>SXGQ01178512.1_pt1 | contig 13922 bp, 12 predicted proteins | sample 3178371 | NCBI WGS metagenome assembly SXGQ01 (sample SAMN11356859, study PRJNA531348) | freshwater metagenome | isolation source: freshwater sample F1-20 | place: China: Fuxian Lake, Yuxi | collected 2017-12-25
AGGGAGATCAAAGATATTGGGGTTGGAATTCGTGAGATTAGATAGTTGCCAGTGGAGATCAGGAGTACCGCAGCGACCACTGCTGCGATGATGAGATTACGTCTTTTAGGGTTTGCAATCTTCTTCTTGACCTCTTCGCCACGATCTAACCGATTGATATCTTCCAACATCTCGCTCGCACTTTGATAACGTGCAAGTGGATCTTTTGATAACGCACCTGAGATGATGTTATCGACGCCGGGTGGAAGTTCCTCGGTTAACTCTGAAACAGGAGTGAATTCTGCTGAAACATGTTGATAGGCAATAGCAACAGGAGTGTCCCCGAGAAAAGGCGGGCGTCCGGTGAGTAATTCATAGAGAAGACATCCAACGGAGTAGATATCACTCCGTGAGTCGGCGACTTCGCCTCTTGCTTGTTCGGGTGAGAGGTAATTGGCTGTTCCAACAACAGTCCAGGCATGAGTCACGGTTGCGCTTGCATCATCAAGAGCTCGCGCGATACCAAAATCCATCACTTTCACATCGCCTGCTGATGTCAGCATCACGTTGGCTGGCTTGATATCTCGGTGCACGATTCCATTTTTGTGTGAATACTCGAGGGCTTCCAAAATGCCGCGGATTACTGCTATTGCTCTCTTAAAAGGTAAACGTTCTCCGGAACGAATAACTTCACGAATTGTCTTGCCATTCACCTGTTCCATCACGATGTAAGGAAGAACTCCATTCTCAGTTCCTTCTTCACCTGTGTCGTAAACAGAGACGATTGCGGGATGGTTAAGTCCAGCGGCTGCCTGCGCCTCTCGTCTAAAACGTGCGAGAAACGCTGGATCGCGAGCGAGATCACTTCGCAGGATTTTGATCGCTACTGGCCTGGATAATCTAGTGTCGCGACCTTCAAACACATCGGCCATTCCTCCAGCGCCGATGAGTTCGCCAACTTCATATCGATTTGCGAGGATCCGTGTCATTTCTCACCACTCTCACCACTTGCTGCACCAATAAATCCAGGATAGGAATTTTTTTCTGAGGAAACAGTAGCAACAATAATGGTTAAGTTATCTGGCGCACCTTTTTTAAATGCCAATCCTTTGAGTTCACTGAGAGTCGCATCACTAATCCCATGAGTGTCGATAACTTTTCGTATTGTTGTTTCATCAATTACTCCCGCTAAACCATCGGAACATAAAAGGAGCCAATCGCCTTCGACAATCTCGAATTCAGTGAAATCTGGCCGCTCATGTTGCGCCGCACCCATAAGAGCTTTGGTCACAAAGGAGCGTTGTGGGTGTCCATCAACCTCTTCTGGAGAAATTCGCCCTTGATCAAGCAACTCCTGTACAACAGTGTGATCCTTGGTAAGTTGTGAGATTTTCCCATCGCGAATCAGATAGGCGCGCGAATCCCCTAGATGTGCTAGAAATAATCGCTCTTTACCAATAAGAATTGCGGTAAGTGTTGTACCCATGCCCTGTAATTCACTTTTGTTCTTCATCTCCATTGCGAGTGAATTATTTATTTCGAGAAATGTTTCGACGAGCGTAGTCTCAGCATTTCGCTGATTGAGCGAGAGCTTTTCCAATTGTGAGATCTTTTTGATTGCAAGTGAGGAGGCAATCTCTCCTCCAGCATGACCGCCCAAGCCATCGGCCACTGCTAGTACTCTCGCGCCAGCCCACCCGGAATCTTCGTTTTCGGTGCGATGTAAGCCAACATCGGAGAGCGCAACGCTCTGAAAATACTGGCTCATGTTCGCCATGCTACCGGGGCTCTCAAGCCCCCCTGAGCGAGCGCTTATCGCGTAGAGTTTTCTATATGTCCCGCTATATCTATCTTGGCCCAGCCGGCACCTTTTCAGAAGCGGCTTTGGCGCCACTTCTAAAAAGTGGTGATAGCTCAGAACCGGCAGCAAATGTCACTGCCGCATTGGAGTCGGTTCGCAATGGGCAGAGCGATTATGCATTAGTCCCGATTGAGAATTCGGTCGAGGGAGTTGTCGCACGAACTCTCGATGAATTGGCGACGGGGCAACCTCTAATGATTATTGGAGAACAAGTTCTCCAAGTCTCATTTGCGCTGATGGTTAAGGCAGGCGGGAGCAAGAAAGAGATAAAGCGGCTAGCAACTCACCCACATGCCGAAGCGCAGTGCCGTGAATACATCGCAAAACATTTACCTCATGCCGAAGTTGTCTTGACGAATTCAACTGCTGCGGGCGCTGAAAGTGTTTCCAAAGGTGATGCAGATGGCGCAATTGCTGCAGAGGTGGCGGCAAAACATTATGGCCTTGAGGTTATTGAAGGAAATATTGGCGATCGTGAGGGCGCAGTAACACGATTTGTGGTCATTTCCAAACTAGGAGAGATTCCTGCACTTACAGGGCACGATCGAACTTCGTTGGCGATCTTTATCGCCGCAGATCACTCAGGTGCATTGTTGGAGATTCTGACTGAGTTCGCGGTAAGAGGAGTGAATCTCACTTTCATTCAATCGCGACCCACTGGTGGTGAGCTTGGTCAGTATCACTTCATAGTTGATGCTGAGGGACATATTCTTGAAGAGCGAGTGGGTGACACTTTGAAGGCGCTTCATCGAATATGCGCCGAGGTTCGTTTTCTTGGTTCATATCCACGCGCCGATAAAATTGCTCCGACATCTACTAAAGGAATGACTGATCGAGCATTCAAATCTGCTGAGCAGTGGTTAAGCACAATACGAAGCGGTAAGCAGGATTAAATGATAGATCTCAAAGTCCTTCGAGAGAACCCTGATCGCGTCCGTGAATCTCAACGTGCGCGCGGGGCAAGTGTTGAAATTGTTGACGTAGCAATCGTTGCTGACCAGCAACGCCGAAATGCGATTGTTGAATTCGAACGAGTGCGTGCAGAACAGAATGCACTCTCGAAAAGTATTGGTGGCGCAAAAGGCGATGAGAAAAATTCATTATTAGCGAAGGCAAAAGATCTAGCCATTGCAGTAAAAGAGGCTGACGCTCGTCGGGCTGAGGCCGAGGCTCACGCCGACAAAGTCTTGGGAGAATTGGCAAATATTGCCGATATTCATGCGCCTATCGGTGGGGAAGAAGATTTTGTTGTTCTTGAAGAGATAGGAAAACCACCTCAGTTCTCCTTTCAACCGAAAGATCATGTCGAGTTAGGGAAAATTTTGGGGGCCATTGATACTGAGCGTGGTGCAAAAGTCTCAGGCTCTCGCTTCTATTATTTGACAGGAAATGGTGCGCTACTCGAGTTTGCACTTATCAATCTGGCAATGGCAAAGGCTGTGGCTGCGGGATTTATTCCAGTAGTACCACCAGTTCTTGTAAAGCCACATGCCATGGAAGGAACTGGTTTTCTTGGTCAAGCCGCAGAGAACGTTTTTCATCTCGAGCAAGATGATTTCTATTTAGTTGGCACGAGTGAGGTACCTCTTGCTGCTTATCACATGGATGAGATTCTGGATAAGGAGAATTTTCCACTTCGCTACGCTGGCTTCTCCTCATGTTTCCGGCGCGAAGCGGGAACATACGGAAAAGATACGCGCGGAATCATTCGTGTACATCAATTCGACAAAGTAGAGATGTTCTCTTTCTGCGCTCCTGAAGACGCTACTGCAGAGCATGAACGGCTATTGGCATGGGAGAAGGAGTTTCTCAATGCGCTAGAGATCCCTTATAGGGTGATAGATGTTGCCACCGGTGATCTTGGTTCTAGTGCAGTCAGAAAATATGATTGTGAAGCATGGATCCCGACCCAAAATGCATATCGTGAAGTAACTAGTACCTCCAATTGCACTGAATTTCAGAGCAGACGATTAAATATTCGGTATAAAGATGGGGCGGGAACTCGACCGGTAGCAACGCTCAACGGAACTCTCTGTGCCATTCCTCGAATCATCGTCGCGATTTTCGAGAACCATCAACAAGAAGATGGTTCAGTAAATATACCGAAGGCATTGATTCCGTTCCTTGGAAAATCTAGATTCGAACCGGTGTGATCTTCGGGTTGAAGCGGCCACAACTAATAGGCACGGATCTTGATGGCACAATCATCCCATTTGATCGACCAATTTCCCAACGCACAATCGATGCATTTACGGCTGCGCACAATCTGGGCATTCATATCTATTTTGTAACAGGAAGACCGCCACGATGGATGAAAGTGGTAGAGGAAACTTTTGATTTTGGTACTGGAATCTGTGGGAATGGTGCTTTGCTTTACGATTTTCGAGCAGAGAGAATTCTGGAGTCATGGCTTATCCAGAGCGATGAATTGGTAAGAGGTGCGCAGATACTCCGAGCGGTGATTCCTGGAGCAACCTTTGCCGTGGAAAACTCCGATGGTTTCCATAGAGAACGACGCTACAACCCGCGTTGGGATAAGGGTCAAGATGATCAGGGTGTTTCACTGATCGAAGAACATTTGAATCAGCCAGCCATTAAATTCCTAGTACGAAGCCAAGATGAAGTGGTCACTGCCGATGAAATGCTCGCGCTCGCCGATGCGAGTGTGGGTGAGTTCTTGACAGTTACTCACTCTAATCCGCACGAATCTTTACTAGAGATCTCTGCGAGAGGGGTGAGCAAGGGGAGCACTCTGGCAAAAGTTGCAGAAAGATTGGATATCTCATCTGATAATGCGGTGACCTTTGGTGATAACCCAAATGATCTTTCGATGCTTGCTTGGGCGGGTCGCTCTTATGCCATGAAGAGTGGCCATCCCTCTACCCATGCAATAGCAACTGGGATAGCGCCAGAATGTAATGATGATGGGGTTGCCCAAGTTATCGAAGAACTCCTTGCACTTCCGGAGTAAATGTCCGAGAGTATGGATATGAATTCCGGCAGCGCAGTAATTACAGGTGCTTCACGAAATATCGGGGCAGCTATCGCTACTCGATTAGCAGCTGATGGTTTTCCAGTAGCGATTAATTATTACTCCAAAAATGAGCAATCAGATGCTCAAGCTGTTAAAAAAGAGATCATAAAATCTGGTGGTAAAGCCGAAATTTATCAATGTGATGTCTCACAAAATAATGAAATCGAATCGATGTTCCGCGCTATCACTTCGGACTTGGGCGCACCAAGCGTTCTTGTAAACAATGCAGCCACTTCGGTGGCATCTGCGGTAACTTTCCGAGAGATTAATGAAAGTGCTTGGGATGAAGTCAGCGATACTAATTTGAAAGGCGTCTTTCTCTGCTGCAAGGCATTTGATAAGTACAGCACCACCGGCACGTATCGAAGCATCATCAATATCTCATCGATTCGAGTATCAATTGGTATGGAAGGAAATAGCCATTACACAGCGGCGAAGGCAGCACTTATTGGGTTTGGCCGAGTGCTCGCTCGAGAATTAGGACCATCTGAAATTCGAGTCAATGCAATCTTGCCTGGAGCCATTACTACTCCCGATCAGGCTGCATATGGAGATGTGGCGGCGCTACATAAAATGATTCTGGATGCACAATCTCTCAAGCGTTTAGGGATGCCTGTAGATATTGCCAATCTCGTCTCGTTCTTAGTGAGTCCAGATGCCGCTTTTATCACCGGCCAATCAATCCTCTGCGATGGCGGCTGGGCTTTTCAGTAATTGCCCACGCCCCCTGCATCATCCGGTAGATTTTGCGGTGGAGGGCTCGCATAGCGGCCGAGTGCACCGGTCTTGAAAACCGGCAAGGGAAACCTTCGAGGGTTCAAATCCCTCGCCCTCCGCCAGAATTCTTCCCTTGTGGGCAACTTCACCCTGATGCACCCCACTATCTGTATGGCGTTAACCCCTGCAGAAGCGAGAAAATACTTCCTATTGAAGGCCTGAAAACGACAGAGTGGGGTGGGTGAAAGATGGCTGGAGTTCACGCCGAACACCGAGCGCACATTCAAGAGCGAACGCTGCGCACGGATCGATGGTGGTTGCAACCTGCAGCGACAGTATTTGTCTTGGTCAGTTTCATCATCTATGCAACCTTTCGTGCATTCGAGAATAAGCATTACTTCGTAGAGAAGGGTGAATTGATCTCACCTTTCTATTCACCTTGTCTTTCTGATGCGTGCGTAGAAGGCACGCAACTTTTTGGAACGCTTGGACCTTCCTCGCTCTGGGGATTCGCGATCTCACCAGCGCTGTTGATTTTAATATTCCCACTCGGATTTCGTCTTACCTGTTATTACTATCGCAAGGCCTACTACCGATCCTTCTGGCAATCACCACCTGCATGTGCTGTTGCTGAGCCGCACAAGAAATACACAGGTGAGACTAAACAACCTCTCATTTTGCAGAATGGCCACCGTTGGTTCTTTTACGCGGGATTAGTCTTCAATGCCATTCTCACCTATGACGCATTCCTTGCATTCCACGGACCAGATGGTGGATTTGGTATGAGCGTTGGCACATTAGTGCTCCTCGCTAATGCAACTTTGCTATGGCTCTATTCACTCTCATGCCACACTTGCCGACACACAGTTGGTGGTCGTCTCCGCCATTTCTCGAAGCATCCACTGCGCTACAAACTTTGGACGCGTATCTCAATTCTCAATCACCATCATGCGAATTTCGCCTGGGTCTCACTCTTTGGTGTGGCTTTTGCCGATCTTTACATTCGTTTAGTTTCAACAGGTGCGATCACGAATTACTTCTTCTTTTAAGAAAAACGGGGACTAACAGATGAGCATGGAACGTTATTCATACGATGTAGTCGTCGTTGGCGCAGGTGGTGCCGGACTCCGCGCTGCGGTAGAGGCGCGTGAAGCGGGCTTCAAAGTAGCCATTATTTGTAAATCGCTCTTCGGTAAGGCGCACACCGTTATGGCTGAAGGTGGAATTGCAGCGGCGATGGGTAATGTCAATTCCTCTGATAATTGGCAGGTTCACTTCCGTGACACGATGCGCGGTGGCAAGTTCCTCAATAACTGGCGGATGGCAGAGTTGCATGCAAAAGAATCTCCTGAGCGAGTATGGGAACTTGAGATGTGGGGTGCGCTCTTCGATCGCACTCAAGAAGGAAAAATCTCACAACGAAATTTCGGTGGACATGAGTATCCACGACTTGCTCACGTAGGAGATCGCACTGGTTTGGAATTGATTCGCACCATGCAACAGCGAATCGTTGCGCTACAACAACAAGATGGCAAGAACCATGGCGATATGGAATCTCATATCCGCGTCTTTGCGGAAGTCACTATCACCGATGTGCTCGTGGAAAATGGTAAGGCTGCTGGTGTTTATGGATACCGCCGTGAGAGCGGATCTGAATTGCTCTTTGAGGCTGGCGCAGTGATCCTTGCAACTGGTGGTATCGGAAAGAGCTTTAAAGTCACGAGTAACTCTTGGGAAGGAACTGGCGATGGCCATGCGTTAGCTCTTCGTGCTGGCAGCAAACTCATCGATATGGAATTCGTCCAGTTCCATCCAACTGGAATGGTCTGGCCGCCTTCGGTCCGCGGAATTCTTGTCACCGAATCAGTTCGCGGAGATGGTGGCGTGCTTACCAACTCTGAGGGCCGACGCTTTATGTTCGACTATATTCCTGAAGTCTTCAAAGATAAGTATGCAGATACTGAGGAGGAAGCAGATCGTTGGTATAAGGATCAGGCTAACAACCGTCGCCCTCCAGAGTTATTGCCTCGTGATGAAGTGGCTCGAGCTATCAACTCCGAAGTCAAGGCAGGGCGGGGTTCACCACATGGTGGAGTCTTCCTCGATGTATCAAAACGTTTGCCTGCGGAGGAAATCAAGCGCCGTTTGCCGAGCATGTGGCATCAATTTAAAGAGCTTGCGGATGTCGATATCACAGAGCAACCGATGGAAGTTGGTCCAACCTGTCACTATGTAATGGGCGGTGTCCAAGTAGATCCAGATACTGCTGCCGCAGTTGGCTTACAAGGGCTATTTGCTGCGGGTGAGGTTGCCGGCGGTATGCATGGCTCCAATCGTCTCGGTGGAAATTCCCTCTCTGACTTGTTGGTCTTTGGACGACGCGCAGGAATGGGTGCAGTCGCTTACTTACAGAGCAATCCAAGTAAGCCATCGCTTTCGGACGCGACTGTAAAGAAAGCACAAGAACGTTTGAACGCGCCTTTCACGCATACTGGTGGCGAAAATCCTTATACGATTCACCAAGAGTTGCAGCAGACCACTAATGATTTGGTTGGCATTATTCGCACCAAGAAAGAGTTGGAAGAGTCCCTCGAGAAGTTGGCAAAGTTCCGACAGCGAATCAAGAATGTTTCAGTAACTGGCGGCCGAGAATTCAATCCAGGTTTCCATCTTGCACTTGATCTTGAGAATATGTTTCTAGTTTCTGAAGCGATGGCGCGCTCGGCGTTGATTCGTGAGGAGTCACGAGGCGGACACACCCGTGAGGATTTCCCGAAGATGGATTCAAAGTGGCGGCAAGTTAATAATGTCACCTCTGTCGATGGTGAGGCAGTCAAGTGCGAACAAGTCAAGGCGAAGTTATTGCCCGATGAGCTCTCTACTCTTTTCGAGAATAATGAACTATCAAAGTACTTCACCGAAGAAGAGTTAGCCGGAATGAAAGGCGGGTCCAAGTAATGGCACGTCCAATTAATCTGCGTATCTGGCGTGGAAATAAGAATGGTGGCGACTTCCACACTGTCACTGTTGACGCTAACGAAGGTGAAGTTGTACTCGATGTGATTCACCGCGTTCAGGCAACTCAACTTCCCGACCTGGCGGTCCGCTGGAATTGCAAGGCAGGTAAATGCGGATCCTGTTCCATGGAGATTAATGGAAAGCCACGCCTTGCTTGTATGACTCGGATGAATACCTTTGCAGAGGGCGAAACAATCACAGTCACCCCACTTCGAGCTTTTCCAGTGATTCGCGATCTAGTCACTGACGTCTCTTTTAATTACAAGAAAGCCATGGAAATCCCCTCATATGCCCCACCAGCAAACCTCAAACCTGGTGAAGCGCGCATGGAGCAAATTGATGTTGAGCGAAGTCAAGAGTTCCGTAAATGCATTGAATGCTTCCTCTGCCAGGACACTTGCCATGTCATTCGCGATCACGAGGAAAATAAGAAGTCATTTGCAGGTCCACGTTTCTTTATTCGCATCGCAGAGCTTGATATGCATCCACTCGACACGCTACGAAACCGTAAACGTACTGCGCAAGAGAGCCACGGTCTTGGTATGTGCAATATCACCAAGTGCTGCACGGAAGTCTGCCCTGAGCACATCCGCATCACTGATAACGCAATCATTCCAATGAAAGAGCGCGTTGTAGATGTGAAATATGATCCAGTCCGCTGGTTAGGTTCGAAGATCCGCAAGCGCGAGGATATTTCGTAAGTGGAAGCACCACCACTTCGCCACCTCTTCATTGTGGGAGCAGGCGGAGTGGTGGGTGCGCTATCGCGCTATGGGGTGGATCTACTTTTCGAGATTTCCCTCGCTACTCTCATAATTAATCTATTTGGTGTTGCTATTGCAGCTGTCTGCCTCTATCGCTTATCACTCACCCAAGAGCAACAACTATTTCTCGTAACTGGTCTCGCAGGCGGATTTACCACCTATTCGGCTTTCGCGCTCTTGCTCTACGACTTAACTCTGCCTCAAGCGGGGCTCTACATCACAGCATCGCTTCTGCTCTCCCTTGCGATAATTCGAGTAGTCCGTGCAGGTGTGCGATGAAAATAGCTCTCTTAGTAGGTATCGGTGCATTTGTAGGTGCGCCACTTCGCTACTACATCGATTTCCAATTGCGACGCCGATTTACTTTTCCTGTAGGAATCTTGTTGGTCAATATTGTGGGTTCGTTTATCGTGGGGTATATCTCTAGAGGATCGGATGCGCTCTATTCCCTCGTGGGAATAGGTTTTGCCGGTGCACTTACCACCTGGTCAGCTTTTGCTATTGACCTCAACCAAGAGCAGCTCTATCCGCGAAAGTTCTTGGCCAATATCTTGGCGACACTCAGTTTAGGAATTCTTGCTGCGTGGGCTGGGCGGGCTCTTGCTGGTTAACATATAGAGGTGAGCGCTAACAATCAGATGCCCTGTGATTTTTGCGGCGTTGCTTACGATCCAGTGGCAACTCGTTGGTTATGTCCCCATTGCCACATGAAGACCAATTGTTGTGATGGGGCTCCCTGCCCAGTGCCAAATACTTCTATGAACTCTGAAGAGAGCCAATCCACGCTTCAAGTGAATCGGGATCGCGCGGAAGTTCGCGGCTAAGCACTTCCGCACCATTTTCTGTGACGAGAACATCATCTTCGATGCGGATTCCGATTCCGCGATATTCCTCTGGAAATAGAATGTCGTCAGGTTGAATGTAAAGCCCTGGTTCAACGGTAAGCACATGTCCCACAGCTAATTCGCCATCGAGGTATTGCTCACTCCGAGCCTTCGCACAATCGTGGACATCTATGCCAAGCATGTGCCCAGATGCATGCACGCTCCAGCGACGATGTAACCCAACGTCAGGATCAAGGGATTCCTCTGCGGTGACAGTGAGCACTCCTAGACGCTCAAGCCCTTCAGCAAGTTCCTTCATACAGGCATTGTTGATATCGCGATACTTAGCTCCAGGTTTTACTGCTCGTATTCCAGCCTCTTGTGCAGCAAGTACAATCTCATAAATCTCTCGTTGTGCTTCAGTGAATTTCCCATTAATGGGGATCGTTCGCGTGATATCTGCGGTGTAGTGGCTCTCGACCTCTACTCCAGCATCGAGTAGTAATAAATCCCCTGAAAGTGCCGGCCCATCATTTCGGATCCAGTGGAGAACACAGGCGTGTGCACCAGCGGCAGCAATCGTGTTATATCCCAGTTCATTTCCATCAATTCGTGCTCGCTTATAGAAGGTGCCATCGATGACGCGTTCTCCGCGAGGGTGGTTCATTGCATCAGGAAGGGACTTCATAACATCCGTGAACCCACGGATTGTCGCATTGACCGCTTTCCGGATTTCGCTAATTTCAAACTCATCCTTTATTAAACGAAGCTCAGATAAAGCGATTGTAAGTTTGCTATCATTTTCGTTGATAGGAATTAATGCATCGAGTGTGGAATCTTCACCACGATGAACCAAAGTCTCTCTCTTGGAAAGTAAGAATTCTTCGAGCTCTTTGATATTTCGAGCATTGATTTGATACCTCTTCTTGATTTCAGCAAGCGCAAGATATCGTCCGACCCAGAATTCGCCATGACGTCGATCGCGATAAAAAGTTTCTAGATTCCGATCATTCTTCGGGTGTACGAAGAGCGTTTCCTCGTGCCCTGTTGCGGTGGGCTCGAAGAGCAGAATAGATTCAGGGACGATCTCTCCAGCAACCATTCCCGTGAGGTGGATGAATGCAGAGTTGGCCCTGAAGGTGTAATCACAATCATTGTTACGAACCTTAAATTGGCCAGCCGGAATGAGCAGTCGCTTACCTGGAAAGAGAGCGCTCAGCGCAGCCCTTCGCTGCCTCGACCAGGGCGCACTTTCGTGGATGGCAGCGCTCTCACTCTCGCGCTCACCCCACCCACGGCGCATCAATTGGCGTAAGGGTTCGGAAACGGGCAGGTCATAGGAGGTAGTGACGGGTTTTTCGCCATCAAAAGTCATCTGAGATAAACCTCCTAATATCCAAGTTTATCTCGGGGTGCGAACTTGGCTAATCTGCTCACATGAGCCGAGTAATCACCAGTACCAGTCCACAAAAACCTAGCGATGTCGTTCTCGAAACACCCGCGCTAACCGCTCCAGAGGTCGCCGCGGCGGTAATACGCGCTCGCGCCGCACAGAAGGGGTGGGGCGAGAATGCGATGGCTCGTGCTGCTGCGCTCCGTGGTTGCGCTGAAGGACTTCGCGCGAAAAGCGCTGAGATGGCTGCGCTCATTACCCGTGAGGTAGGCAAGCCCATTGTCGAGGCAAAAGGTGAGGTTGCTCGTGCAATTGCCATTTTGGATTACAACGCACAGGCAGCAATAGATCCGATTGGCACCGTCATTCCCCCAACTACACCGGGATACCTCATGGCAGTTCGCGAACCGTATGGTGTCGCCGGATTAATCACGCCATGGAATTTCCCGATTGCAATTCCAGTATGGAAGGCCGCTCCCGCGCTCGCCGTTGGAAATGCTGTTGTGATGAAGCCAAGTGGAATGGCAATTGGTGTTGCTAAGTTAATTGAAGAGATTTTCGCGCAGTCACTACCAAAAGATTTATTCCAAGTCTTAGTGGGTGGCGCTGAATGTGGTCAGGCAATTATCGAATTCGCAGATGTCATTTCCTTTACCGGTTCATCTGAAGTCGGATCACAGATTGTCGCTCAAGCGGCGAAGTGTGGAAAGCCAGTGCAAGCAGAGATGGGTGGACAGAACCCTGCGATTGTCCTTCCTGATGCCGACTTAGCATTGACGGTGGCTCATCTATCCAATGCATCAATGAGTTATGCTGGGCAGAAGTGCACCGCCACAAGTCGAATAATCGTTGTTGGCGATGATGCACGATACAAAGAAGTCACGGATGCGCTTGTCGCTGGAGTTGAGAAGCTTTCGCCAAATGATCCTGCAACAGAAGGGGTGCTAGTTGGACCAGTAATCTCTGATAGCGCCCGTGCTGATGTGGAAACCGCGGCAAAGGGTGCTGTTGCTCGTGGTGGAAAAGTTTTGATTGGTGGCGCGCGAGTGGATCGTGATGGATGGTTCTACTCACCAACATTGATTGCAGACCTTGGCCCTGAAGACCAACTTAATCAAGAGGAAACATTTGGTCCGATTGCTGGAGTCATCCGCGCTAAGAGCGTTGGCGAAGCAATTGATAGCGCCAACTCGGTCCGTTTTGGCCTTACCGGCAGCGTGCATGGCCGCGATCTGGAGGCGACCATTCGAGTTGCTCAGTCACTTAAGACCGGCATGGTCAAGGTAAATGCTCCTACTGCGGGTCTTGATTTCCATGCCCCAGTTGGTGGTACTAAAGATTCCTCATATGGCGAGCGTGAGCAAGGAAAAGAGGGTCTGGCCTTCTACTCCTTTATTCGCACTATCACTCTAGGCGCAGGTAGTCGACGTTTCGAATAGTGAATGAAAAAACTGATGCGAAGGAAACTTATTGTTCTTCTTGCATCAACTCTGCTTATTTCGCTCTCTGCGTATATTCCCGCTGTACATGCGCTGACACCAGAAGAAGTCACGCTTGATGTGCTCTCGCAGAAGACATTTAATGGTTCAGATCTGAAGTTAATCAAATTATTGACAGAAACAAGAAAATACACAAAACACTCTGTCACCTATCAAAGCGATGAGCTTCAGGTATCAGGAGTGTTGTACATACCAAAAGGTGAAGGACCGTTTCCGGGAGTGGTCTTAGGACATGGATACATCGATACGCGTATCTACCAAAATGGTCATGGTCTGCGCCGCGAGCAAGATTATTTAGCGTCACGAGGTTTTGTGGTCCTGCATACCGATTATCGGAATCATTCCTTTGGTGACGATGACCCAGAAAGTCAATTGAAGTTCCGCATGGATTACAGTGCTGATGTCATCAATGCAGGACTAGCTTTGAAGAGTTCGAGGATTCGCACGTTAGATAAGAACAAGGTTGCTTACATAGGTCGATCGATGGGCGGCGGAATCGGCTTCAATGTAGCTGTCGCGAAAAGTGCTCAATCGGTTTTTTCTTCGTACACGCTCTTTGCCCCAACAAGCGCAAACTATGTCGAGAATTTCAACAAATGGGGGCGCGGTAATGCAGATCGTGCTAGTCCGCTCGTGAAGTTTGTCGGCTTACCTGAAGACAATCCTGCTTTTTGGGCGAGCGTTTCTCCGAAGAACTATTGGCCCCAGGTGAGTGCTCCGATCATGATTCACCACGGTGATAAAGATAAAAGCTGTCCGATTCGCTGGGCGCGGGCCGCTTCCAAGGGGCTCAAAGCGGCCGGTAAAGATGTGACGCTTCATATATACAAGGG
>SXGQ01229732.1_pt1 | contig 13921 bp, 12 predicted proteins | sample 3178371 | NCBI WGS metagenome assembly SXGQ01 (sample SAMN11356859, study PRJNA531348) | freshwater metagenome | isolation source: freshwater sample F1-20 | place: China: Fuxian Lake, Yuxi | collected 2017-12-25
ATCTTTAAATAATTTTCTTAAGGGTTCGACAAGTTTAAATGTCAAATCATCAGGTAGCCCACCAACATTATGATGAGATTTAATAGTGGCTGTGGCACTTCCTTCTCCAGATTCAACTACATCTGGGTAAAGAGTGCCTTGCACTAGATAGTCAACCGGTTTTTGAGCTGATTTAACTATTTCATCTGCTGCCTCTTCAAATACTCTGATGAATTCTCGTCCAATGATTTTTCTTTTAGATTCAGGGTCTTTTTCATCTTTCAAAGCATCAAGAAATCTTTGTTTTGCATCTTTGATAACAAGTTTTGCACCTGTTGCGTTGACAAAATCATTTTCTACTTGTTCTTTTTCTCCTTGCCGTAAAAGTCCGTGATCAACAAAAACACAAGTTAGGTTATTTCCTATGGCTTTGTGTACTAAAGCTGCAGCAACAGCTGAGTCAACTCCTCCAGATAATCCACAAATAGCCAGACCTTCACCAATCTGATCTTTTATGGTAGTTATTAGTTCTTCCGTGATATTTCCTGTTGACCAACTTGGTTTTAATTTAGCAATATCAAATAAGAAATGTTCTAGCACTGTTTGACCATTTTGAGTATGTAAGACTTCAGGATGGAATTGAACTCCAGCAAGAGCTAAATATGTTGACTCAAAAGCTGCAATTGGTGCGCCACTGCTTGTCGCTGTGACGATGAAGTCTTGTGGTGCTTTGGTAACCGCGTCACCATGTGACATCCATACTTCTTGATGCGGTTTTAAACCATTAAAAATTTTAGATTTAACTTCAACGTTAACAGTGGTTGATCCGTATTCGCTTTCTCCAGTTTTACTTACACTGCCACCTAAACTTTGTGCCATAAGTTGAAACCCATAACAAATTCCGAAAACAGGAATTCCTGAGTTGAAAACTTCTTTATCAATGCTGGGAGCATTATCAGCATAAACACTGGCTGGACCACCAGAAAGTATTATTGCTTTTGGATTTAACTTTAATATTTCACTCAGTTTTAATTTATGAGAAATTACTTCTGAGTAAACCCCAGCTTCTCTTACTCGTCTAGCAATAAGTTGTGCATATTGCGCACCAAAATCAACTACGAGGACTAAATCGTGAGTTGACATATTTCCTTAAATTTTTGTGTTGTTAACTACAACTTCGATTCTTTGTAATTCTTTCAGATCGCTATAACCAGTTGTAGCCATAGCCTTCTTAAGTGCACCTACTAAATTAAGTGAGCCTTGGGCATTCGTTGATGGGCCAAATAATATTTGTTCTAAAGTTCCCGCTATCCCTAGTTCCACAACTTGTCCTCTTGGTAAATCTTTGTGTACTGCTTCAGATCCCCAATGTTTTCCTCCACCAGGTGCAGTTGTTGATCTTGCTAAAGCAGAACCAATCATTACTGCATCAGCACCCATAGCAATTGCTTTACTGATATCACCACTTTTGCCCACCGCACCATCTGCAATTACGTGCACATATCGTCCACCTGATTCATCTAAATATTCTCTGCGCGCTGCTGCTACATCTGCTACCGCTGTAGCCATTGGGACTCGAACACCTAAAACATCAGCACTGGTGTGAGCAGCACCTCCCCCAAAACCAACTAAAACTCCTGCCGCTCCTGTTTTCATTAGATGCAACGCTGCTTGATGAGAAGCACAACCACCCACAATTACTGGTACATCTAATTGATAAATAAATTCTTTTAAATTCAATGGTTCTTCACCAGTAGATACATGTTCTGCACTAACTGTGGTGCCACGTATCACAAAAATATCGACACCAGCTTCAACAACTGCTTTTGAATGCTTCACCACTGAATTTGGTGAAAGTGCTGCTGCAGCAATTACTCCTGCGGATTTAATTTCTTTAATTCTTGCTTTGATTAATTCTGGTTTTATGGGAGCAGAATAGATTTTTTGTAATAATTCAACTGAGTTATCAATTTTTGAATTTGCAATCTTTTTAAATTCTGCTTTTGGATCTTCATAACGTGTCCAAAGTCCCTCTAGATCTAAAACAGCTAAACCACCAAGTTTTCCGTAATTAATTGCAATTTCAGGTGAGACAACAGAATCCATGGGAGCTGCAATAATTGGAAATGAAAAATCGTAGGCATCTATTTTCCAATTGGTAGAAACATCTTCAGTATTTCTTGTTCTTCTAGTGGGAACTAGCGCAATATCGTCGAATGAATATGCGCTTCGACCACGTTTGGTACCACCGATTTCGACTTCAGCCACAATCACTAAGCCTATCCTGAGTAATAATTCGGTGACTCCATAGTCATTTGAATATCGTGGGGATGACTCTCTTTTAAGCCCGCTGCAGTAATTTGCACAAATCTTCCCTTGTCTTGCAAATCTTTAATTGTGTGAGCACCGGCATATCCCATAGCTGCTCTTAGTCCTCCAATTAATTGATGACTTACAGCTGCTAGTGGTCCTCTGAAAGGAACTTGTCCTTCCACACCTTCTGGAACTAATTTGTCATCACTTAACACATCATCTTGAAAATAACGATCTTTAGAGTAGGAACGAATTGAACCTCGAGATTGCATTGCACCTAATGAACCCATACCTCGATAAGACTTAAATTGTTTTCCATTTATAAATACAACTTCACCAGGTGCTTCTTCGCAACCTGCTAAAAGGGATCCAACCATAACAACATCAGCACCGGCTACCACTGCTTTGGCAATATCACCTGAATATTGCAAACCACCATCACCAATTACAGGAATATTATTTTTACGCGCAACTTTTGCAGCACTCATAATTGCAGAAACTTGTGGAACACCTACTCCAGCAACAACTCTGGTGGTACAAATTGAACCTGGTCCAACCCCAACTTTTATGCCATCAGCACCTGCATCAATTAAAGCTTGTGCACCATCACTAGTGGCAACATTTCCCCCAATGATGTCAACTCGTTTTTCTGTTTTTAATCTTTTAACCATTTCCAAAACAGCTGTGGAATGACCATGTGCTGTATCAACAACTAACACATCCACACCTGCTTCAATTAATAAATGTGCTCTTTTATAGGAATCTTCCCCAACCCCTACTGCAGCACCTACTCGTAATCTGCCTGAATCATCTTTTGTGGCAAGTGGATATTGTCCACTTTTCACAAAATCTTTAACAGTAATTAATCCTTGTAAAATACCTTTATTATTTATCAAAGGTAATTTTTCAATTTTATTTGATTGCAATAGATGCAAGGCTTCTTCTTTTGAGATATCTACACTTCCAGTTATCAAAGGCATTGGTGTCATAATTTCAGAGATTTTTTTGTATCTATTATTTTCAAATCTCATATCTCGATTTGTCACAATTCCTAAAAGTTTTCCCTCAACATCAACTACTGGAACACCACTTATTCGATATTTACCACACAAATTATCTACTGTTTCTAATGTGTCCTCAGGACTACAAACCACAGGTTGAGTGACCATACCTGCTTCACTTCTTTTTACTAAATCAACTTGAGTTGCTTGATCATCTGCGGAAAGATTTCTGTGCAAAATTCCTAATCCACCTTGACGTGCCATGGCTATGGCCATTCTTGATTCAGTGACTGTGTCCATCGCACTTGAGAGCAGAGGAATATTTAGCTTGATATTTTTAGTTAGGTAAGTGTGAGTTTGTGCATCACTTGGGATAACTGAAGAAAGTCCAGGCAGGATCAAAACATCATCAAAGGTCAATCCCTCTTCTGTGACTACTTTTGGATTGTCCGCCATTTCCTAATCGTACACGCCAGCACTTTTTGGGATTGAGTCAATTAAGAATGCGCCAACGAAGCCCTTGGGCCACACTGTGGGTTTTATCCCGGCTGTTGAGTTTGACAAAAATTCTTTGAAGATGAGTTTTCACAGTGGCTAAGCCAATTTTTAATTCCTGAGCAATCTCTAAATTGCTCCTGCCTTGGGCGACTTGGTGCAAAACTTCAATTTCTTGATCCGTTAATTTTGGAACTTTGCCTACTGGGCATCTTAATTTTGAGCCCCTTAATTTTTTCCCATGACCTTTTATGGCCGCAATGGTGATTCCTAATTCCAGAGGACTTGCCTTTAATGTGACTATGGCACAACAGCGCTTAATCAATGAGGGCTTTAAGGCAAATGGGTAATCAGGATCTATCAAAAGAGCAATTGGGTTTTTGGTGCTCTTGTAAGTCTTCAAGAATTCTTGACTCAAATCTAGACTTAAAAATATGACTTCAACTGGTTTTTGCTTTAACAAGTTTTGAGCACTAAATACATCTTTTGCTAAATAGGTTTTTTCAATTAAACCGTTTTTAGAGATCTTGTGCCCAATAAGCCTTGCTATTTCAAGGTTTTTTTCTATCACAAGAACATGAGTCACAAAGTTGTGACGTTAAATGACTTTGAAAGGTTTCTTTTTTTTATTGCCCTAAAGCATTACTGATTGCTGTGATGGTGGAGGTCAAATCTCCAGCTCTTTTAAATCCTTTAGGAAGTTTTTCTGGCCACCCTGGTCCTGCCACCAAAACTAGTGGTTCTGGTCGATAATTTGTGATGTTATCAAATTCTGCTGGAATTGCTTTTACTTCAATCTGTCCCCATATCAAAACAGCTGCTGGGGCTAATCTTTTTATAGCACTGATCAAAGATGCATGCGGAACTCTGCCACCTAATACCCTGCTACAAATTCTTCGTTCAGCTAATGCTGCTGCTGCAACATATTGAGGGATTGTGTGCAAATCTTCTGGGGCTGAAGAAAGTAACACAGGTCTTATATTGGCAGGAGCTTTTAGTTGGTCTGCTCTTTGTTTCATTTGGCCAATGATGCACTCACTTAAAATATGTTCAGATTCAATTCCTTCACCTGTTAATTCCCATTTTCTACCCAAGGCAATTAAAACTGGTGTTAATAATTTTTCCCAAGTCCATATAACACCGCGAGCATTAATACTGTTTTGAATAATTTGGTTACACGCCAGACCATCAAGTGAATAAGCAGCTTTGGCTAATCCTCTGGCAATTGCTGGTGAGCCTTGCATTGATAAAACTGATCCACCACCTGGGTGACCATAATCTGTGGAAGGTGAAAAATCTTCCAGCATAGAATCAACTTTGTTACCTAAAGATTTTGAATCCATTAATGAAATATCAGTAACATCACAAATTTCTGATTGCAAAGCTTTTTTAGCAGCTTCTCCAGCAGGCATGCCTGCTAAGACAAGTTTTCGCATTAGCTCTAATCGAGCAACATCTGTGACACAGTAACGGCGGTGTCCGCCTTCTGATCGATCACTTGGACAAAGTCCATAACGTCTTTCCCAAGTGCGAAGGGTCGCAGGAGCTACTCCCACACGCCTTGCCACCACGGCAACGGTTAAGCCCAGGGATATTTGCTGGGTCTCTTCGGTAGCCATAGGCCCAATTCTCTCTTGGTTGAACAACTTTGGCTAATTGAAAGACGGATATGACCAGATTCACAAAACTATTCAAGGGGGGTGGTTGACTAACTTATGAACAATATCCTATATTGGAAGGTAGGTACAAAAAAAAGGAAAATCATGGCTGATGTAACCCGTCTTCCAGGACCAAATGCTGATTTGTGGGACTGGCAGTTAAAAGGAGCATGCCGTGGTGAAGATCCTGAAATCTTCTTTCATCCAGAAGGCGAACGTGGGCCTGCTCGTGAAAATCGAATCAAACTAGCTAAATCAATTTGTGCCACATGCCCAGTTCTTCGTCAATGCGCCGAACATGCCTTAGCTGTTCGTGAACCATATGGCGTCTGGGGTGCAATGAGTGAAGATGACCGTGAGGCCATCTATGCACCAGTTAAAGAATCCTTACCTGCCGCAGGTTAATTAGATTTCCTGAACTACCCTTTAAAAAAGCCCCCGTCCAAAATGCGGGGGCTTTTAAGTTTGAATGATTACCTCGGAAAAGCTGCCGCAACTCCACCATCAACGGCAATTACTGAACCAGTAGTCCTGGACGATTCATCAGATAACAAATAACTTGTTGTTAAAGCAACATCTTTGGATGTGACATGTACTTTTAACATATTCCTAGATGCATAAAAATCTTCTAATTCTTCTGGTTTAACACCATGAGCAGCTGCTCTTTGCTCACGTATGCCACCTTCCCAAAGTTTTGAGTTATCAAAAATAGCATCAGGATTTATAGCATTTGCCCTGATTTGAGCAGAACCACCTTCTAATGCAGCAATTCTCATTAGTTGAAGCATCCCAGCTTTGCTAACAGAATATCCACCAAATCCTGCACCTGGAGAAAATGCATTCTTACTTGCAATGTAAACCAAAGACCCACCTATTCCTTGCTTTCTCAAATTGATCATCGCATGCTTTGTCATCAAAAATGAGCTTGAAAGATTTACAGCTAATCCTTGATTCCATTTTTCAAGAGTTAAATCTTCAAGTGAATCTGAAATACCAATTCCTGCGCTCATAACAACACCATCAAAGCCACCAAAATTTCTAGTAGCTGAAGTTATCGTTTCAATAACAGTGGCTTCTTTTGTCTGATCTCCGATGACAAATTCGGGTTTTAATCCCTTGTTATCATTAATTAATTTTTCAGTTTCTTTAAGTCCTGGTTCCCCTAAATCTGCTAACACTAAATTTGCACCTTGTGATGACAGTTCAAGTGCAATTCCACGACCAATACCAGAACCAGCTCCTGTAACAATAAAAATATGACCTGCAAATTTTTGTGGTTTAGGCTTAGAACTTAATTTGTATAACTCCATTGGCCAATAATCAAATCCAAATATTTCAGCATCCCCGATTGTGTCTGCTGATCCAAATGAGTCAAGAACTTTGCCAGCTACTGAGTGGGTGTGAAAAGCAATGTCTGCAAGCATTTTTCCTTCATTACGACTGGAACCTATCGTTAGTGATCCAACTCCAGGAAGCAATAAAACTTTGGGATCTGGATCATGCATCGAGTAGCCTTGAGGTAATGAAGCCTTATTTGCTTCAAAATATTTTTTATATCTATCCACATATTTATCAATTACCGAAATTGAGTTTTCAGAATTAGCTCTTTCTGGCAATACGGCAGACCAAGGTCTGATTCTTAACATGTGATCAGCACTTGAGGCTCCAGCTTCAGCCAAGTCTGAGAGATCTTTTCTTTTTGAAATTTCTTCTAATCGATTATCTATAGTTATAACTCGCTTGGACTTTTTGCTTAACTTGCCACGTAAAGCAAGTAATAAATCAGTTAACTCTTGGTCACTTGGACCAGCGTGATCAAATTTTGCTGCAGGTTTAACTGCTAAAGAGTCTAAATATTTTGTTGCTTTGTTTACCGCATTCATGGTCTTGTCTTTACAAGCATCACTGTTTTCATCCCACACAATTAATCCGTGATGAGCAAGGACGATGCCTTCCATATCCGCAAATTGCGAAGAGTATTTACTTAATTCAAATCCTGGTCTAATCCAATCCACATATGCAAAACCTTCACCAAGGGCTTCTGCAACCGCCTTTTTGCCACCTTTGTGATTTGTTAATGCACAAATTGAATCAGCATGCACATGATCAATATGTTTTGAGGGAAGGAAAGCATGAAGCAAAGTTTCAATTGAGGGTCTACGACTGTTTGGGTCTACTAAAGCCTTACCAACTAGATCTGTCATTTCTTCATCAGACAGTTTTTCAAATTGTTTTAAGCTTAATAACTCTTCTAAGTAAAGTGCTGGGTAATCAATAGCAACAGCATTGGTCATATCTGCGCCAGATCCCTTAACCCAAAGCACACTTCGCTTTCTTCCCAGATGATCTGTGATTTCACCTTTAGCAGATGTATTTCCACCACCAAATACAACAAGAGATTGGTCAGCTCCGATGAATTGAGAGCGGTTAACTAATTCTTCGAGTGCTTTTGGAGTAGTAGACAATTTATTTTCCTTGTTTTCTATTTGCCGGAGTTTCACCTTTTGAAACTTCGATAACACCTAACTCTGTAACTATTGCTGAAATATATTTTGCCGGAGTTACATCAAATGCTGGGTTGTAGCCCCTTGATTCCAGTGGCGCTACCCTTACCCCATTAAAATTAAGGATTTCTGACTCATCCCTTAACTCAATTTCAATTTCTTCACCTGATTTTGTGGTTAGGTCAACAGTTGACTCAGGAGCGACAACTATAAACGGAATTCCAGCTGCATGGCATGCGAGTGCAACACCCAGAGATCCAATTTTATTTGCAGTATCTCCATTCGCAGCAATTCGATCTGCACCTATTAATGCTGCGTCAACCTGACCTCGAAGGATAGTACTTGCTGCAGCTCCGTCTGCCAAAATTAAATGAGAGATTCTATTTTGAACTAACTCCCAAGCAGTAAGTCGAGAACCCTGTAATAAAGGGCGAGTCTCGTCTGCAAAAACTTTCTCAACAAATCCCCGGTCGTGTAATTCTCTAATAACTCCAAATGCTGTGCCCCATGCTGTAGTTGCAAGCATTCCAGTGTTGCAATGAGTTAGTAATCTCAAAGGTTTTTTAGCAATTTTATTTAGTAACCAATCCGCACCTAATTTTCCTGTTGCTCGATTAGCGGCCTCGTCTTCTTTAGCAATTTGGTGGGCTAAATCAAGTACGGCCACTCTTCCATTTTTTAATTGGGTAAGAGCTTTGTCTGCACCCCAAGCAAGATTTACTGCAGTAGGTCTCGCATTTCTGATTCTTAAGAATTGTTTTTGTAATTCCGTTTCAGTCCAATTTTCTTTTTTTCCTTGATCGATTGCAATGACAATTCCGTATGCTCCGGTTGCGCCAAGGGCAGGGGCTCCACGAACCGCCAAAGAAACAATGGCTTCAACTAACTGGTCCACTTTGGTGATATCTAAAAAAGTAACTTCGTGGGGAATTTTGGTTTGATCAAGTAGTCGAAGGTGGTCGTTCGCCCATTCAATAGCTCGCAATTTAGGTCCTTAGTGTTGTAGTTAACAGAATAGTGCGTTTCTAAATCTCGTAGTAAAGGTGTTAAATGGTCTTGGGGGACTTGATGATTCTGCAAATCTTGAGATTTTTCCTTAGCGTATCTCTTATGAGTTTTTTAAGTTTGAGCCCAGCTTTTGCACATACCGAATTAGTTTCAGTCGAGCCTGCCTCTGAAACTGCAATGCTTACCTATCCTGCCGAGATTAAATTAACTTTTGGAGAAGCAATTATTGCTGATGCAACTTTTTCATCTATTACTTCAGAATCAGGTTCAGTTCAGGCAACCTTAAGAGTTGAAGCAGCAAATGTTTATATCTCAATTCCATCTGATCTTGTCGCACCTGAAATAACTATTGCTTGGAAAACTACGGCTTCTGATGGACATCCACTTGATGGTGAAATTAAATATTTTCTAGCTCAAACAAAGGCCGAACCAGCAACAAGTCCAACTCAGGAAATAGTTGAAGAAGAAGTAGTTGCCATTAGTGCTCCAGTTGAACCAAATTCATCTAATATTAGTTGGCTGCAATGGTTGTCACTTGGTACTTCTATCGGTATTGCAATCACATTTTTCTTAAAGATGCGTAAAAAATAAGAGACGTTCAAATTTCTTGAACGTCTCTTATTTTATTTTCTAATTAATTAGTGATTATGTCCGCCTGCGCCGTGGCTATGGCCATGACCTTTTTCTTCTTGATCAGCTTTCTTTTCCACGATCAAAACATCAGTGGTTAATAGCATTGCTGCAATTGATGCTGCATTTTGTAATGCAGATCTTGTAACTTTCACAGGATCAACAATTCCAGCTTTTAATAAATTACCGAATTCACCAGTTGCAGCGTTGTAGCCTTCACCGGTTTTCATTTCAGCAACTTTTGCTGTCACAACGTAGCCTTCAGCACCTGCGTTTTGTGCAATCCAACGAAGTGGCTCCACACTTGCTAAACGAATAATTTCAACACCAGCTGCTTCATCACCAGTTTTGTTTAATTTATCTTTCAAAACTGTCACTGCTTGGGTTAATGCAGATCCTCCACCGGCCACAATTCCTTCTTCAATTGCCGCACGTGTGGCAGAGATTGCATCTTCAACACGAAACTTTGTTTCTTTTAATTCAACTTCAGTTGCGCCACCTACTTGGATAACAGCAACACCGCCTGAAATTTTTGCTAAGCGTTCTTGCAGTTTTTCTTTGTCCCATGATGAATCTGTTCGTTCCATTTCAGCACGAATTTGAGAAACGCGAGCTTCAACTGCCTTTTTGTCGCCTGCTCCACCAATAACTGTGGTGTTGTCTTTTGTGACAACTACTCGCTTGGCTTTACCTAATACTTCTAGACCAACTTGATCAAGTTTCAAACCTACTTCTGGTGAAACAACTTGAGCTGCAGTCAAAATTGCTAGATCTTCCAACATTGCTTTACGGCGATCACCAAATGCAGGTGCTTTAACAGCAACTGAGGTGAAGGTGCCTTTAATTTTGTTGACGATCATGGCACTTAAAGCATCGCCTTCAACATCTTCAGCAATAACAATTAGTGGTTTGCCTGCTTGAACGACTTTTTCCATTAGAGGAAGCAATTCATTAATTGAGGCAATTTTGTTTTGTACTAGTAGTACAAATACATCTTCCAAAACTGTTTCCATGCGTTCAGCATCAGTCACAAAATATGGAGAGATATAGCCTTTATCAAATTGCATACCTTCGGTGTATTCAAGTGCTACATCCATAGTTGAAGATTCTTCAACCGTGATAACACCATCACGTCCTACTTTGTCGAAAGCTTGTGCGATTAAATCACCAAGTTTTGAATCTTGGGCAGAAATTGTTGCAACTTGTGCAATTTCTTCTTTGCCATTAACTGGTTTAGCTAGGCGATGTAGTTCTTTACTAACCGCTTCAACTGCTGCATCCATACCACGCTTAATCCCCATAGGATTTGCTCCAGCTGCAACTTGGCGTAAACCTTCATGCACCATCGCTTGAGCTAAAACAGTTGCAGTGGTTGTTCCATCTCCTGCAACATCGTTAGTTTTGGTGGCAACTTCTTTTACCAGTTGGGCACCTAAGTTTTCAAATGCATCTTCTAATTCAATCTCTTTGGCAATGGTTACACCGTCATTAGTGATTGTTGGGGCACCCCATTTTTTACCAATTACAACGTTTCGACCCTTTGGTCCAAGTGTGACACGAACAGTGTTGGCTAAAATGTCAACGCCATTTTCTAATTTGTGACGGGCTTCTTGATTGAAGTCCAAAATCTTTGCCATTTTTTATTTCCTCTTCCGGCTATTTATCATTTTTATTTACTCCGGAAAATTGATTTTCCGGAGTAAATTTAATTATTTTTGTTTCTTATTTAGAAACGATTGCGAGAACATCGCGAGCTGACAACAGTAAATAGTCTTTACCGTCATAAGTAACTTCTGTACCGCCGTATTTTGAGAAAATTACGGTGTCGCCTGTTTTGATATCCATAGGAACACGCTTTTCACCGTCTTCATCAAAGCGACCTGGACCAACTGCAATAACTTTTCCTTCTTGAGGTTTTTCTTTTGCAGTGTCAGGAATTACTAGACCTGACGCAGTTTTTGTTTCAGCGTCTAGTACTTCAACGAGGATTCGATCCTCGAGTGGTTTAATTTGGACCGCCACGGTCTACTCCCCTTCATGGGATATTTACTTGGAATGGTTTTCTTGCCTAACTTCTTAAAAAAGTTCGGAAAGACTTATCCCCTAACTTACCAAGGCCTTAGCACTCTCTCAAGTTGAGTGCCAGCAAATAGGCCCTAGAGGGCTTTGACCTGCGTAATTGGAAAGATTGGGTCAACTTCAAAGTTAAGCGCACTGGGCTCAATTCCTGCACTAAATAGATGAGATCCAAGAGCTGCCACCATTGCCCCGTTATCGGTGCAAAGACCTGGTCGAGGAATTCTTATGCTTACCCCAACTTTTTCAGCTTCACTAGTTGCCATACTTCTTAATCTTGAATTAGCAGCAACTCCACCACCAATAACAACGGTGTTAATTCCGGTTTGTTTAGCAGCTAATAAAGTTTTTTTAACTAAAACTTCCACAACTGCTTCTTGAAAGGAAGCTGCTACATCAGCAACTGGTATCGCGACACCAGTTTTTTCCCAAGCCTGCACCCATCTTGCTACAGCAGTCTTTAATCCAGAAAAAGAAAAATCAAAGGTGTGATTTATTAAATCTTCCTTACTCATTAATCCTTTAGGAAAATCAATAGCTAAAGCATTTCCTTCTTTGGCTGCTTTATCAATCCAGGGTCCACCTGGAAAAGGTAAACCAAGAACTCTTGCCACTTTGTCGAAAGCTTCACCAGCTGCATCATCAAGTGTTTTTCCTAATGATTCAATCTCGTAAGTTATGTTATTTACTTTAAGAAGTGATGAATGACCACCACTTACCAGTAGTGCCAAAGTAGGTTCTGGAAGTTTGCCATTTTCTAAAGTGTCAACAGCAACATGTGATGCTAAATGATTCACACCATAAACAGGTTTATTAAGTGCAACTCCTAATGCTTTAGCGGCTGCCACTCCTACAACTAAAGCACCTGCTAAACCCGGTCCACTTGTTACAGCGATGGCATCAATTTGTTTTAAACCAACTCCAGCAGTTGCAATAGTTTTTTTCAATATTGGAATCATTGCTTCTACGTGAGCTCTTGATGCAACTTCGGGAACAACTCCACCAAATCTTGCATGTTCTTCAACAGATGATGCCAATGTGTCTGCTAAAAGTTCTGTTCCTCTAACTATTCCAATTCCGGTTTCATCACATGAAGTTTCAATACCTAAAATGAGAGGATTTGTCATCGTGCTCTCAAATCAAGTTGCATAATTACCGCATCAGATCCGTTGGGATAGTAATTTGATCTTTTAGCTATTTGGGTAAATTTTCTAGATAAATACAAAGAAATGGCGGGTTTGTTATCAGCAACTACTTCTAGAAAAACTCTATTGACTCTGTTTTCTTTAATTTTTTCTAATAACGCGTCAAGTAATTTCTTACCAAATCCTTTTTTTTGAAATTCAGGTTTAATCACCATAGTTTGAATATCGGCATCACTACCATTAAAAGCAATGCCCCCAAATCCCACGATTTCTTTATTTTCATCAACGAGGGCCAGGTAGTAGCGATTTTGTTGAGATAATTCATTCCAAAATGTTTCCAATGACCAAGCTGTGGCATTAAATGCTTCTTTATCAATTTGGTGAGCTTTTGTAACATGCCACCAAGAAAAATCAACCAGATTTAGATTCATGATCGCTCCGCCAAGGTGAGTGCATCTGGTTTTCTCAAATACAAAGGAATAGGGGGCAATAGCACTTGATTTGGTAATGCCACGATTGATCCATCACCAGTTGCTAAATCGGTGGCAAATGATTTAATTTCAATTCCTTTTTCAGTTCTATTCATAGCTTCAATGGCAACTTGAGCAAGTGAAATGGGATCTAATGGTTTATGAAGAAGGTGTACACCAGAAGTTGGAACTTCTTCTAATTTAGAAACCTTAGGAGAACTTGTTCTTTTAATTCCTTGATACTTTGTCCAATAAACTTCTTTTCGTCTGGCATCTGTGATGACAATTGAGTCTTTATTAGGATTTTGTTGCGCATATTCAAAAGCTATGGCGTCATGACTACAAACTCCAAAAACTGGAATACTTAGAACAAATCCAATACTTTGAGCACTAACAATTCCGACCCGTAAACCTGTGAATGGACCCGGTCCAATACCACAAACAATGCCTCCTAATTCTTGCATCATTAGCCCTGCATCACTGACAACTTTTTTAATTAATTCTGCTGCATACTCAGCATGGCGCAATCCATCATCTTTGATAGCCACAACTGGTTGTTTTCCAAATTGCAATAGAGCTACTGCAATTCTGTTGGTTGATGTGTCAATAGCTAATAAGTTTGTGGGACCTTTCATGAAAGTC
>SXGQ01237954.1_pt1 | contig 13919 bp, 8 predicted proteins | sample 3178371 | NCBI WGS metagenome assembly SXGQ01 (sample SAMN11356859, study PRJNA531348) | freshwater metagenome | isolation source: freshwater sample F1-20 | place: China: Fuxian Lake, Yuxi | collected 2017-12-25
ATTGGCCATGGCGAATACGATGGGATTTTTCGCCATCGACTTTACCATTTCGGGACTCAACAGATTGCCCGAGCTCAGCCCGATAAATACATCCACATCCTTCATCGCCTGCGCCAGTGTCATCTCCCCTTTGGCGTTGGCGTAATTCTTTTTGAATTCGTCCATGTCGGTTCGCCCCTTATGCAAAACCCCCTTGCGATCGAACAGCAGAAAATTCTCCTGCTTCGCCCTCAGCGCTTCATAGAGTTTGATACAAGCCATGGCTGCGGCCCCGGCACCCATCACTACAAAGCGAACTTTTTCAATTCTTTTTTTCTGGATATCGAGGGCATTGAGCAGGGCTGCGGCGCTGATGATGGCCGTACCGTGCTGGTCATCGTGCATGACGGGAATGTTCAGTTGCTTTTTAAGCTCCTGTTCGATGTAAAAACATTCCGGGGCTTTGATATCCTCTAAATTGATCCCTCCGAACGTGGGCTCGAGTGATTTGACGATCTCCACGAACTTGACCGGATCCTTTTCGTTGATCTCGATATCGAACACATCGATGTCGGCAAAGATCTTGAATAGTACTCCTTTTCCTTCCATGACGGGTTTGCCGGCTTCGGGACCAATATCGCCCAGTCCCAATACCGCTGTTCCATTGCTGATCACGGCCACCAAGTTGCCCTTGGCAGTGTATTTATATACGTTCTCACGGTTTTCGGCGATCTCCAAACAGGGACTGGCCACGCCGGGTGAATAGGCGAGGGAAAGGTCGCGTTGTGTTTTGGCTTCTTTGGTCGGAACCACTTCGATCTTGCCGGGTCGCCCCTTGGCATGATACTCGAGGGCCTGTTGTTTCCTCAGGTCATTCTGCATGTGCGTGTGTTAGAGGCTGCAAGGTACAAAACCGCGCCCGAAAGGGGTTCAATCCGCCAACAGGCTCATGCCCAGCCAGGCCATGAGTCCCACCCCGATCTCCAAAGCCGATTCCTCCACGGCAAAACGAGGCGTGTGTACCCCGTGAACGATCCCCTTCGATTCATTGCGGGTTCCCAACCGGAAAAAACAGCCCGGTACCTGCTGGGCATAGAATCCAAAATCTTCCGCACCCATCCGCAGCTCCGTTTCGGAAACCTGCTCGGCTCCTAAATAGGCCTCTGCTAATTGACGACAGGCTGCATTCACTTGCTCATCGTTGTGCACACAAGGATAGCCGACGTCGATGTGCAGGTCCAGTTCGCCGCCCATCGACCGCACCAAACTCTCGGAGAGCTGACGGATCTTCTGATGTGCCTCGAAACGCCAGCTCTCCTCCATGGCCCGGAAAGTCCCCATGAGTTTTACTTCATCGGGAATGACATTGGTGGTGTTACCGCCGTGTATGGAGGTGATAGAGAGTACAGTGGGGTTAAACGGATGATTATGCCGACTGATGAGTTGTTGCAATGCCGTGATCAAGTGAGCACTTATCGGGATCGGATCTACCGTCAGGTGCGGAGACGCGGCATGACCGCCTTTCCCCTTGATAGTAAAGTATAATTCATCGGCACTGGCCATGACTTTACCCGAACGAAAACTAACCTGACCAGCCTCCAAAATAGTATTCACGTGCAGCGCCGCAATGGCCTGTGGTTTTGGATTTTCCAGCACGCCCTCTTTGATAAGCAGTGAAGCACCCCCGGGATTTTTTTCTTCCCCGGGTTGGAAGATCAATTTCACCGTGCCACGCCAATCGGTCCGCGTTTGTTGTAAAATTTTCGCGGCACCCAATAAGCAAGCGGTGTGTACATCGTGTCCGCAGGCATGCATGATGCCCGGGTTCGTGGATTTATAAGGAAGATCGTTCTCCTCCTGAATGGGCAGGGCATCCATATCGGCCCGAAGGGCCACAATGCGACTATCCGGATCTTTTCCTTTGATGAGTCCCACCACGCCCGTAGTGGCCATGACTTCGAAGGGAATGCCCATCTCGCGTAATCTTTCTTGGACAAAGGCCGAAGTTTTAAACTCCTGATAGCTTAGCTCGGGGTGCGCATGAATATGCCGACGCCACTGAATGACCTCAGGCGAAAGGTTGCGAGCTATTTCTTTTAGTTGATCGAGCCTCATTGTTTTTTATTCGGATCGGTCGTGGTGTTGATAAAATAGGTATCGATCTCGTCGTTGAGCACGAAGATACCTCGTGTAAAGAATGGTTTTATTTTTTTGGCATATTCCTCTGCCTCCTCTTTGGTCCTGAAATTACCCGCCTTGAGTTTGTAATACGGTGCTTGATGCCAGAGATAGGATTTCAGGTCAGGAAATTTCTCGTACATCAAGGCTTTGGCATTGATGGCCTCCTGCCGATTCTTCGTGGTCATGATCAGTAAGCGAAATCCTTGCGTGAGGCGTCGACTGTTGCGGGTGGTGAATTCATTGACCTCGATCTGTTTCTCGATCAGCCGATCGAGCCGCGGATCTTTGAAGATGCGGACCAGTCCGGAGTCCGTTGGCGCACGGAAAAGTGTATCCTGTCCGATCGCTACCGGATTCAGTCCAAGGACCAACACCCACATCAACAGTGCTCGATTCGTCATAGATCAATAGGCGGCACCCGAGGGAGCAATATTCTCGATGGGATGCCAAGTGGTTTTTATTTCTTGCAGATCCAGTATTCGATAAGGCGATAAAATATCCTCTTTCTTCAAGGTAATTACCCGCTTCAAGTTCGAGGTGGCTGTTTGTTCCAACCCCGCCCGGGCGATCGCGGTAGATGGGTCACAGAGGATTGCATTCACATCCATGTGGCCAGCCATCCACGGCAACAACTCCGGTACTTTTCCGGTCAAGATATTTACCACGCCACCCGGCAGGTCGGAAGTAGCCAGCACCTCCGCGAAACTGATCGAGGCCAGCGGACTTTCGGTGTTGGCAAGGATCACACAGGTGTTTCCGCCAGCAATGGCCGCACACATGACTTGCACGAGTCCCAATAAAGCATTTTCCGAGGAAGAAACGATCCCCACCACGCCCATGGGCTCCGGTACGGAAAAATTATAGTGCGAGCTGGCCACCGGATTCACCGTGCTGAACAGTTGCTGATACTTATCGCACCAGCCGGCATAGTGAATCAACGTTTCAATACAGGCCGTGATCTCTTTTTTCGCTTGAGCAGTGGATGATCCGCTTTGTTGCAGTTCCCGCGTCATTTCCGGTTGGCGGGACTCCAATACTTCCGCCATGCGATACAGGATCTGTCCGCGGTTATAGGCCGTCCGACCACTCCATCCCCCAAAAGCGACACGCGCAGCCGAGACGGCATCACGCAGGTCTTTACGAGAGGATAAACAGGCATTGGCCAGCGGATTTCCACTGCCATCGTTCACGACATAGTAGCGACCCGATTCGGTGCGGGGAAATTGTCCGCCGATATACAGTTTGTATGTCTTGAGGACGGAGAGTCGCGTTGAATTGGTTTTACTGGGCATGACTTTCCGTTTTATAAAATTTCCAAATAAGGGGTTAATCCGTGCAAGCCACCTTCCCGACCAAATCCGCTTTCCTTGTATCCGCCAAAAGGCGAAGCCGCATCGAACTTATTGAAGGTATTGGCCCATACCACGCCGGCGCGCAGGCGACGTGTCATATTGAAAATGCGCGATCCCTTGTCGGTCCACACCCCCGCACTCAATCCGTACGGCGTGTTGTTCGCTTTTTCAATGACCTCGTCATCGGTGCGGAAGGTGAGAATGGCCAGAACGGGACCAAAGATCTCCTCCTGCACAATGCGGTTGCTCTGCGCCACGTCGGTAAATAAGGTAGGCGGACACCAAAATCCTTTTTTTGGCAGCGAACAAGCCGGTTGATAAATGGCGGAGCCTTCTTTTTTTCCGATCTGAATGTATTTTAGAATGGTATCGAGCTGATTTTTGGAATTGATCGCACCGATGTCCGTGTTCTTATCCATCGGATCGCCCACGATCAGGGTAGCAACGCGGTCTTTGAGTTTTTGGATGAACTCTTTCGCGATTGATTCTTGTAAGTACAACCTTGATCCGGCACAGCAAACATGTCCTTGATTGAAAAAGATCCCGTTCACCACACCCTCTACGGCCTGATCGATCGCGGCATCCTCAAATACGATGTTGGCGGCCTTGCCACCCAGCTCCAGCGTCGATCGTTTATTCGTACCGGCAATGGAACGCTGAATGATCTTGCCCACCTCGGTAGATCCGGTGAAGGCGATCTTGTTCACGTCCGGGTGGTTGACCATCGCTGCGCCGGTCTTTCCCGCGCCCGTGATGATGTTCACTACGCCGGGCGGAAGATCCGCTTCCTGAATGATCTCGGCCAATTTCAAGGCGGTCAACGAAGTGGTCTCCGCCGGTTTTAATACCACGGTATTTCCGGTAGCAAGAGCCGGCGCAATTTTCCAGGCGGCCATCAGCAAGGGAAAATTCCACGGAATGATCTGTGCCGCCACACCCAGTGGGGCAGTTTTTTTATTGGGAAACGCGTAGTTCAGTTTATCGGCCCAGCCGGCATAGTAGAAAAAATGCTGTGCGGCCGTGGGCACGTCAAAATCACGGCTCTCCCGAATGGGTTTTCCGCCTTCCAGGGTTTCAATGATGGCCAGTTCCCGCGCTTTTTCCTGCATCATACGGGCGATGCGAAAAATATATTTTCCGCGCTCGGCCGGGGCCATTTTTTTCCAAACTTTCTCATAGGCTTGGCGAGCGGATCGAACGGCACGGTCCACGTCTTTTTCAGATGCATCCGCTACGCGGCTCAGTGTTTTTTCGTTGGCGGGATTGATGGTCTCGAAATATTTCCCGCTCAGGGGTTTTTGCCAGCGCCCGTCCATGAACAGATCGTACTGCTCGTTGATCTTAGCAGCGGAAGCCGATTCCGGGGCAGGATCGTATTTCCAGTCCGTGTCGAAGCGAAGGGGCTTTGTTTTTTTTGCCATGGTATTGGGTTGGTTAGTCGACTGAGAAATAGGCGGCCGACTGGTATTGTCCCGTTTTTTCTTTTCGAATCTGCATCAGTACATCGTTTGCCAAACTGCTGGCACCAAATCGAAACCACTCGTTGCTCATCCAGTCTTGTCCCAGCGTTTCCCGCAGCATCACCAAATAATGCAGCGCCAGTTTGGATTTAGAAATGCCACCCGCCGGTTTCATGCCCACTTGTTTGCCCGTCTGGTAATAAAAATCACGAATGGCTTCCAGCATCACGAGCGTAACGGGCATGGTAGCCGCGGGTTGGATCTTTCCCGTAGATGTTTTGATGAAATCAGCTCCGGCATGCATGGCGATGTCGCTGGCGCGACGAACCTTATCGAACGAACCGAGCTCACCGGTTTCCAGGATCACTTTCAATCGGGCCTTGCCGCAGGCTTCCTTGATGGCGGCGATCTCATCAAAGACAAAGGCGTATTCACCGGCGTGAAATTTACCGCGACTGATCACCATGTCCACTTCATCGGCGCCTTCGCTGACGGCCAAGCGCGTATCGGCCAGTTTTATGGCGCGGGTGGATTGTCCGCTCGGAAACGCCGTAGCCACCGAAGCCACCTTGATGCCGGAGCCCTCGAGTGATTTTTTAGCGACGCGGACAAAATTGGGATACACACAAATGGCCGCCACGGTGGGAATACCGGAAAGCTCATCGTGTGGGTGTCGGGCTTTGTAGCAGAGTTGGCGGACTTTCTGGTCGGTGTCTTTGCCTTCCAGGGTGGTCAGGTCGATCATATTGAGCACCTGGTAGAGGGCTTGGAGCTTGGAGGATTGCTTGATACTCCGCTTGGTAAAGCGGGCGGCACGCTCCTCGATGCCGGTCTGGTCGACCACCCGGGTGCGACGAAAATCGGGCGAAATCTGTGCGGGGGAGGAGCGTTTCATACCGGTATTCTCAAAAATAGAACTATTGTGTGGATTGCCCGTTCATAACTCCATTAAAAGCACCAGAAATCAGCCTCTGTTTTGAGCCACTATATCAAGGATTTTCCGTTGATTTGTCCTCCCTCTAATATTCATTCAATTACAGACTATGCGTCCACTCTATCGATTGCTGGCCTTTGGGCTCTTCGCCTTCACCGGGTTAACGGCACTGGCCCAACCCACGTTTCCGGAAAACGGCGTGGCCGATCCCCGTACAGGTTATTACGCGTTCACACACGCAACCCTGGTGCAGCACGCCAATTCGACGATCCAAAATGCCACCCTCGTGGTACGTGACGGAAAGATCGTGGCCGTGGGGGCCGGACTTCCCGTACCCGCCGGGGCCGTAGAGGTCGATTGCACCAATAAATTCATTTATCCCTCTTTTGTGGACCTCTATGCCGATTACGGCATGCCCGCCCAGCAGAGCACCGGAAGGGGCGGATTCAATTTTGCCCAGCCCGCTCAATTGGAAACGGCAACGAAGGGTCCCTTTGGATGGAACCAAGCTATCCGTCCGGAAGTGAATGCCTACGCTTCCTTTTCCGTCAACGAATCTCAGGCCAAATCGCTTCGCGAAGCGGGATTCGGTACCGTGCTTACCCACATGAAAGATGGCATAGCCCGGGGTACCGGTGCACTTGTGACCCTGGCCACCGAAAAAGAGAATCTGGTGGTGCTAAGGGAAAAAGCATCGGCGCATTATTCTTTCAATAAAGGAACCTCCACGCAAAGCTATCCCAGCTCCATGATGGGATCTATTTCGTTGTTGCGTCAGACATATCTCGATGCGGATTGGTATAAGAACAAGCCGGCATCCGAGGGAACAAACCTCAGCCTCAAAGCATTCAATGAAAATCGTTCGTTGCCTCAGGTATTTGAGTCCGGCGATAAATGGAACGACCTGCGGGCCGATCGCATAGGTGATGAGTTTGGCGTGCAATACATTTTGAAAGCCGGACAAAACGAATACCAGCGCATTCGGGAGATGAAATCTACCAATGCCACATTCATTTTACCACTGAACTTTCCGCTGGCTCAAGACGTGGAAGATCCCAATGATGCCCGCTTTGTATCTCTAGGCGATATGAAACACTGGGAGCTGGCTCCCACGTTGGCCGCCTCCTTCGAGAAAGCAGGTATTCCATTCTGTCTAACTACTGCCGATCTTAAATCCGTTTCTCAATTTGCTGCTGCTCTTAGAAAATCGATGGAATACGGACTTTCTGAAAAGGCTGCCATGGAAGCATTGACGCTGAATCCGGCAAAAGCATTGGGTGTTGCGGATATGGTCGGCAGTTTAGAAACCGGTAAGCTGGCAAATTTTCTGGTGATGAGCGGCCCCATGTTCCAGGAAAAATCAACCCTGCTACAGAACTGGGTGCAGGGGATCAAATACACGATCAAGGAAGATGCCGGTGCCATCAATGGCACGTATACGCTTATGGTGAATGGTCCCGGTGGTTCCGAACAATACACCCTCGAAGTAAAAGCCGGCGGTACTACCTCACTGTTTGCGAAGGATACCCTGCAATCGAAACTTTCGGTAGATGGCAAGCAGATCAAATTGAGTTATGCCCCGGCTGTTAAGCGTATGCGTGGTGGTGGGGCGTCCGGTGGCGATTCTACTCGCCGGCCCATGAGCGGATTTGGCGGAAGAGGCATGATGCCTTCGGGAGCAGAGCCCTTACCGGTGACGGCGACTCGGCTCAGCGGACTGGTCAACGGCAGCAGCTGGAACGGAACCGGAACAGATTCTTTGGGGAATCCGCTTAGCTGGACTGCCGTGCTGGTCAAGGCCGGTGAATTCAAATCGGACAGCGTCAAGAAAAAAGATCCGCCCGTACTGGGTACGGTAACGTATCCCTTGCTTCCTTTTGGATGGAAAGAAAATGAGCGTCCCCAATCGGAGACCATCCTGATCAAGAATGCCACGGTGTGGACCAATGAAAAAGAGGGCATCTTGAAAGAGTCGGATGTGCTTCTCAAAAACGGAAAGATCGCTGCTGTCGGAAAGAACCTTGCCGATCCCACCGCGCGGGTGATCGATGGAACCGGAAAGCACGTCACTGCCGGAATCATTGATGAACACTCGCATATTGCGGCTGCGTCTATCAATGAAGGCGGACAATCCGTTACCTCCGAAGTTCGGATCGGAGATAACCTGAATCCCGACGACGTGAATATTTATCGTCATCTGAGTGGCGGCGTCACTTCCTCGCATATCCTGCATGGTTCGGCGAATGTTATTGGCGGACAAACCCAGCTGCTCAAGCTTCGCTGGGGCGGCAACGATGAGGAGCTGAAATTCCGTGGCTGGCCCGGACAGATCAAGTTCGCGCTCGGCGAGAACGTCAAACGTTCTTCTGCACCTCTTGGAAACAACCGCTACCCCGACACGCGCATGGGCGTGGAACAAGTATTGGTGGATGCCTTCACCCGTGCCAAAGATTATCAGCGGGTCTGGAAGGAATACGAGGCGAACAAGGGCAAGAAAGGATTCACGGGCACGGCGCCTCGTCGCGACCTCGAACTGGATGCCCTGGTAGAGATCCTCGAGAAAAAGCGTTTCATCACTTGTCACTCTTATGTACAAAGTGAGATCAACGGCGCGATGAAAGTGGCTGAGCACATGGGATATACCGTTAATACGTTCACGCACATTCTGGAAGGGTATAAAGTGGCGGACAAAATGCTGAAGCACGGATCTTTTGTGTCCACCTTCTCTGACTGGTGGGCTTACAAGATGGAAGTGGAGGATGCGATTCCGTACAATGCGGCCATCATGCAGAAAGTGGGACTCACCGTTGCCATCAACAGTGATGATGCCGAGATGGCACGCCGCTTGAACCAGGAAGCTGCCAAGATCGTGAAGTATGGTGGCGTAACGGAAGAGGAGGCCTTGAAGATGGTGACCCTGAATCCCGCCAAGATGCTGCATGTAGAGGATAAGGTCGGAAGCCTGAAGCCGGGTAAAGATGCGGATGTGGTGCTCTGGAGCGATAACCCGCTCAGTATCTATGCCAAATCGCTTTACACCATTGTGGATGGCACGGTTTATTTCGATCGGACCAAAGATGAGCAGATGCAAAAAGAGGTGGAGGCCGAACGTTTACGGCTGGTGCGCAAGATGAACGGCGAGAAAAGAAGTGGCGCGCCCACTATTCCGGCTCAACCTTCCTATCAATACATGCATACCTGCAGTGATCATGGCCATAGCCACGGATTGCTGGTCATTGATGCCGAAGAAAATCATTAATCTCCTTAATCACTACGCATACACAAGCATATGAAAAAGACATTATTTGCCCTTTTGATCGGATTGAGTTCTTCACTGTTGGCGCAGGAAACTGTCCTCCCGGCCAAATCGCAGACCGATCCCATTTACATCATCAATGCCACCATTCACACGGGCATTGGCACCGTCATTGAAAAAGGAACCATCCGGGTGGAGAATGGAAAGATCCTGGCCGTGGGCAATGATATTCCCGTTCCGCGCAGCGCCAATATTCAGGTGGTGGATGCGGCCGGTAAGCATGTGTATCCCGGACTCATCCTTCCCACCAGTGCGCTGGGATTGGTGGAGATCAGTGCGGTGCGTGCCACGCAGGATGCGCGGGAGATCGGTGATCTGAATCCGAATGTGCGCTCGCTCGTAGCGTATAATTCTGATTCGAAGGTGATCAACACACTTCGTTCCAACGGCGTATTACTGGCCAATGTGATACCGCAGGGAAGTTTCGTAGCCGGTACATCTTCCGTGGTGCAGTTGGATGCCTGGAACTGGGAGGATGCGGCTTATCAGACCGATGGCGGCATGCATGTATATTTTCCGTCTTTGATGTCGCGTCCCTCTGGTGGTCGGGGTGGCATGGGCGGATTTGGTGGTCCCCGTGAATCAGCCGGCGATCCCGTAAAGGAAGGGCTCGACAAGATCGAATCCTTCAAGCAATTCCTGCGCGAAGCCAAGGCGTATCATGCCCAGCCTACTCGGGAGCAGACCAATTTGAAGTTCGAGGCGGTGAAGCAGCTGCTGAACAAGAAGCAAAAACTGTATGTGCACGGAAATACGGTGAAGCAGATTCTCGCTGCATTGGATTTTGTACAGGAATTCGGGGTGGACCTGGTGATCGTGGGTGGCAGCGAGAGTTATCAGGTAGCCGATCTGTTGAAGAAATACAATGTATCGGTGATCTTACAGCAGCCGCATAGTTTGCCTACGGCGGAGGATGACGATGTGGATCAGCCCTACAAGACGGCTGCGGCTTTGCAAAAAGCCGGTGTTCTTTTCTCGATCTCCGACGATGATTCTCAGACCCGCGGCCGCAACCTGGCCTTCAATGCCGGTACAGCTGCCGCTTATGGATTATCGAAGGAGGAAGCACTTGCGGCCATTACGCTAAACGCCGCGAAGATCATGGGCGTTTCCGACCGCACTGGCAGTATTGAGGTTGGCAAGGATGCTAATATCATCGTTAGCGAAGGCGATATCCTGGACATGAAGAGCAGCAATGTTACGATGGCGCTGATTCAGGGTCGGCAGGTTGATTTGACCGACAAACACAAATTGTTGAATCGGCGGTTTGAGGAGAAATATGAGTTGAATAAGGGGAAGAAGGGATTTTGAGATAAGCTGAGGGCTGCTGAGGGCTGCCTAAAGGCAGCGTTTAGGGTTTAGCGAACAGTGCTAAGAGTTTAGAGAACAGGGTTTAGGGTTTAGATGTACTATACTATTTTTCCTCAACGCTAAACGCTCAACCCTCAACCCTATACCCTCAACCTACTTCCCGCAGTGAGGGCAGTTGTCTTTGGGTTTGCGGTTGTCTCTGAATTCATCAAGGAAGCCGGCGGTGATAATGCCGGCGGGTAAGGCGAAGATCGCGACGCCGGTCAGCATGATTATACCGGAGGCGATTTTTCCAGCTATTGTCATGGGTACCATATCGCCGTAGCCCGTGGTAGTGAGTGTGACCACCGCCCACCAAACAGCCGCAGGAATGCTGGTGAATTGATCTCCGCTCACCGGATGCAAGTGCTCCGCAAAATACAAGGCACTGGAGGCGATGATGATCAAAAACAGCATCAGGATCAAGCTTAGCACCAGTTCATTGGCCCGCTTTTTGAATACGTTTATGATCAGTTGTGTCGCTTTCATGTAGGCCGTTAATTGAAACAGCCGCAGGAATCGAAGCAAGCGCAACATACGAATGATTCGCAGATCGATTGTAAAAACGGATACCAGATAAAAAGGCAGAAAGGCCAGCAGATCGATCAGGGCCTCGGGGGTCAGCATGTATTTGAGTCGTCCCCATACCGGGTGGCGGTATTTTGGATCGTGATTACTGCTCCAAAGCCGCAACAGATATTCTATGGTGAAAACAATGACAGAGAAAAGATCGAAATAGTAAAAAAGACGCTGCTCCATCTCTTCATCATGATAACCGGGCACCGTCTCCAACATGACCGCGATCACATTGAGCACGATCAGTATAATAATAAAGATGTTGATGAACTTATCCCAACGCTCATTGCCCAGCACCTCCGGGTGCAGCAGACGATGGATGCGGTGTTTGGTAGTTTTATACATAAAACTCTAAACTAGCTCTAAACTCATTCCCTGCCATGGCACTGCTTATACTTCTTCCCACTCCCACACGGACACGGATCGTTCCGTCCAATACGAGGGGCGGCAACCACCGGCGTAGCAGGACCTTTGTCGCGCTCGTTGGCGGCGTAATCATCGCCCAATGAATCGATCTCGTCCTTATTGATCTTCATGCGACTCATATCGGTCTTCTGCTGACGGCCCTCTTTCAGCTGCGTGCGCTCATCCTGAATGGGAATGCTGCAATGCGTCAAAAACGAAACGATTGACTTGTTCACCTCCTCATTCATCGACCGGAATAAATTGTACGCCTCCATCTTATAGATCACCAACGGATCCTTCTGCTCCAAATACGCCGTCTGTACACTTTGCTTCAAATCATCCATCGACCGCAAATGCTCCTTCCAGGAGTCATCAATCACGGATAACGTAATGGTGCGCTCGAGGGCGTTGGTTAATTCAACACCCTCTGAATCCAAGGTCTTTTTCATGTTGGAAAGCACATTCATCCCCCGCTTGCCATCCGTAAACGGCACCACCACATTTTCAATGTGACCACCCTGCTGCAACTTAATATTTTTAAATACCGGCACGGCCTGTTGCTGCAGCTCCTTTTTATGTCTTTCATAACGCTCCATCACCTCCGAATACAACAGATCGGTGAGAGAGCCCACATCCGTCTTGTTCAATTGTTCCGGGGTGATGGCCGTGTCGATTCCAAAACTCATGATCACCGCCAGCTTAAAACCCTCGTGATCTTCCTGCTCGCGGAAGGAGTGAATCAAGCCCTCGGCCAGACTCACAAAGGCCGTATCAATATCCAACGCCAACCGATCTCCAAACAAGGCATGATTACGCCGCTTGTACACCGCATTGCGCTGCATGTTCATTACATCATCGTATTCTAGCAAGCGCTTCCGAATACCAAAGTTGTTTTCCTCCACCTTGCGCTGCGCCCGCTGAATGGAACCACTGATCCAACTGTGCTGGATCACCTCGCCCTCTTTGTATCCCAGCTTGTCCATCATGGAAGCAATTCGCTCGCTACCGAACAAACGCATCAGATCATCTTCTAATGAAACATAGAACTGAGAAGAACCCGGATCGCCCTGGCGACCGGCACGACCGCGCAACTGCCTGTCCACGCGGCGACTCTCATGCCGCTCCGTACCAATGATGGCTAGTCCGCCAGCGTCTTTCACACCCGCGCCTAATTTAATATCCGTACCGCGACCCGCCATGTTCGTAGCAATAGTCACCGCACCCGCCATACCCGCCTCGGCCACCACCTGCGCCTCCCGGGCATGCTGCTTGGCATTCAAAACATTGTGGGGGATCTTTTTTTGCTGCAACATCCGCGATAACAATTCACTCACCTCTACCGAGGTGGTACCAACCAGTACCGGACGACCGGCATTGCGCAGTACCTCGATCTCATCGATCACCGCTTTGTATTTCTCGCGCTTGGTTTTGTACACCAGATCCTCGCGATCATCCCGCACCATCTTCAAGTGTGTGGGAATACTCACCACATCTAACTTGTAAATGCTCCACAACTCCGCCGCCTCTGTTTCTGCCGTACCGGTCATACCACATAGCTTGTGATACATCCGGAAATAATTTTGCAAGGTGATGGTGGCATAGGTCTGCGTAGCCGCCTCGATCTTCACATTCTCCTTCGCCTCGATGGCCTGGTGCAATCCGTCCGAATACCGACGGCCCTCCAGAATACGACCCGTTTGCTCATCCACGATCTTGATGGCGCCGTCCATTACTACATACTCCACATCTTTCGTAAACAACGTATAAGCTTTCAGCAACTGCTGCACCGTATGAATTCGATCGGCTTTCTGCGAATAATCGGCCAGTACCGCTTCTTTTTGCTGCATTTTATCATCAGCGGAGATCTCGGCTCGCTCAACTTCGGCCAATTTGACGCCGATGTCGGGGAGGACAAAAAACTCCGGATCCTCTCCGGTGCGGGTGATCATTGCCAATCCTTTCTCCGTCAACTCTACCGAGTTATTCTTTTCGTCAATATGAAAAAGCAATTCCTCATCTACCACATGCATGTTGCGCTGCTGGTCCTGCAAATAATAGTTTTCGGCCTTTAGCATTTTGACCTTGATGCCCGGTTCGCTGAGGAATTTGATTACGGGACTATATTTCGGCAATCCGCGGTAGGCACGGAACAGGAATAGTCCGCCTTCTTTGGGATCCTCTTTTCCCTCGGCAAAAAGCTTTTTGGCTTCGTTCAGGCAATTGCGCACCAAACGCTCCTGCTCCTGCACGAGTTGCTGGATACGAGGGCGATGGATGTGATATTGCTGGTCTTCGCCCTTGGGTACGGGACCGGAAATGATCAACGGCGTACGCGCATCATCGATCAATACGGAGTCCACCTCATC
>SXGQ01834480.1_pt1 | contig 13919 bp, 12 predicted proteins | sample 3178371 | NCBI WGS metagenome assembly SXGQ01 (sample SAMN11356859, study PRJNA531348) | freshwater metagenome | isolation source: freshwater sample F1-20 | place: China: Fuxian Lake, Yuxi | collected 2017-12-25
CGGACTTCGAAGCCGGCGCGCTTGCGGTTGAGGCCGCCCGGGCCCAGGGCCGAGAGGCGGCGCTCGTGCACCAGCGACGACAGCGGGTTGGTCTGGTCCACGACCTGCGACAGCTCGCTGCGCCCGAAGAAGAAGTCGATCGCGGAGCTGATGCTCTTGGAGTTCACCAGGTCGGCGATCTTGGTCAGCTCGTCGGGCTCCTTGACGCTCATGCGCTCCTGGACCGTGCGTCGGAGCTTCAGGAAGCCCTTGCGCATCTCCTCGCACGCCAGCTCATCGAGCGTGCGCAGGCGACGGTTGCCCAGGTGGTCGATGTCGTCGACGTGCGCGACGGGGCGGTCGGTCTTGGGATCGGGGCGCTTGGAACGCAGGTCCAGGATCGACTGGATGACGTTCAGGAAGTCCTCGGACCGGATGAACATCTGGTCTTCGGGAACGTTGAGGTTGAACTTGCGGTTGATCCGGAAGCGACCGACCTTGCCCAGGCGGTAGCGGTTCTCATCGAGGAACTTCTCGGCAAAGAGCTGGCGGGCCTTCTCGACCTGCGGCGGGTTGCCGGGGCGCAGGCGGGTGTAGATCTTGAGCAGGGCCGCCTCGTACTCGGTCTTGGCGACGTCGGCGAACTGCTCGAGCTTCTCCTCGGCGACCGTGTTGAGGATCAGCGGGTCCGAGGGGTTCTGGATGACCCGCAGCTTCTTGATGTTGGACTTGAGCACGGCCTCGATCGCGTCGCCGATCTGGCGACCGACCTGAACCAGCTCCTCGCCCGTCTCGGTGTCGATGATCGACGAGGCCGCCCAGTGCTCGGGCTTGAGCTTGTCGACCGAGATCTCCGTGACCTCGTAGAACAGGCTGAGGATCGCGCCGGTCGACGCGATGGACTCGTCCAGACAGCGGAAGAACGTGGTGGCCGCGATCTTCGTCGACTGGTCGATGCGCATGACCAGGACGTCTTTCTTGGTCACCTCCAGCTCGATCCACGAGCCGCGCTCGGGGATGATGCGGGCCGAGTGCAGCGGGCGGTCGCCCTCGTCGGACACGATCGAGACGTCAACGCCCGGCGACCGGTGCAGCTGGCTGACGATGACGCGCTCGGCGCCGTTCACGATGAACTCGCCGCCGCCCATCATGATCGGGATCTCGCCGAGGTAGATCTCCTCCTCGGGGATGTCCGGGTGGTTCTGCCGCGCCAGGCGCAGGCACACGCGGAACGGACGCCCGAAGGTCAGGCGCAGCTCGCGGCACTCGTCGGGGGTGTACCGGGGTTCCTCGAGGGTGTAGTAGCGGTACTCGAGCGACATCGTCCCGTCGTAGCTCTCGATCGGGAAGATCTCGCGCAGCAGCGCCTCAAGACCCATGTGGATGTCGCGATCGTGCGGACCTTTGGCGAGCTGCAAAAAGCGCTCGTAAGCCTCGGTCTGAACGATCGTGAGATCAGGAACGGGAATCGCGTCGCCACGTTTGGCGAAGTTGCGCACGTTCGTCGCTGCCATCGATAGCCCTTCGATGTTCAGATGACTACAGCCGCCCGGAGAGCGGGGTGTCAGTGTTCGATTGTTTGGTTTGTGCCAACGCCGTGAGAGATCCGGTCCACGCCAAATGAAGTCCTAAAGCGTATCCGGTACGCCGCTTGCTTGCAACTCCGCCCCACGCCCCCTATGTGGCATCACATGCCCCACGGGAAAACAGGGATTCATCGCCGCACGCTGACACAAACAGGGCTGCCCTGGGGAAATGCCCCAGGGCAGCCCGCAGTTTACAGTAAACATTGAGCCGACAAGGACTTAGGCCAGCTCGACCGTGGCGCCCTGCTCTTCGAGCTTCTTCTTGAGCGCCTCGGCCTCTTCCTTGGGAAGCCCGGTCTTGACGGCCTTGGGAGCCCCCTCGACCAGGGCCTTGGCCTCGGCCAGACCCAGGTTGGTGGCCTCGCGGACGACCTTGATGACCAGGATCTTCTTCTCGCCGCCGGCCTTGAGGACGACGTCGAAGGAGGTCTTCTCCTCAGCCGCGGCAGCAGCGCCACCACCGGCGGGGGCGGCCATCATGACGGCGCCACCGGCGGCCGCCTCGATGCCGTACTTCTCCTTCATGTAATCGCCGAGGTCCACAGCCTCCTTGAGGGTCAGGGAAGCCAGCTCGTCGCCGAGCTTGGTCACCTTGGCGCTGAACTCTTTGGTCGCAGTGTCGGACATGGTCGAGTCTCTTTCTGTCTCAGGCCCGTCGGCCGATGGCCGGGAGGGCTGTTCCTCTGCTCCGAGTGGGGCCGAGCGCTCGGCCTTTAACCCCGTGGGGCCAGTCGGAACTCGAAGTTGGGGTCACGTGGATCCCGGCCGCGGGCGCCGGGGGTTGGATCAGGTTCAGGCGACGGCCGCGATGGCCTCGCCCTTCTCGAGCTTCTCTTCGATGGCCTTGACGATGCCCAGCAGTCGCGAGCCCGGCCCCTTGACCGCGCCCAGGAGCTTGCGCCCGGGGCTGAGGATGAGGGTGACGTTCTGCGCGTGCGCCTCGTCGCGGGTGGGGAACTTGCTGAGGCGCTCGACGCCGGCCTTGCCGTCGAAGAGAACGCCATCGAGGATCGCGCCGCGGAGCTCCAGCTGCTGAAGCTGCTGGGCCCACTTCATGATCTCTCGGGCGACGTCGACGACCGACTCGCCGCCGTAGGCCAGCGCGGTCGGACCCTTGAGGAGCGGATCGATCCCCTCAAGCGCTGTGCCGCTGATGGCGTGGCGCACCAGGTCGTTGCGCACGACGGTGATGCGGATCTGCTTCTTCGCCAGCTCGTTGCGGAGCTTGTTGTTGTCGAACGCGGGCATGCCGCGGACGGAGATCACCAGCGCCTCTGAATGGTGATTCAGGCGCTGCTTGTAATCGCGGATCATCAGGTCTTTGACGACTTTGCTCATGGTGTTCCTCCCGTTCGGGAAGTGGAGACCCTACGGGATCAGGCCTTCTCGGCCACGGCGGGCAGCGTAACCAGGACGCTGGGCGTCATGGTGCCGCTGATGGCGATCTTCTTGATGTACTGGCCCTTGACCGAGGAGGGCTTGACCGCCTCGATCGCACGCAGGAAGTGTTCGAGATTGGCGACCAGGTCCTTCTCGGCAAACGACATCTTGCCGATCGGGGCGTGGATGTTGCCACCCTTGTCGTTGCGGTACTCGACCTTGCCGGCCGCGTATTCCTTGACCGCGGTGGCGATGTCGGCCGTGACGGTGCCGGCCTTGGGCGAGGGCATCAGACCCTTGGGACCCAGGACGCGACCAAGCTTGCTGATCACGCGCATCATGTCGGGCGTTGAGATGGCGACGTCAAAGTCCATCCATCCCTTCTCGATCTCGCGGACCAGCTCTTCGCCGCCGGCGCGGATGGCGCCCGCCGCAGTCGCCGCCGCCTCGAGCTCCGGCGGGCAGAACGCGACGACGCGCTTGGCCTTGCCGATGCCCGCGGGCAACGCGACCGAGCCGCGGATCGCCTGGTCGGCCTGCTTGGGATCGATGCCCAGGAAGATCACGCAGTCCACCGTCTGATCAAACTTGGTGGCCTTGAACTTCTTCAGCGCCGAGACAGCCTCGGCGGCCGCGAGCGGATCCGCCGGGCGGACCTGCATGTTGCCACGCTGACGCTTGGGCAGCTTGTCGTTCTTGAGTTCGGCCTTGGTTTTCGTGGTTACCTTTGCCATCGCGATCAGCCCTCCACCACGATGCCCATCGAGCGGGCGCTGCCTTCGATCATCCGCATCGCGGCCTCGACGCTCGACGCGTTGAGGTCTTCCATCTTCATCTGGGCGATCTTGCGGACCTGCTCCTGCGTGACCTTGCCGACCTTCTCGGAGTTCGGCTTGCCCGAACCCTGGGTCACCTTGGCGGCCTGCTTCAGCAGCTCCGACGCGGGCGAGCTCTTGATCACGAACTCGAACGTGCGGTCCTTGTACGCCGTGATCACGCAACCGACCACACCCTCAAGGTGCTTGGTCGCCGCGTTGAACTGCGTGATGAACTGTCCGGGGTTGACGCCGTTGGCGCCAAGCGCAGGACCAAGGGGTGGGCCGGGCGTGGCTTTGCCCGCCTGGGCCATCACCTTGAAGACGTTCGTAATCTCTTTCTTGGCCATGGTTCTCCACCTCCCACAGGCCCCCGCTGCTCGTGCCAATCGGCACGCATCGCGGCACGACCCATCCGGCCAGGGACGGGTCAGGCGGTGTGGTTCAAACGGCTGACAGGACTGGATGTCCTCCCCACGGGTCCGCCCGCAGGGAGAGGGGGAGAAGGGTAGCAGGATGGCGGGCGGGGAGCAAGGGGGATGGCGAGGGGGGCCAGTGGGCAGTGGCCAGTCGGGGAAGTGATGCGCGGGTCAAGTTCGGGTGCCACTGGTGACCCGGCTTGGCGGGCACCAGTTTCAGGGCCGTGGCACCCGGAGAGTTGCCGGACCGCCCCGGTGTCCCTCCCCCCAGCCCCCTCACAAGGGGAGGGGGAGTGCGCGGGCGGCCATTGCCACCCCCACGAACCCTCAATCCAGCAGCCGCCGCAGATTCGCCGCACTCGGCGGCACCGATCCACCGGCAACGGACCGCTCCAGCGCCTCTCGGGCCGCCCCCTCGTTGTGCCGGAGGTACTCCACCGCCGCCACCATGAACCAGCGGTCCGACTCGCTCAGTGCCGATGTTGAGGCCGGCCGCGAGCTCCACTGCTGGGCCACCTGATCCAGCAGCGGGCGGAGCCCCTGCGGATCGGCCAGGAAGCCGATCGCATCAACATCCCGCGACACAAACGCCCGGCGCATGGCCCAGGCGGCGGTGTCGTCGCGACCAACCGCCGCGGCCGCGAGGGCGTATCCGACCTTGGGGCCCGAGCGGTCGGGCTCGGCCTGAGTCAACTCGGCGAACTGCAACAGCGCCCGCTCGGCATTCCCTGTCGAAAGGTCCCGCCAGGCTCCAACAGGGCTCGGGCCGGATGCGGTTCCTGAGCCAAAGCCATCACGGGTGCGGTCGGGCTTCGTCTGATCGATCACATCGCCGCTGGGCGCGGAGTACGCCTGGCCGCCACGCTCCATCTGAGCAGTGGGCGACGGGGAGCCCCCATAGACCTGCCAATCGTCGCCAGCAGCCGAGGCCGGAGGGCCAAGCGCTTCATCCTCACCGCGGAGCGCACGCTCCAGCAGCCAGCGATCGTCCGCCTGCGCAATATCGCCGTCGAAGTACGCGTCGTCGTCCTCGTACGCCGCCCACTGGTCGTCACCGAAGTCGAACGAGCTGGCCACGCTGTCGGAGTAGTAGCCGTAGTCGACGCCCGACGTCGTGCCGACGCCGACCGCGTCCGAACTCGACGAGAAGAAGATCACCGTCCGTGGCGGCGACGACCACCCCCATCCCCACGTCGGCGGACAGTACACAAAGTGAGGCCTGTGGAAGCTCGAAACACAGACCGGGCGACGCCACCAGCAGTTGTTCCAGTGCGAGTGCGGCCAGCACGAGTTCGACCACGACGACCAGCGCGATGGCCCCCAGCACCAGTTGTTGCTGAACGACACACCGACATGGCTCGAGGACGAGCTCCAGAAGCCGAGCGAAACGCCTACGCCGCTGCTGCAGGAGTTCCAGCCCGACCACCCCCACGACGGCCCGTGATTGAAGTAGTTCTTGTTGACGATCTTGACGCGCTTACCGTTGTGGCGGTTGTTGTTGTTGTGGCCACGATCCCAGTGATTGGAGCCCGAACCGCCGCGCCCGCCGCCGTGCCAGTTGTTCGAGCCACGATCGTCGCGACCGCGCCCGTCCCACTGCTGGCCGCCGGAACGGTCCCAGTCACGCCGCGATTGGTCGTCGGAACCCGGACGACGATCGAGGCTCTGCGGCCTCATCAAAGACGCATTGTTCTGCACGGCCTGGCGCGACAACCGATCGTCGATGCGGGCCTGCTCGCGCCCGTCGCGCGCAGCGCGATCGGCGACCTTCTTCTGTTCAGCCTGGTTCTGTCGCACGGCCCGCTCCAGCGTGCGGGCATCACGCTGCTGCTGCTGCCGTTCGACGGAGGGTGCCTCGCGCCGCACGGAAGCCAGGGGAACCGCGGACGACGGCGCCGGCGCCGGACGGGCGTCGCGCTGCCGCGATGCCAAGGGCACCGGCGCGCGGGGAGCCGGTCGGCTCGCCGTCGGGGTGCGCTCGATTGACGCACGCGGCTGGTTCATCCGCACCTTCGGCGCCGGGGCCGGGGCCGGCGACGGACTCGGCGATGACAGCGAGCGGTTGTTGGCCACCGCCTGGCGGCTCAGTCGCTGATCCACCTTGGACTGCTGCTGGGCCTGGCGATTGGCCTGCTGGCTGGCTCTCTGCTGCTGCTGGGCCGACTGGCGCATCGACCGGTCGGCCTTGGGCGCCGCCGACTGGCGGGAGGCTGCCGGTGCAGAACTGCGCCCACCCGAGCCCTTGGACGAGTTCTTCCCGTTCTGGGCCAACGCCTCGGTCGAACCGGCGACGATGACGATCGCTGCCACAGCGGCCATCACGCCCATCCGGCGTCCGTGTTCACGGTGCGTGCTGATCATGTCTTTGGACCTCTGGGCCAGATCGGCCCCGGGCAGTGCTCGTGCGAGCGATCCCCCGGAAGTCCCGGTCGTCACCGGGGAGCGCCGAAAGGCGTTGGCGAGGGGCGCGGCCGTCCCGAGCGAGAACGGCCAATTCTACTTGTCGAACAGCGCGGGTGTTGCGTTTGTTCGCGCAAGTCGTGCCGTCCCGGCAGATGGATGCCCCGGGCAATCACCCACCCGCGGGAGGGCAGGCCAGACGGGGGTTCCTGGGCAAGCCCGGCACCCCAAAGCGGTAAAGGGAGGCAAGGGCATGGCGGCAGCAACAAGGCCCGGCCCGGAGCGTGCCCGCCCGGGTGTGGGTCGTGCAGAGTCTCAAACCCGCGATCCGATAAGCCATGGATGATCCGAGCCGGCGATGGCATCGTCTTGTGCGTGTTGGCCCTGCTGTGCATCGGCGCGGTCATGGTGAACTCAGCGGGCCTCAGCGTCGGCACCGACGACCCGGTCAGCTTTCAGTCCATCGTGTTCTCCAGGACCACCCTCTACCTGGTGATGGCGATCGGCACCATGCTGGCGGTTTCGCGTCTGCCGGTCGCCCGGCTGGCGGCCACGCCGTCGCTCACCCGCCGCATCCCCCTGCTGCTGCCATTCATGGTGGTCATGCTGCTGCTGGTCTACGTGCCCGGTTTGGGCCACGAGGTCAACGGCGCCAACCGCTGGATCAAAGTCCCCGGCACCTCCATCACCATGCAGCCATCGGAAGTGGCCAAGTGGGGGATGGTGTTCATCCTCGCGTGGCACGGAGCCACACGGGCCTCCTCGTTGCCCGACTTCCGCAGGGGCCTGCTCCCGGCGCTGGTCATGCTGGCCCTGATCGCCGTCATCGTGACGAAAGAAGACCTGGGCACCGGCGTGCTGATCATGGCCGCGGGGAGCATCACGCTCATCGCCGCCGGCGCCCGCGTCTGGCACTTTGCCATGATGGCCCCGATCGCGCTGGCCGGCATTGCGCTGGCGGTGATCGTCAGCCCGTACCGCGTCACGCGCCTCACCACGTTCCTCGATCCCTACAAGAACCCCGACGCCGCCGGCTACCACATGATCCAGTCGCTCGTGGCCGTCGCCAATGGCGAGGGCTTCGGCCGCGGCCTGGGGTTCGGTCTGCAGAAGTTCGGCTATCTCCCCGAGGACCGAACCGACTTCCTCTTTGCGGTGATCTGCGAAGAGCTGGGCATCGCCGGGGCGACGCTCGTTTTGGCCCTGTATTGCGGCCTGCTGTGGGCCGGGCTGGGCATCATCCGGCGTCAGTCGTCATCGTTCCTCAAGCTCATCGGGATCGGTGTGCTGGCGACCACAGGCTTCCAGGCCGTCATGAATCTGATGGTCGTCACCGGGCTGGCCCCGACCAAGGGCATCGCCCTGCCGCTGCTGTCCTCCGGCGGCACAGGCTGGATCCTCACCGCGGGCTCGCTCGGGCTGCTGGTCGCGATGGACCGCCAGCATCGCACCGACGAGGCAACCGCGCCGGATGCTGCTGAGCCGGCGGCTCACGCCACGCCGGCCATGGCGTAACCTCCGGCCCGCTGCGCATGTGCGAACGACTGTTCATCTTCGCTGGAGGCGGGACCGGGGGGCACCTCTTTCCCGGGCTGGCGATCGCCGAAGCCCTCGTCGCGATCGAGCCCCGCGCGCGGGCCCTGTTCCTCTGCTCCGACAAATCACTCGACGCCGACATCCTCTCGCGCGAAAGCGCCCGATCCGTGCCAGTGCCGGCACGCCCGCTGATCCTGCGGCCCCGCGGTATCGTGCGCCTCATGCGCTCATGGGGCCCGAGCGTGCGCCTCGCGCGAAGCGCGATCGCGGGCCGACATCCCGCCGGCCCGGGCGCCGAAGCAGTGGTCGCCCTCGGGGGCTACGTCGCGGCCCCGGTCGTCCAGGCCGCCCGTGCCGAGCGCATTCCAGTCGTCCTGGTCAACCTCGATGCCGTCCCGGGCAAGGCCAACCGCTGGATCGCGCGCAACGCGGATGTGCGCCTCACCGCATCAGAGATCCTCAAGGGCCCGGCGTCGGCGGCACGCTGGGAACGCATCCCGCCGCTGGTCCGCCGCCGCGCCCTCGCCAGCGGCACGCCCCAAGAGTGCCGCGTGCGGCTGGGCCTCGACCCCGATCGCCCCACCCTCCTTGTGACCGGCGGCAGCCAGGGCGCCGGCTCCATCAACGCCTTTGTGCTCGCGCTGGCCAGGGCGCATCCCCAGGCGCTCCAAGGGTGGCAGGTGATGCATCAAGCCGGGGCCCAGGAAGCCGACGCCGTTCGTGGCACATGGGCCGAGCTTGGCATCCCTGCACGCGTTGAGGCGTTCATCAGCGCCATGGGCGACGCCTGGGGGGCGGCCGAGGTGGCCGTCAGCCGCTGCGGAGCAGGTTCAGTCGCCGAGGCGTGGGCCAACGCGACCCCCGCCATCTTCCTCCCCTACCCGTGGCACAAAGACCAGCACCAGCGGTGGAACGCCCGGGCGCTGGAGCAGGCTGCTGCTGCGGTCGTGGTGGACGACCTCATCGATGGCCCCAGAACCCTCACGGCCTGCTCGGCGACGGTGCTGCCCATTTTCACAGACCAAGCTGTCCGCGAGGCCATGCGCGGGGCCTACGCCGCTCTGGGCCCGGCCGATGGCGCCCAGCGCGTCGCAAAGCTTCTGGCGGCGGGTGTGAAACGGGGCTGACCGGCTGAGCGACCCGGCCGCGATTGTGGATAGACCACCAAATCGGCAAGCCTTGCGCGTCGCGCGTGGTAGACTACTACCGCATGGATCGCGAAGGATCGGAAGCACGAAGCTTCGTGGGGTACCGTCGGCGGTGTGTGCTGCTCGCTCGGCCGGGCGGTCTGTCCGACCTGATCGAAACGCTCACCACCAAGGGCCTTGATATCCGTCGCTGCGATAGCGTCTATCTGGCCATGGCCGAACTGGTGCTGCACGAAGCCGCCCGTCGGTCCGGCTGGCACGCCGACGCCGCGATCCTCGTCGTCGCCGAGCCCGACCGCATCACCGACCTGTCGCGCCTTCTCAAGGCCGCCCGCAAGTGGGCGCCCCAGACGGTCATTCAGACCTACAGCACCAAGCAGGAGCCGAAGCTTCAGGCGTACGAGGCCGGACTTCAGATGGACGATGCGCCCCCGGCCGCCGAGGCTCCCAGGGTCGCGCTGCCGCGCACCCCCGAGGTCGTGGTCCGCCCGCGTCCTGCCCCATCGGTCCCCGCGCCGACCGCGCCAACCAAGCTCCGACTGGCCGGCGAAGCCGGGCATCGAGCCCGCACGCTCCGCGAGGCCCCTGCCGCACGTCACGAAAGCGGCACTCCGATCCACGCCCCGGCCGACGCCGCGCCGCCCGCTGAGAGCAACCCCGGCGACACGCTGATCCTCAGCGATGCTGAACTCTCCATGCTGCTCTCGCCGCAGTGGAAGTTCTCCAAGCCCGACCGCAAGCCGTAAACACAGCGCTCCACGTGAACCCCAGAGACGACTCCGCGATGGTGGGAACGGCCGACAACCGCGAGAACGAGACGCAGCTCCGCGTGATCCTGGTCGGACGCACGGGGCTTGAGCAGTCGGTGCGCCGCACCCCCAGCATCGAGCTGATCCGCACGCGCGACGGGCTCGACGCCATCGCCGAGCACGGCCTGCCCATGGTCGGAGGCCCCGACCGCACGCTCATCGTCGTGTCATCCGATGTCGAACGCGAAGAGGATGCCGCCGAGATCGTCCGCGCCATGCGCCGTGTCAACCCCAAGGTGAAGGTGGTCACCGTGCGAGGCACTCACCCCAGCGCCGACCAGGGTCCGCGGGCCCCGACCGACGGCACCGTCGATCCCCGCGCCGACGGCTCGCTCCTGCTCCGCCTCATGGACGACCTTGAATCCGGCGGCGACGGCAGCGCGCTGACGATGCTCGTCGAACCCCGCCCCATCGCCGCCGGCGCCTCGCTCTCGCTGCCGAGCCACGAGCACACCGCCGAGGATGCGCTCCCCAGCGTCAACCCGCACCACCAAGCCCCGCCGGCCGCGACCGACCAGGCCCAGCTCGGCGATGTGCCGATCCTCCGCGTGCTCCTCGCCGGGTCCGACATCCTGCCCATGTGCGTCGAGCAGTTGCAGGCCGGAGCCCCGGGGCTGGATCTGGCGTACCACGCTGCATCCAAAGATGAGCCCCGCCCCACCCCCGCCGAGCACCGCCGGCTGATCTCCGTCTCTCATCGCGACCGCGTCTTCGGATGGATCGAGGCCCCCACTGATGCCGACGAGCAGTTCCTCGCCCAGCGAGCCGACTGGCTCGGCCACTGGATGGCCGTCCGCGAGCAGCACCGCCAGCTCTGCTCCGCTGCCTTCACCGACGCCCTGACCGGCGCGTGGAACCGGCGCTACTGCGAACGGTTCCTCGAGTCCGCCATGCGCGAGGCCATCGCCGCCCGCCAGAGCCTCACCCTGCTCATCTTCGACATCGACGATTTCAAGCACTACAACGACAACTACGGCCACGCCGCCGGCGACGAGATCCTCATCGAGACCGTGCGCCTGCTGCGAGCCACCGTCCGGCCCAACGACAAGGTCTGTCGCATCGGCGGCGACGAGTTCGCCGTTATCTTCTATGAGCCCGAAGGCCCCCGAGAGGTCGGCAGCCGTCACCCCACCTCCATCCACGCCATCGCCTCTCGCTTCCAGGAGGCCATCGCCGCCGCCCGCTTCCCCAAGCTCGGCCTCGAGGCCCGGGGCAAGCTCACGATCAGCGGCGGACTCGTGACCTTCCCCTGGGACGGCCACAGCGTCGAAACCCTGCTTTCGCGAGGCGATGAGTTGCTGCTGGAGTCCAAGCGCCAGGGCAAAAACGTCATCTGCTACGGCCCGGACGCGACCCCCACACTCCGCGACCACGATACCGAACATCATCCAAATGAATGACCCCGGCATCCCGTCGCACCCCGTTTGGGAGCGATGTGCTACGCTTTGGATCGTTCAGACGGGCTTGAACCGCCCCGAGACCGACGCACCGGCCGACTTGCCAAAGGCGTCGATTTCGCCAAGATAACCCCCCTGTCAACGGCCTAGGCTGGCGATGGAACGCTGGCCCTAGAGCACGATCAGACCCCTGTGGCAGCAAAGGAGACGGCCTGTGGAGGATTTCGAAACGCTCAAGCGGCTGGTCGCGGAGGTTGAGGACGACATCCAGAAGGCCGAGGGTGGCAACAAGGCCGCCGGCACGCGCGTCCGCAAGCAGATGCAGGAAATCAAGAACGTCGCCCAGGAAGTCCGCGTGAAGATCCTGGGGATGCGGGTCGAGGGCGAAGAGTAAAAGCCCGCTCGCGCCGACCCCGCGGCGGCCGGCGCTGCCAGCCGCCAAAACCCCGTTCCCCCACGCCCGGATCATACAGAATGCCAGCGGAGCTGCTGTTCGATATCTCATCTATTGACCTCTCCGCTCGGCAGATGAGCCGCGAAGACATCGGTCGCCTCAACCCTCATCGGGGGGTCATGGCACTCCTGGACGGCGTGGTCTGGATCGATGAACCCGTCGACCACGGCATCGCCGTCAAGCATGTGCGCGACAACGAGTTCTGGGTGCCCGGTCACATTCCGGGCTACCCGCTCCTCCCCGGCGTGCTGATGGTCGAAGCGGCCGCCCAGCTCTCGAGCCTCATGTACTACCGGCGCAGCGGCATGACCTGGTTCGCCGGCTTCGTCCGCATCGAAGACACGACCTTCCGCGGCCAGGTCCTCCCCGGCAACGACCTGTACATCCTGTGCAAGTGCGTGAAGTACTCGCTCAAGCGGTTCATCTCGGATGTGCAGGGCCTGGTCGACGGCCAGATCGTCTTTGAAGGCCGCCTGACCGGCATGGCCTTCCCGAAAGTCGGGCCCGAAGCCCGGCTGGTCAACGAAACCGCCCGCTGACCCCTTCCCGGTCGCCCCACTACCATCGGGGCGTGCTCGGCTCCGCACCGCTCCCGTACCGGGTCCATGTCGGCGAGCCCTCATCCGATTGGGCCGCGATGCCCGCGCGGCCCGGGGTGGCGGTCTTTGAATCGCCGGACGGGCGCCCAACGCTGATCGCCACCACCGCCGACCTGCGCGAACTGGCCCGCGCCAGACTGGGCCCCGCCCCGACCGACACGCCGCCCACCAAAGCCACCGATCTCCGCAGCGTCACGACCGTCCTGCACGCCACCACGGTCGGATCCGCCTTCGAGGCCGACCTGGTCTATCTCGGTCTCGTCCGCCGGCTCATGCCCGACACCCATCGCGCCATCACCGAGCGATGGCAGGGGTGGTTCGTCCACATCGATCCCGCTGAACGCTTCCCCAGGTGGACCAAGGTGTGCACCACCGCGCTGGGTGTCGATACCTCCGCCGCCGACCTCGCCGTTCTGGCCCGCTCCGGAGGCCTGCTGCTGGGCCCCGTGCGCGACAAGCACGCTGCCGGAAAGCTCATGGAAGTGCTCGATGACCTGTTCGACCTCTGCCGCTTCCACAACCTGCTCGTCCAGTCTCCCCGCGCCACCGCCTGCGCCTACAAGGAAATGGGCAAGTGCCCGGCCCCCTGCGACGGCAGCGAGCCGCTCGAGTCCTACCGCTCACGAGTCGCCGAAGCAGCCCGGTGCGCATGCGACCCCGCGGCATGGATCGCCCGCGTCCAGGCCGCGATGCACGACGCCGCGGCCGGGCAGCGCTTCGAGGAAGCCGCCCGACTCAAACGCCTCATCGACGCCGGCACGCCGCTGACCGCCGCCCCATGCCGCCACCTGTGCGAACTGTCGTCGCTGGCGTACACGGTCGTCACAAGGAGCGAGCGTGCGGGCTGGGCCAGGGTGTTCATCGCGACCGCCGCCGGCGTCGAACCCCTGGCCGACGTCCGCGCCGATGCGCCCGAACTCGCGTTCGGCGAACTGGCGCGCATCAGCGCCGACGCGATCGAGGCCCGGAGGTCGCTCACGTTCGACGCCGCCCACGCCGACACGCTCGGGCTGCTCTGCCGCTGGCTGTATCTGCCTCCCCGGTCCACCATCGAGTTCATCCCCGGCCCCGCGCCCACGCCCGACGGCCTCCGCGCTGCCGCGGCCGGGGTGCTCCGCTCCTCGCGGACCCGGGCAAAGGCGAGCGGGGCGCAAGCCGATACCTCGGATGTGCCCGAGCAAACGGTCGAGCCGCTGGAGACCCAAGGCCCATGAAGCCCTACCCGTTGATCTTCGAGCCCATTCTCAAAGAGAAGGTCTGGGGCGGACGCCGGCTCGAGCGCCTTGGCAAGTCGCTGCCCGACGGCGCCATGATCGGCGAGAGCTGGGAGCTGGCCGATCTCTCCGGCACCAGCGCCGATGGCGGCGGCGGCGAAGCGGCACGCTCGGTCATCGCCA
>SXGQ01852789.1_pt1 | contig 13918 bp, 10 predicted proteins | sample 3178371 | NCBI WGS metagenome assembly SXGQ01 (sample SAMN11356859, study PRJNA531348) | freshwater metagenome | isolation source: freshwater sample F1-20 | place: China: Fuxian Lake, Yuxi | collected 2017-12-25
AATATTTCTATTACAAATGATTATTCAAAACATACAATTAGAGCTACGAATGATATAACAATCAATCCTGATGGAACGAAATCTACAGTTCAATCAACAGGTTTAGACAAAGATTATATCACGAATTGGAGCTATGGAATTGGTGAATCATTTACCTTACTTTCTCCTTATGTAAAAGGTTCTTCAACAGTTGCTTTAGCTGATAGTCCGTTTGCTGATATTACAGAAAAAACGGATTTAACAGGTGAGGAAGTAAAAGCGGCTGAAAGTATGCCGATTTATTGGGGAGATCAACCAATGACTTCTGGTCCCGCTTTTATTGGAATAGTTGTTATTTTCTTAAGTATTTTAGGATTGATTTACTTGAAAGATAGATCAAAATGGGTGCTTTTAGGCGTGTCGATTTTATGTTTGATGTTATCATGGGGTAAAAATTATATGGGCTTGACTAATTTTTTCATTGATCACATTCCAGGATATAACAAATTTAGAACGGTAACCATTATTTTAGTAATTGTAGAGTTTTGTTTGCCTTTGATAGGTGTGTTATTTTTGGATCAATTATTCAAAGAAAGAGAAACAATCAAGTTAAATAAGAAACCATTTTTAATTGCTTCAGGTTCATTATTTGTTTTCTTATTGGTTTTAAAAGTTGTTGGTTTAGGTGATAATTATACTTCAGGTTCTGATAGAGATCAATTAGATAGATATCGTTCTGGTATAGAATCTCAAATAAGTGGAATGGACCCAACTGTATTGGCTTCACAATACAAGTTAGATGTAAACAATAAAGAGCAAGTTGCACAATTTGTAGATGCTCAAATGGAAAGTGTAAACAAAGGATTTGATTCAATAAAAGTTGTTCGTAAAGAGATTTTTAATTCAAGTTTAAATTCAAGTATTCTTATTTTATTATTTGCAATTGGATTGATCGCTTTATTATTTTACACATCTACTTCAACGACATATGTTTACATAGGATTAGCTATTTTAACAATGATAGAACTAATTCCAGTAGATCAAAATTATTTGAACAGTGAGTCAAATGACAGTGGCACTTATAAATATTGGACTGAAAGATCTAAAATATTATATCCAGTTTCAGCTGAACAGGCTGATGAGCAAATTCTTCAAATAGAAACAACTGAGAGTAAAGCTGTAAATGCTATAGTAGCAAAAGGTGAGAAAGAAGGAAACGCAAAGGCGAATGAATTAGAATATACAGGAGATGATAAAACAAGGGTAATTAATTCTTACAAGTTTGCAGCTTTAAATAATGCTACAAATTATAGAGTTTTTGATTTTAGTGGGGGATTTGGAAGTGCAAGAACTTCTTATTTCCACAAATCACTTGGAGGTTATCACGGAGCAAAATTGAGAAATATCCAAAATTTATATGATTTCCATTTATCAAGATCAAATAATAAAGTGTACGACATGATGAATGTGAAATATTTCATTCAAGAAGGTCAGTTACGCCCGAATGAAACTGCTTTAGGAAATGTATGGTTAGTAAAATCAGTGAAAACAGTTGCTACTCCTAATGATGAAATTTTAGCGTTAGGTAGTAAATTCAAAGTTGCTAATAGTGGAAAAGGACAATTATTAGTGAACGGTGAAGTAGTGAGTCAAGCACAAGTTTTTGGTAACGAAAAAATTCAATATTTAAATGGTTCTCCAGATACTCTAACAGTTTCTTTACCAAATGGTTTAGCGAAAGGAATGAAAGCTTTATTTGTAATGGACGCTTCAGGTAAAACAAATTTAATTCCTGCAGAAACACAACAATTAGATACAGCAAATTCATTTACACAATTATCTACAATTGAAATAGTTAGTGATTTTAATCCAAGTTTAGAAGCTATTATGTTAAAAACGGAAGCAGATAAACTTTCAACACTTAAATATTCAGGAGAAGGTTCTGTGAAAATGACTGCTTATGCGCCGAATAAGTTAAATTATACCGCAACAGTAAATAGTAAGCAATTAATTATTTTCTCTGAAGTTTATTATAATGGTGGATGGAAAGCATTTGTAGATGGAAAAGAAGTTGAAATTAGAAAAGTTGATTACTTATTAAGAGGAATTGAAGTAGAGAAAGGAACGCATAAAATTGAATTTACTTTTGATATTCCTAAATATCATACATCAAATACATACTCACTTCTTGGTTCTGGAATTGTTCTATTACTTGTATTAGGAGGATTTTGGATGGATCGTAAAAAGAAAACTTCAGAAGCATAATTTTTTGATAATTAATATTCGAAGTTGAATTTGCACCTAATAAATTTTATTGGGTCCCATAGATTTAAAAAGTGATGAATTTCGAACTGTTTGAATCCCGATTTTTCTTCGGGATGAGTTTTTGAAATTTCACTTTTTTAATCTTAATGGGTAATAAAATTTATTAAGTGCTAGACTTTTTTGCTTACTTTTTGGGGCAATGCCAAAAAGTGAGAAATAATACTGGAAGTATACTTTGTTTTAATCGTATGTTTTCCAAAATATAAATATTTTATTAAATATTAAAAATATAGACCATTCTATTTTATATTTGTACTGTGAAAATTAAAATTTGGATAGCGTATTCTTTGCTTTTAAGCTTTTTTGTACTGGTTACTCCTCGTACATTATGGCATAATTGTGAACATACGACTCATTCTCATTCTTCCACTTCCAAAGATCCACATTCGTTAAATCATATTGAAAAGAAAAGTTGTTTCGCTTGTGATTTTGATTTAGGGTTTATTGATCAACCAGGTTCAATTGTTACTTTTGCTTTTAAGAAGTTTTATCCTAAAACAGTAGAAAAGCCTTTACTAACAGCATCTAAAATCGTATTACCTCTATTTTCTAAAAGAGGTCCCCCTAGAATTTGATAAATAATATTGTATTGATGAAATTTTAAATCAATACACTTTAACTTATTCCTTTTGTGTTAATTACGCACGAAATTATTCATCAAATTTTACATTTATTATATGAAATCAAATTTTATTTTGGGATTATTCGTCCTACTGTTTATTAATACAAGTTTTGGTCAAAATCCAAACCTACCAGATACGCTTCACGAACCTATTTCAAACGAATTAAATGAGATTATTGTGACTTCTGTTTCCCGTTCAATAGAATTGAAGTTGAGCCCAATTATTATAAAGCCAATTGATATGAATTTGTTGAATCAAAGTAGTTCAACGAATTTAATTGATGCTTTAAAAAATGTTCCCGGAATTAGTCAAATTACCACAGGTGCTGGAATTTCAAAACCAACTATTAGAGGATTAGGGTATAATCGAGTAATTTCATTGTACAATGGTATTCGTCAAGAAGGTCAACAATGGGGAGATGAACATGGAATTGAAATAGATGAATATTCAATTAGTCGAATTGAAATTGTGAAAGGTCCGGGAAGTTTAATGTATGGTTCAGATGGAATTGCAGGCGTTCTAAATTTTATTTCACCTAAAGCACCTACTGAAGGATCGGTTAAAAATCAATTGATTTCAAATTATCAGTCAAATAATAATTTAATTGGATATTCATTTTCAAATGCTGGAAATTTAAAAGGATTCCAATGGTTGGGACGATTTAGTAATAAATTTGCGGGGAATTATCAAAATAGATACGATGGAAAGGTGTATAATTCGGGTTTTCAAGAAATTAATGGAAGTTTGTTTTTAGGTATTACAAAAAAATGGGGGTATTCCCAGTTGAATTTAAGCAGTTTGAATAATCAACTAAATATGGTTGAAGGTGAAAGAGATAGTCTGGGGAATTTTATATTCATTTCACCAACAACTGATGGAAATGTAATTGAGAAATCAGCGGATAAACAAGATTTAAAAGGATATCAGATAGGGTTTCCTCATCAAGAAGTGAATCATTTGAGAGCTTTTTTGAACAATTATTTCATACTTAAAAAAGGGAGTATTAATTTGGATTTGGGTATTCAAAATAATAAAAGAAAGGAATTTGGAGATGTATTAAATCCAAATGATAAAGCGTTGTTTTTTGATTTGAATACATTTAATTATAATGGTAGATATAATTTCAATGAGCTTAAAGGTTGGTCGACTTCAATTGGAATAGGAGGTATGTATCAACGTAATTCAAACAAAGGAATTGAATTTTTGATTCCAGCATATCAATTCAATGATATAGGAGCTTTTGGATTTACTCAAAAAACATTCAAAGATAAACTAACATTTGCAGGAGGTTTACGATTTGATACTAGAACTATTCATATTCAGGAACTTATTTTGGATCAGAATGGAGTTCCTACAACTAGTTTAACAGATAATACGACTTTAAAATTTAATTCAAATAACAAAAAATATAGTAGTTTTTCAGGTAGTGTTGGGATTTCCTATAAAATGAATAAAAAATCAACGTTTAAAGTTAATTTATCGAGAGGATTCCGAGCACCTAATGTGGCTGAAATTTCATCAAATGGAAGACACGAAGGTTCTTTTAGACATGAATACGGTAATATAAATTTAAAGCCAGAAATAAGTCATCAATTAGATGTGGCTTATTTTTATTCGAAAGAACATTTTATTTTTGAATTTACACCTTTTGTGAATTTTATTTCTAATTATATTTATTCAAAAAAGTTAGAAAGTGTGTTTGGAGGAGATTCAATTCCTGATCCTTCAGAGTTTGCTTTAGCTTATCAATTTTCACAAGCCAATGCTGTTTTAATAGGAGGTGAGATATACTCTGATTTTCATCCTCATCCCTTCGATTGGTTGCATATTGAAAATTCATTCTCGTATGTTCAAGCAAATCAGTTGAATGAGCCAGATAGTACTAAATATTTACCATTTATTCCATCACCTAAATACAGAGGAGAATTAAAAGCTCAATTTAAAAAAGTTGGTAAGTGCTTTAAAAACGTTTATGTGAAATCTGCTGTAGATTATTATTTTAAGCAAAATCATTTCTACAAAGCGTATGGAACAGAAACAGAAACTCCCGGCTATGCTTTATTGAGTTTTGGAATTGGTTCAGCAGTTGATATGTTTGACAAAAAGAATTTTATGAATATCTATTTAAGTGCTGAAAACGTTACTGATGTTGGGTATCAAAGTCATTTAAGTAGATTGAAATATGCCCCTGTAAATTCGATGACAGGTCGAACAGGAGTTTACAATATGGGGAGAAATATAAGTTTGAAAGTAATTATGAATTTGTAAAAATTAAAAATAATGATTTAAAAGCAAAAAGCTCGAAGAAATAATTCTTCGAGCTTTTTTATTTTAATAAAACTTCAGTCTAGACCTAAGTTTCAACCTTAACCTATTTTATTTCTTAATAGTAAATTGCTCTTCTAACTTGCGCAATATGTTTCGCTAAACGAATTACTTGTTTAGTGTACCCAAACTCATTGTCGTACCAAGCATAAAGAACAACGTTTAATCCATCAGCAGAAACGATTGTAGCTTTAGAATCAAATACTGAACAACAAGTGTTACCAATAATATCAGAAGAAACTAATTCTGGATCAACTGAATAGTATATTTGATTTACTAAATCTCCATTTAAAGCAGCATCTTTCAAGATAGCATTGATTTCATCAACTGTAGTTGGTTTGTCAATTTGTAAACTTAAAATAGCTAATGAACCATTTGGAGTTGGTACACGTACTGCATTAGCAGTCAATTTATCTTTTAAATGAGGAATAACTTTCGTTACTGCAGCACCAGCTCCAGTTGAAGTAATTACCATATTCACAGCAGCTGAACGACCTCTACGAGAACTTTTGTGCATATTGTCCAATAAGTTTTGGTCATTTGTGTATGCGTGTACAGTTTCAATATGTCCTTTAACAACTCCTAATGTATCGTTAACTACTTTTAATACTGGTGATATTGCGTTTGTAGTACAAGAAGCTGCAGAGAAAATATTTTCGTTTTCTACATCTAATTCTCCTTGATTAATTCCGTAAACGATGTTTGGAATTTCTTTTCCTGGAGCAGTTAATAAAACTTTAGAAACACCTTTCGCTTGTAAGTGACGAGATAAAGCTGTACGATCTGTAAATACACCTGTATTGTCAATAACTAAAGCGTTATTGATTCCGTAAGCTGTATAATCTACATCTTCTGGGTTACTTGAATCAATCATTTGAACGATTTGTCCGTTGATGATGATTGCTTTATTTTCTAAATCTTCTTCAACAGATCCTTTGAAAGCACCGTGAACTGAATCATTTCTTAATAATGCTGCTCTTTTAATAATGTCTTTATCTGAAGAACCTCTCGTAACGATTGCTCTTAATCTTAATTGTTGACCTTTACCAGCTTGTTTGATTAACTCACGAGCAGCTAAACGTCCGATACGACCAAAACCATACAAAACAACATCTCTTGGCTCTGAACTATTATCTTCAGAATGACCGATATTTGCTAATTTTTCAATTAAGAAATCAGCTTTACTATCAAATTTTTCTTGTTCTGCTAACCACTCACTTGCTAATTTACCGATATCTAATTTAGACGGTGCAAGGTTTAATTTTAATATCTCTTCAGCTAATTCTGAAGTTGTGAAAATGTCAATTGGTTTATTAACTACTTTACGAGCATACTCGTGTAAGTTTAAGATTTCAGAAATTGTAACATCTGTTAAATGATTACGGAAAAGAACTAATTCAATTCCTTTGTCATACAAAAGTTGTCCTACTTTACTTGTTAATTTTACCGCTGCACGTTCTCTTGCTACGTGCGATTTTAGTACTGTTTCGTAACCTAAATCAGTTGCCATTTTTGTTTTTGTTTTTGATATTAATATATGTTCTAATTTAAAAAAGATTAAAGCAAAAAAGGCTACCCACATTAAGTTGGTAGCCTTTTTTCTTTTAGCCTAAATATGCTTTCAATAACTTGTTTCGAGAAGTGTGTCTTAATCTTCGGATAGCTTTTTCCTTGATTTGTCTAACTCTCTCACGTGTTAAATTAAATTTCGCTCCGATTTCTTCTAATGTTAAACCGTGGTTCATACCAATTCCGAAAAATAAACGAATAATTTCTCTTTCTTTATCTGTCAATGTACTTAAAGAACGTTCGATTTCTTTTTGTAAAGATTCTGCCATTAATGCATGATCTGCTTTCGGAGAATCTGGATTTGCCATTACATCCATCAATGTACCACCATCTTCAGCTGAAGATAAAGGTGCATCCATTGATACGTGACGACCAGAAACGCTTAAACTTTCTTTAATTTTATCTTCAGGAACCTCTAAAGCCTCTGCTAATTCTTCAGCAGATGGTTGACGTTCAAACTCTTGCTCTAAACGAGAAAAAGCTTTGTTAATTTTATTCAATGAACCAACTTGATTCAATGGTAAACGAACAATACGAGCTTGCTCAGCTAATGCTTGTAATATTGATTGACGAATCCACCAAACAGCGTAAGAGATAAATTTAAAACCTCTTGTTTCGTCAAATTTTTGAGCAGCTTTAATTAAACCTAAATTACCTTCATTAATTAAATCGGGTAGGGTTAATCCTTGATTTTGATATTGTTTTGCAACAGATACAACAAATCGAAGATTGGCTCTCGTTAATTTCTCTAATGATTTTTGATCACCAGTTCTAATCTTGCGTGCTAATTCTACTTCTTCTTCTGCTGTAATCAACTCTTCTTTACCAATGTCTTGTAAGTATTTGTCAAGTGATTGACTCTCACGATTGGTAATCGACTTCGTAATCTTAAGCTGTCTCATTCTCTTTTCCTCCTAGTTTTTGAATTGTTTATTCGAAAATCTTTGCAAAGGTACGACCAAAAATAAGTGTTATCCAAATATTAATGGTATATTTTTTTATCGTCTCTTCTTGTCAAAAATTATGCCTAAAATGGATTATATTTCAAATCCTTTGTATAGTTTTTGTCCACTTTCAGTTATAATTTCAAGCCAAACTACGCTAGAACCTTGATTTAACTTAGCTGTTAACTGTTCTACCGATACTATAACTTCATTATTAACTTTTGTGATAATCATCCCTTCGGTTAATCCTTCCGATTTTAATTTTCCTGCATTTAAACTTTTTATTTTAACTCCGTTTTTTAATGAAAGCTCTTTTTTCTCTTTATCTGAAATTTCACCGAAAACTGCACCAAGAGCCATGTTTTTAGAAACTTCAGCTTTTGATACTAATTTTGTCTCTCCTTCATTATTACGGAGTACTAACTCTTTTATTTCATCCTCATTGTTTTTATTTCGAATTGTTACAGAAATTTTATCGCCAGGACGTCTTTTTCCAACTTCTTCTTGAAGTGATGCTACTGAATTAACTTCTTTTGAACCTACTTTTAAAATTACTTCGCCATCTTTCAAACCTGCTTTATCAGCACTTCCTCCATCAGTAACTTTAGAAATAAATACACCTTTAAGATTTGGCAACTTATTTTTCTCTTTAATTTCTTGGTTTATATCAGAAATCTGAACACCTAAGAATGCACGTTGAACAATTCCAAAATCAATTAAATCGCTAATAACCTTTTGTACTAAATTGACAGGTACAGCAAATGAATATCCAGCATAAGAACCTGTTTGAGATTGAATAGCAGTGTTTATCCCAACCAATTCACCTCGAGTATTTACCAACGCACCACCACTGTTTCCAGGGTTTACTGCAGCATCAGTTTGAATAAATGATTCAATAGGTACTATATTTTGTTGCGTTCTGTCAGACAATAGATTAATATTTCTTGCTTTTGCAGAAACAATTCCAGCCGTTACTGTTGAAGTAAGATTAAATGGATTCCCTACAGCTAATACCCATTCTCCCACTTTTAAATCATCACTGTTTCCTAAAGCGATTGGAGAAAATTTTCCTCCTTCAATTTTTAAAACTGCAATATCTGTTGAAGGGTCTGTACCTATTAGTTTAGCAGTGTATTTAGAATTGTCATTTAAAATAACTTCAATTTCACTTGCATCCTCGATTACGTGATTATTTGTTACGATGTAACCTTCTGAAGAAACGATTACTCCTGAGCCGGAACCTGAGCCATATTGTTTAAACTCTTTACCTCCAGCGCCTGGGCCGTAAAACATTTCAGAAAATAAATCACGTTGAAAATTTGTTTTTACAACTTTAGTCGTAACGTGAACAACAGAATTAATTGAATTTTCAGAGGCTAAAACAAAATCACCTGACATTCCTGAGGCTGCATCCCCAAGACTTGTTTTGATAGCGTATGGATTATTATTTCCATCCAATACTTTATCGGATAAATCCATCGTTGGACTTCCGCTTAACATTAAAAATGCTCCAAGAGGTAACATTCCACCTAAAAGTCCTAATCCTAAAAACTTAATGTTGTGTTTCATAATTATTATTTTACAGTTAGTTTATTATTCCATTTGCGAAGATAACGAAAGATGATATTGATTTGGTACAGTTTGGATGTTAAAAAAGGTTAAGGTACATTTAAGATTTAGGTTTAGGTTTAGGTTTAGGTTAAGATCAAGGTTGAGATTAAGTTGAAATCGAAACCTTAATCTCAGTCTCAGTCTCAAACTCAAACTCAAACTCAGTCTCAATCTCAATCTCAACCTGATTCTTATCGACAATCTAAAATAAATTAAATACTTTTGCACTGTATTTTTAAAGTGAAGCATAAAATGAAAATTTCATTCTCCAAATATCAAGGAACTGGTAATGATTTTGTGATGTTGGATAATTTAAATGGTCAGTATGATTCGTTAACAATTCCTCAAATTCAGTTAATTTGCGACAGGAGGTTTGGCGTTGGTTCAGATGGGTTAATTAAAATAAATTCGCATAATTCAAGTGATTTCGAAGTGGAGTATTTTAATTCGGATGGGTCTAAAAGTTTTTGTGGAAATGGAGCTAGATGTTCGGTTGCTTTTGCTGAAACTTTGGGAGTTAATGTTTCTGATACTTTATTTTTAGGAATAGATGGATTACATAAAGCCTCTAAAAATCAAGATGTTATCTCATTGGAAATGGGGGATGTTTCAGAAATTAGAAAAATTGAAAACGATTTTGTAATTTACACTGGCTCACCACATTATATTCGTTTTATTGATGCTATCAATGATTTAGATATTGTTCAATTTGGTAAAAAAGTACGTTATTCAGAAGAATTTAAAAATGATGGAATTAATGTTAATTTAGTTGAAATAGTTAACGCTAACAATTTGATTGTTAATACATACGAAAGGGGAGTAGAAGATGAAACACTTTCTTGCGGCACAGGTGTAACTGCTTGTGTGTTAGCATTTTCTTATCAAACTCAATTACTAGGAGAACATAAAGTTTCGGTAAAGGTTAAAGGTGGAAATCTATCGGTATCTTTTAATCAAGAAACATTAGGGAAATTTACTACTATTCATTTGATTGGTCCAGGTGAATTTGTTTTTTCAGGAGAGATAAATGTATAGTTTTCAGTTTGATAGTATCAATTCATTGAGTAATGAATCAACTTTAAATACAGGTTGTTATTTATGTATTTGGCATGCAAACAAAATACCGCCACATATCGGAATTTTAATTGATGGTTCTTACTTCAGTCTTAAAGTGAAAGGAAAAGATACTGCTATTCCAGTTAACGAAATTTTAAAAATAATTAATCGAAAAAGTATTTGTACTTTATTTGTTGAGGTTCAAAGAGCGGTTGTTAAATCTCATATTAGCGAAGTTTTTTCGAAGTATTCAAATGCCGAAGCTTATAAATTTTCATGCTTAACTCCAATTACTGAAGTTTTCGATACAAATCAAAATGTACATTTGTTAGCAGATTTGTTGAATTCTTTTAAAGAGAAAAATCAAATTGGGAAAGTTTTTGAATTAAATTTGGCACTTGATTTCGGAGGGATTCCTATGTACGGAAAAGAAGAGATTGAAGCGCGTTTAAAAGCATTAAGTAAAATTCTGTAAAAGAAATGTTTAGAGGACCAAATGTATATTTAAGACTTGTTGAGCCATCTGACGCGACAAAAATTTTATTATGGGAAAACAACCCTGCACATTGGAAAGTTTCTGATACAGAGGTGCCTTTTTCAATGCAAGATATTTTATATTTAATAGACCACGCACATAATATTCGTTCAACAGGACAATTACGATTTATGATTTGTATTAATAAAACCGATGACCCAATTGGTTTGATTGACTTATTTGATGCAAATTTCAAACATTTAAGGGCAGGAGTTGGAGTTTTAATTGGAGAAGTAGAACAACGTTCAAATGGTTATGCAGCAGAGAGTGTTGAATTATTAAAAGAATATGCCAATAAAGTATTGTGTTTTTATTCATTACATTGTTCGATTCACGCAGACAATCCAAAAAGTATTCGTTTGTTTGAGAAATGTGGTTTCGAAAAAATCGGTACACGTAAAGATTGGTATTTAGAAAAAGGAAGTAGAATAGACGAAATATTGTTTCAAACAATATTGTAGGGGGTGATCGTGATCACTACGAATTTAAAATAAAACAAATAATTGATAATGAGTAATTTAAAGAAGATAATAATTGGAGCTAGCATTGTAGGAGTAGTTGGTATTGCTTTAATATATGATAAAATTGGTTTATTTTTAGATGGAAGAAAGTCAACAACGAATGAGAAAAGTCAAGAATTTTTCTTTGATTCAAAGTTGGGAGCTAAAGGCTTAGCTGATAAATTAGAAAGCGAAAATTTAATTGATGATAAAGTAGCGCTATTAGCTGTTGCTGAATACAAAGGTTTAGATGCTAGTAAATTAGCTTCAGGTAAGTATTTAATTGAAGAAGGAACATCTTACCGTAATTTATTAAATGGTTTTACTTTAAACGGAAACGGAAATGGTAATGCAGAAGTGGAAGTAGATGTAACGTTTAATAATTGTAAAGATATTTATCAATTAGCAGGAAAAGTTTCAGACTGTTTATTAGTTGATAGTGCTAAATTGGTTTCGTTTATTGAAAATGGATCGACTTTAGAGAAATACGGTTTTACTATAGAGCAAATTCCAGCTTTATTTTTGCCGAATACGTACAAAATGTATTATGACACTGACGAAGAGCAGTTTGTAACAAGAATGGCTTCAGAATTTAAAAACTTTTGGACTCCAGAAAGAACAGCTAAAATTGCAAAAATCGGATTAAAATCACCTTCCCAAGTGGTTACATTAGCAAGTATTGTTTATTCTGAACAATCTCAAAATCCGGAAGAATGGCCAATTATTGCAGGTTTGTATTTAAATAGAATTAATCAAGGGATTAAAATGCAATCAGACCCAACTTTTAAGTTCTGTTGGGGAGAAGAATTAAACGGAGTTCAACGTTTATTAGCCGTACATAGAGAAATTAATTGTCCTTATAATACATACAAAATCAATGGTTTACCTCCAGGTCCAATTTACATTCCATCTACAGCTGTAGTTGATGCTTGTTTAAATAGAGCAGATGTAGATTACATTTATATGTGTGCAAAACCCGATTACACTGGGAAACACAATTTTGCGGTTTCTGGTTCAGAACATACACAAAATGCGACTGTTTTTCAAAATTGGTTAGCCAAAGAATTAAAAGATAAGGGACAATAATTTATTGAGTTATAAATTCGATAATATTCATTATTTAATAAATTAGCCTTAAAAAATGGATTATACAACTAGTTTTATTTCAACTAAAGTTGAGTTTTGTCCTTGTGGCTCAACAGACTTATTTTCATTATGTTGTCAACCCAAAATTGAAGGGAAAGTAAAAGCAAAAACAGCAGAAGAGTTAATGCGATCTCGCTATTCAGCCTATGTAGTTTCAGCGATTGATTATTTATTAGAAACAACCTATAAAACACTTCGAAAAAATCAATCGTACAAAGAAATTGAAGAATGGTCGAAAGAAAATAATTGGCAAAAGTTAGAAATACTTAATTCAACTAAAGATATTGTTGAATTTAAAGCCTATTTTTTAGATTATTCAAATCAACAACAAGTACATCATGAAAAATCAACCTTTATTTTTGAAGATGGAAGCTGGTACTATTCTTTTGGAGAATTTAATTAAAGTTAAGATTTAAGTTAATTCTAACCTCAATCTTATTCTAAATCTCTACCTGAATCATTTTAATTGGTCTAAATATTGCTTACATTTGAGTTATGAATAAATTATTTATATTTCTATTCTTTCCTTTTATTGGATTTACTCAAAATGTGATTCCTTTTGTTGATTTTAACAACTATTTCAGAAGTTTTCAAGATGATAATTTCCGGGTCGTTGAATTTCAAAGAATCATTGATTTCAAGGGAGGAGATGAATTTGTTGCTTATCTCGATAATAAAGGGAATTTGAGAGTATTTGATGGCACCACACCTAAAGATATAACCAATCTTAATTTAGAATATAAAGTTTCAGACCATTTATTAGCTTGGAAAGTGATGAATACCATTAATATGTGGGACGACGGGAAAATGAGAACCCTCACCTATAATGGAAGAAATTATGAAGTTAGAGATAGTTTAATTGTATTCGATGATACAAGATATAATTCAGTAAATGCTTATTGGAATGGTATTATTTATCCATTGTATAATGTTGTTGATTCTATTTATATGCCTGAATATGTTGGAGAAAATATTGTAGCATTCAGAGATAATGGAAATTTTTATAAGATTTTTTGGAATGGTAAAATTTATGATATCGGAGTATGGAATAGCTCAATCTCTTTTCAGGGAGGAACGGATGTTATTATTTTTAATGATCCTATCAATCGAACATTTGCGATTTTTGATAAAGGTGAATTTCTTGATGTTGAATCATTTTATATGGGTAAATACAAAGCAGGTAGAGGCTTTATTGTATATGAAGATTTAAATGGGAATTTAAATTATTATGGAAATGGAAACAAAGTCCAATTGAGTAATTTTTCTGCTAAAATTTGGGAAGTAAAAGATGATATCGTAGTTTGG
>SXGQ01327578.1_pt1 | contig 13915 bp, 17 predicted proteins | sample 3178371 | NCBI WGS metagenome assembly SXGQ01 (sample SAMN11356859, study PRJNA531348) | freshwater metagenome | isolation source: freshwater sample F1-20 | place: China: Fuxian Lake, Yuxi | collected 2017-12-25
ATAAAATATACTATTATTTTTGATAAAGCTTCTGCCTACGGTCTTTCAGAGGGATCACCAATTTTTTTTCGAGGCTTTAATATTGGCAGTGTTAAAAAAATAAATTTTATAAAGGGAGATATAATTATGGATACAGAAATTTATTATAGTAATTTTCCAATTAATGCTTCTACAGAGGTTAGTTCTCATACGTTAGATCTTGGGGGAACACATGGATTATTTTTTATTACGCCTAATTTAGATGCCGCACCTAAAGAAGATTATATTTTTTATGCATCTTTTACTAATATAGAAAAATTAAATATATTACTTGATACTTTAGTGGCAGACATAAAAGTAAATCAAATTCCTATAAAGCTTGATAATATTTTTATAAATTTAAATGAATTAATATTATTATTATCTGAAACAATAAAATTTATAAATACTACAGTCTTAAAAGATATAAAAAAATTAATACGTTCCTTATTAATTGTAAGTAATAAAGCAAAGAATAGTACAATATTAAATTTGTAACCGTTTAATCATTTGTTCTGAAATGATCCCTTCTCTTATAATTTTTTTATTTATAGTGTCGTAAATTGTAGAAGCTTTTCCAGTAACGATATTGCCAAATATTGGAATATTAAAATTTGGTATTTCTTTTTGACCATGAATATTTAAGCTTGTAGAAAGAAGAGGCCCTGTATATTTTATTATATAGGATAGAATAGCATGATTTGTATAACGTACCGCAATTTTATTATCTTTAAGTATAAAATTGCTTATATATGAATTTGGTGATTTATGCGCAATAATTGTAAGATTATTAGGCCAAAATACTTTTGATAATTTTTCTATAAGGGGATCCCAAATAATATGCTGCTTTAGAAGAGATAAATCTGTAAAAATAACAAGCGAAGCCATATTAGCTGGGCGCTTTTTAAGCTTATAAAGTCTTCGAACTGCTGCGGAGCTTTTTGCTAAGCAAAATAAACCATTGATAGTATCCGAAGGTAAGGCAACAACTTTGCCAGCTTTAAGCTGATTAATAACTTGATATAGCAAAAGATTATACATAAATTAGATAATTTTATACTGTTTTTGTATTTAGTGGTATGATAAAATTTTTAATGACTTCTAAATATTCTGATCCAACATTTATTAGAAATGAATTAAAACTTCAAAAATCAGCGATATTACTATTTTCTGCAGAATGGTGTGGGCCTTGTAAAGCTTATTATAATTCCCCTATGAAAAAAATAATTCAGGAATGGTGCGCAGTTAATCAAGTAAATTTTTTTTATTTAAATATAGATGAAGTGCCAGATCTTGCAGAATATTATGAAATAAAATCAGTCCCATCAATTATAATAATAAATTCAAATAAATTTTTACCCCCTTTACAAGCGCAAAGTGTTACTATTGACTTAATAGAAGATATATTCCTTAGACAACTCAAATGATATCTATTATTTGTGATTATTCTTTTAATACATTAATAGCGTTTTATATTAAAGATGGTAATGTGATTAAAATTGATTTTGAATACCCTGATAATATTGGAAATATATATTACGGAAAAATTGCTAATAAACTTGAAAATATTAATGCATTTTTTATGTATATTAATAAAGAAATCAATATTTTTGTTCAAGATGAATCTGTAAAAGAAGATACACCAATTCAGGTTACAAAAGCAGCGCAAGGAAAAAAATGTATGCGTGGGACTCAAAATATTTTTCTCACAGGAAGATATATAATATATTATCCACGAGAAATACAAACTGGCGCACATATTAATTGTGACAATATTCCTGGCTTAATTATCTTGCGCCCAAATGCACGTGACTTATCTTACGAACTTTTACGTAAAGATGCGATAAATCTACACAATATTTGGCAACAAATTATAAATTCAAATAAACGTGGATTAATTTATGAAGATAATAATATTATTAATCGTATTTTACGCGATATAAAAGAAGATGATCAACTTATAGTAAGTAATCAAAAATTATATAGTTTATTCAAATCCTCTTATTTAATAGAAAATATAAGTGTTGAAATTTTTGATGAAAAAGAATTTGGGCAATCTTTATTAGGATATTATGATTTATACAAAGTTCTCGAATCTTTAAACGCGCAAAGTATTCGACTTGAAAGTGGGAGTAACATTGTATTTGGAATTACGGAAGCTTTAATTGCAATTGATGTTAATTCAGGAAACAGCAGCATATCATATACTGAAATTAATATACAAGCGGCAAAAATAATTGTAGAGCAAATTTTGTTACGCAATTTATCAGGATTAATAGTAATTGATTTTTTAAAAGTAAACAATATTCAAGATAATGAAAAATTACATGCATACTTGAAATTATTATTTGCTAATGATGTAGCGCAGACATCTGTTAGGCAAGTAAATAGCTTAGGTTTAGTAGAAATTACGCGTCAACATACTGCTCCAAGTTTAAATGAAATAATGTCCATTAAATGTTCCTGCTGTAATGGATTAGGAACAATGCTTTCAAATAAATTTGCTGCACTAGAGATTTTATATAAAATACAAAACCAATTATCTAGCAAAGAAATGAATCAGATACATATAACTTTACCAAAGGTTTTAGCTTATTTTATATTAAATAATAAAAAAAATGCATTACTAGAAATGGAAAGAAAATATAGGTGTAAAATAATATTTAATGAGTAGGCTTAATATTTTTACGTTTTTTAGATCGTTGAGAGTTTGCGGTAAAGCTTCCTAATTTACTTCTACGCATATCAGATAAACCATACTCAAATATAAAAATATCCTTTAGACATGATCCGAATAGGAAAGTAATACTGCCAAGTATGCTAATTATATCAATCGTAAGTGTATTATGATAATAAATAAGTGAAAAAATACACCCAAGCAAGCCAGTCAAAGTTACAAAAAGCATTAGTCTAGATTGGCCTCTTAATTCTATTGCTTTTTTATACGCATGTTCGCGATTTCGTTGTTCTAATTCACGCAAAGATTTCTCGTATTCTACTATTACATTTTGAAATTTTAATAAAGTATTCGGGTCTTTACATAATGCTTCTAATGCAGTTTCATCCTCTTCCCCGGTAATTGTCTGAATAATTTTAGTAAAAAGACATTTTTTTCCATTACCAAGAGAATCAGTAATTTTAGCAAGCATTAAGGGTGTTTTTTTTAATATTGAAAAGATTTGTGTAATATTTGTAATCATGATTTTAATACCTTAAATAAGTTAACGCACATTTTGCTTATACGCACCATATGCGTTCCTATTTGCAGTTGTGTAGGCGCTTGTTGTTCAACAATTGAATTTATTTCAATTAATTTTTTATGTAATCCGTCGTCTTCTGGAGCTAATTTGTTAAAACGATTATTAAAGACAAAATAGACTTTATCATCCATTAATTGAATATGTGTTAATTCGCATTTTTCTTCAGAATTTTCATAAATATCTAAATTTAATTCTATATTCTCATATATATCAGATATATGCAACTCTTCATCAGAAGAAGAGATTTTTAAGTCAATAGCTTTAGGTATAGTATACTTAATGACTGGCAATTTATTAGCAAGAGAAAAGCTAGGAGGTTTAAACATTTTAGTATCAACAGAATCTTTAATTTTAACTTGAGGAGGCAAGTCTGCAAGTAATCGCTTTAAAACAATTTTGCTAAGATAGTTAGCGCCAATTTTGCAATGAGATTCAAATACTAAATAATTTTGACCTTGTATTTGAACGTATGTACCAACTGGAATTAATTGCGTTAGATGCAAAGTTAATGTTAATGTTTCTGTATTTTGCAAAGCTTGATAAAGTTGAGTATACTTATGCATAAATTTAATAAATTTTTTCCCTAAATTACTAGTTAAAAAATAAGAATCATGCGCAAAATCTTTTTGAGGATTTTTTATGAATTCTTTCTTGTCTTCAACAAGGCGCATAATTGCTTGCTCATTAGTGTATCTTATTAAATGCCAAGATAAATAATTTGTATCTGTAGATGGATGATTATTTGTAATCTCTAAGGATTCTTTAATGTTTATTTCTTGGTTAAAATCACATGCCATTCTTAATGTCATATCTTGAATGCAGAGAATATCTCCTAATGTGTAAGTAACATCTACACTATATTGAGTTAATAAGAAATATTTATAAAGCGTTTGTCCCAAATTAAAAGACTTAAGTTTTTTTATATATGAAAATCCATTTTCACATATAAACATTGGTAATTGTAGAGCAAAACAAATATTTGGATAACAAAAGCGCTGTTTAAATACTCGTGTGAAATTTGATAAAATCTTAATATCTTTATGAGAGAATTCAAATTTTTGAGTATTTTTAATTGTGATTGGCTTTGCATCATCTACTTTAAGAAGATTTTTTTCTTCAAAAGAGCCTGTATTAAGTGAAAAAATACGTAAACTATTGCTTTCTACATTAAAATTATACTTATTATTTAATAACTTTATAGCATCTTCTTCGTTTAAGCATGAATTTGAAAAATCTACTCGATATTTATATAAGACTTCTCCTTTTATTTTTGCTGATATTAAAGATATAGGATATTTACGATTATTAATACTAATTTTAGCAGCTTTTATTTGAGTTTTTGAAGAGAAGAAAATCTCTGGAAGTTTATTATGATACTGAATATATTCAAAGTAGGTACAGTTTTGTACTATATTAATTTTCATAATATTTAAAGGTTAAAGTTATAAAACTTTTATTTAGACGAATTTGTGTAAGCTCTAAATTTGAAAACTTTTCATCAGCTTGTTTATTATAAAGTTCAATCTTTTTATTAAGCAATTTGTTTCTTGAATTTATTTCAGAAATTTTTTCACAATTAACGCATTTTAATGTGATTAATTTATGCGCTTTATTGTTAGCAATAATTTGAAAATTATCTTCATTTCCTTGGTCTTGTGAAGTATCTGTAAATTCAATTGAATTTTCAGAATCTATATTGTTTATTATATAATAATCATATACAAATAATTTTATTGAATTTATTTCAGAATCTAATTCAGAAGTTTCATTATCTGGTTGAGCGTTTAATCCAATAGTTAAATAAAAAATAGGGCGCAAATAATAAAAAGCATTTACTTTAATTAAAGCCTCTGTTTGATTTTCAATATCTTTTTCTAAAAAAAGCAGAGGTTCTATAGAATTTGACACCTTATATTTATCTTCTCTCTTATCGTTTACTTGTGTTGCAATATAAGTTTGCAACTCCATATCATATACAAAATGTTTGTAATAGTTCATATTTTTCCAATAAAATGAATAGGATTGCTTGGCGTTCTAAGAGATGTCTTCTCTTTCTCTTTCCAATCTGAAGAAGTAGCAAAAAATTTAATATATTTAGTTAACAAATTTTTATGCACAGTTAAAATTTTCTGCGGATCATCTGGCCCAACATAATAAGAAAATTCAAAATAATAGTGCGTCTCTTTAAAATATTTTCGTTGATTATTTATAATATTTGTATTACTAATCCCAAGCAATCTTTTAGTTTCATCTTTTAAATTATTTATATCGATTGCTATATATGCATTTGCTACTGTTTGCATAAATTGTAAAGTAAAATTTACCTCTGTTTTATCAAGATTCATTGCATTAGAATCTTTAGCTTTTTTACATTCGTATAATGCAACATTTATAGGTAAATCATTTCTAAAAGGCTTAAAAGTAATTGGAATTGAAGTATTAATATGTCGGCCAGTAATTTTTTTCTTAGTTAATGCAAAATTTGTTTGCGATTCAACCGCAAGCCTCGCTTGTTTTTCAAGATATCCTAAATAATTTTTATCTAAACTACGAGTATTAATATTTGCAATCCATGCAATTTCTTCTTCTGAAAAGATATGCGGACCTAAACTTTTTACCTCTTCTTCAATTGAAGAAATTAAAGAAGTATTACTTTCCAAAACACTCATTAGCTATTGCAACTTTAAACTCTTGAGTTTGTAAAGAATAAGAAATACGTAGCACCCCAGGAATACCATTTGCATCTTGAGCAGTTTCATTAAATGCAATACTTACAGCATGAATATTAAATAAAATATCTTCTAAATCATAACAGATAGATTTTTGAATTTTGTGATTATTATTCACGATAATTTGCTTATTTAATGATTTTTCAAGATCTACATAAGAATTCAAGTGTTTATTATCATTTATTAAATAACTAATTAATTCTTGCGAGTTAATTATTAAATGCTTAGATTCGTTGATACCACTTTCTATAATATCTCCTAAAGAAATGTTACTATCTTTTTCTTGAAGAATATCTATTATTTTTTTATCAATTTCTTGCGCAAAAGTTTTAACAGTTCTCTTCCAGCATAATTCTATTACGGTTTTAGAACCTGCTTTTAATTGCATGAACATAGAAGATGGCAAATTACAATTAATTGTTAAAAATTGCTGCGTAGGTTCACCGCTTCCTTTGACATCAAATGAGCTACTTGTAGATATACTTGTTATGCATTCAATTAACTTAGATTCTGCTTTTGCGGCATTTAATAATAATCCTGGCTCAAAAGAAGTACAGTCACGATTTAATATCGCATTAATAAAAAATTGATGCGCCTCATTTCCAGCTTTTTCTGCTAGTAAATTGTTTGTTAAAATAAGATTGTTTGTTTGATGAGAAAATGTATTTGTCATAATTTTAATTAGCGTTATTTATTTGACTGTTCTACGCTATTAACAGTATTTTTAGGATCAAAAATCTTTACAATTAAGTTTGGAAAAAATTCCATTAACCATCCTGCAAAGCTATCCAATTTTTTTATCAAAGGTGCTATGGTTTCATCAAGAAAATGCGCTCTTGCTTCTTTATAATTAGAAAACTTTGGTTCTTCTAATCCTATTAAAGATGCAGGCACCCCAAAAGCACGCGCTATATTTTTTTCTGCAATTTGCCGAGCAACTGCAAAATTTGCATCATAAGTTTTTTCTTTTAATTCTTGCCATCTGATACTTTCAGGTAATATTAATGCTTTGGCATGAGAAGAATCCGCGAGATCAGCTAATTTTTGCTCTAATTGGGCTGCAGCATTTATATCATCTTTTAAATAATGCATCGATTCTTTGAAATAAAAAATTCCATTTGGTGCATATGCGCTTTGTGCTGCTTGTTGATCATATTGATCAAATATATTAAGTCGATGTATTGAAGATTCTGCTGTAGACAATGGGCTTAATCCAATAAACTCGTTATCAGGATTAAAATTTTTAATATGTAAAATTGCATATTTTGATTCTTTGTGATCATAGGGAATATAAAACCCCTGATCATTAAGCTGATATTGGTATCCTTCTGGGTAGCCATATTGACCTGGTATTATAGATATATTCTCAGATTTTAGAATATTTAGTTTTGTTAATTGATTTTGAGAATTTTTAGTACCCAAAATAAATAAATTACCTGTAAGCACATAATGAGATAATGCAGTTTCTAAAAAATCAGCTTTAAACTGAGCTTCATTTGGTTTATGCAAAAGTTTCTGCAGAAGACTAATATCTTCTGAACTATTGCAATCAATATAAAAATCAATGCGATTTATTGCGCTTGTAATTATACATTTCACGCAACGTTGAACTATATTATTTGTAGAATAATGCCCAACCTTGGCTATTGTACAGCCTTTTGTTGCGCATTTTAATAAATGTATAGAAGAATGCGCTGAATTTTTAAAAAATTTTTGAAAAATCATAAGATACAACAAGTAGGTATAAATTTCAAACCTACATTTATTATGTATCATAAATTTTACAAACATTGCAAATTTATTTAAATAGCTCAACTATACTTTTTCTCTTAATACTATTAAACTTAGATAAATGACTAAAATTAAAACGCATAAAGGCTTGCGTAAAAGATTAAAAGCGCAAACTAAAACAGGTCTATTTATACATCGAGGCTCAGGAACTCAACATAATTTGCGTCATCGTCAAAAAGATATGAAAAGAGCAGCAAGGCATGGAAAAATTTTAAACTCAGTTGAATATAAGAGAGTTTCTCTATATTTACCATATGGATTATAAGGTATAAAATAGTTTATGATTAGAGCATTATGTCCAGTAAATTCTAGATTAAGGCGTAAAAAAATACTTAAAGCAGCGAAAGGTTATAGAGGACGCGCTAAGAATTGTATTAAAATTGCAAGACTTGCGGTACAAAAAGCTGCATTATATAGGTATCGCGATAGAAAAAGAAAAGTGCGTGAATTTCGTACATTTTTAATAGAACGTATTAATGCATTTGCTAGAAACAATGATATGAAATATTCTGAATTAATGTATAAATTACATAAAAAATTAGGCGCAAATATGATAAATCGTGCCATGATTTTAGAACTTGCCTTACGTAATCCAGATCAACTTAAAAGTTTATGCTCTTAAGATTATGCGCGCTGGTATAGCTCATCCTTTAAATCAATGTATTTTTGATCTTTCTAAGATTTTACGTAGTTTAGGATTTATAGAAATACATGGCTCAGAAATCTTAACAACAGAAGAAGCGTTTGATTTTTTAAATATACCTGTTTATCACCCAAGTCGCGCATTATCCGATACTTTTTATTTAGATAAAAATCTAACGCTTGCAAATCATGCAACCTCTGTTTTATACGCGGCCATTACAAATAAACTTAAACCTCCATTTAAAATTTTTTGTATTAGCGCAGTACATCGCAATGATGATGAAGACGCAACGCACACAACAACATTTTTTCAACTAGATATTCTTGTAGCAGATACAAATCTTACTTTTTCAAATATGAAGTATCTTGCAATGAATTTATTACATTTATTTGGATTTCAAGATATTGATTTTGTACCAGCGTATTTTCCGTTCACAGAACCATCGGCAGAACTCTATGTAAAAGAGATAGAAATAATGGGATGCGGGCTTTTAGAGGATTTTGTGAAAAAAAAATTGGGATTAAATTGCCCGTGTTTAGCTGGCGGTATTGGGATTAATCGAATTGCATCACAGAAATATAATATTTCAGATATTAGAAATTTTTATCGAGCAGATTATCGAAATTACGGAAAATATGAAATTTAGCATTAAAGAACTTGAGGTATATCTTTCATTAAAAGAATTTAGATTAGATCATTATTCTTTAACAAAAGAATGTCTCTATAATGGCTATCCTCTTAAAGTTATAAGTTATATTTCAAGCTTAACTGAAGTTGTATGTATTACAGATGTGCAAAAACACCCAAATGCAGATCAATTAAAATTATATAATATAATCACAAGCAATCAAAGTAATTATACAATAGTGTGCGGAGATTTAACTTTAAAAGTTGGAGATCGAGTAATTTGGGCAATGCCAGGAGCAAAGTTAAAAGATTTAACTATTAATATACGCAAGATTCGAGGCATTGAAAGCAATGGTATGCTTTGCAGCGCTCAAGAATTAAATTTAGATTATAATTATAATGGTGTTTTATGCTTAAATCATATATTAAATCTTGGAAAAGTACCTTTAGATCAAGTAAATTTATTCTATAAAGCAGAAATTCCATTTAATCGTAAAGAACTTGAGTCTATTGAGGATTTGGCAAATGATATAAAAATTAAATATTATAATATAAATTGTATAAAGGAACTAAATACTTTAGATACTATAAAAATAAATCCAAATACATGTAATATGATTTTGGGATATGTCCCAAGAAAAACAATTGCAGATGAAATGCCAAAGCAAGTAGATAAATTACTAACTATAAAATCTTTAAATAGCAATGCAGAAATTGCAGGTGAAATAGCGCGTATCTATGGTTATGAAAATATTCCTCTTAAGCCAATTAATTTTACTTTTACAAAATCGCCTAAAACTTTATTGGAAAAATTTCGAGATTTTGCATTAATTTCAGGTTTTGACGAAGTATTGTGTAGAACTATTTCTAATACTGGAGCAATTTCATTACTTAATAATGAGCATAAAAAGCTGCGAGATAGTTTTAAAGAAAGTCTGACAAAATATGCGCAAGAGCGTTTTAATATGCGAATTTATAACTGGACAGGTATATTTACATATGGCAATTGCTTTTCTTTTGATAAAAATAGTTATTTACAAATACATAAATTTGCATTTTTACTTAACAATAAATTACATCAAAATATAAAAAAGATTTCAATATATCAATTAATTTTTGAACTAGGATTTCTTTTAGAAAATAATCAAATTTTTGATGGTGAAAATAATATTGGTTATCTTAAAAGAAATGTAAACTATGATATTCTTGAAATTGATTTACCGATAAATGCATTAGTAAAAGAAAAATCAAATTACAAGACTTATAGTTGTCAAGAATTTAATCGAGATTTAACATTTGATTATTTTGAAAATATATATAATTTATTGCAAATTTTTCAAAATCATTCTTATCCTGAAACTTCAATTTTTTTAATCGATAGTTATCAAGAAAAGTTTACATTTCGTATAATTGGCCCTATGACTTTAGATATCGATAAAGCTGTAAAATACTATATTGAATTAGGTAAAAAATACAATGCCTTATATTATAATGAGTAAAATATGAATAAATTAATTAAAAATATTAGTGTTATTGCTCATATAAATCATGGTAAATCTACTCTTGTGGACAGAATTATTGAATATTCTGGATATAAAATTAAACATGATCAATTTTTAGATAACTTATCTGTAGAACGCGAAAGAGGAATTACTGTTAAAGCGCAAGCTACTCTTATTAATTATAAGAGTCATATAATTAACATTATTGATACACCTGGGCATGTAGATTTTACTGCAGAAGTGGAGCGATCTCTTGTTGCAAGTTCAGGTGTAATATTGCTAATAGATACTACTCAAGGTATTCAAGCGCAAACAGTAGCTCATGTTTATGCGGCCTTAAATCGAAATCTTACGATTATTCCAGTTCTTAATAAAATTGATCTTGCCTCTGCGGATATAGAACGAACAACGGATGAACTTTACAAAATGTTTGGAATAGAAAAAAATGAAGTAATAATGGTTTCTGCGAAGACAGGCGTTGGTATTGAAGCAATGCTTGATCAAATTCTCTTAAAAATTCCAAATATTAGCACAAATAACGATAAACCGTTACAATGTTTAATTCTTGACAGTAATTATGACTCATATTCAGGAAGTATCTTTTCTGTATATATTTATGAAGGAACGGTAAATGTAAATGATACGATACATATTATGCCACATAGTGGTAAATACAAAATACATTCTTTAGGAATATGGTCTCCAACTCCAATGGGTCAAACTATATTATATGCAGGACAAGTTGGGTACATGACTTGTGGAATTAAAGATATTATTGGATATAGCCCAGGTTCAGTTATTACACACTCTGAAAATACAATTATTAACTCTGAATTAAAATTTAAATCACGCTCTCCTGTGGTATTTTGTAGTATTTTTCCTGAAGATGCTGGTGAGTTTGAAAATTTAAGAGTAGCAATTACAAAATTAAATTTGAATGATCCAAGTTTTACTTATGAAATACATAGGTCTAGTGTTTTTGGAATTGGATTTCGTTGTGGCTTTTTAGGCCTTCTTCACTTAGAAGTGATACAGCAAAGGCTATCAGATGAATTTGCACAAGATATTACTATTACCAAGCCCAGCGTAAGCTATAAAATAATTTTAAAAAATAATACAGAAGAAATAATCTCAAATCCTGCATTATTACCTGAAAATGTATCTGAAATACATGAACCATGGGTATTAGGAACAATTTTTATTTTAAATGAATTTATTGGCAATATTATGACTTTATGCAAAGAGAGGCGCGGTATCCTTATATCGCAAGAAACATTAGGTGCACGCACTGTACTTAAGTATGAATTTCCACTTAGTGAGATTATTTCTAGTTTTTATGACAAACTTAAAGATTGTAGCAAAGGATATGCCAGTTTTGAATATGAGCCATTAGAATATAGAATTGGCGATCTAGTAAAATTAGATATTTCAATTAACTCTGATGTAATACATTCTTTAGCGTCAATTGTGCCTAAAGAATCAGCTTATTCAATAGGACGTCGTATGTGCGAGATACTTAGTAATAAAATAGATCGCCAGCAAACGCAAATATCAATTCGTGCACAAGTATCTAGTAAAATTATTGCAAGCGAAACTATTAAACCATTTCGCAAAGATGTAACAGCAAAGTGCTATGGACGTCATAAAGAAAGAAAAATGAAATTACTTGAAATCCAAAAGAAGGGTAAAAAGAAAATGGCTGAAAGAGCTGAAAACGCTCGTGTCTATATACCAAATTCTGCATATATCGCGGTGTTAAACTAGAAGTAGCTTTAAATTAAAGAATTGAAATATAAAAAAAAATTATCTTTTTGCGCGTTGATGAGGTTTTCGCGCGCTATGATATCCAATTTTTTTCGCTTCTTTTTTTCTTGGATCACGACTTAAAAAACCAAGCGATGAAAATTGACTATGTAAATCGGGGAATAATTTCACAATAGCTTTACTAATTGCATTTCTTATAGATTCAACTTGCCCAGTAATACCTCCTCTAGCAACAGTGCAAAAAATTTCTAATTTATTTAAAAGATTTGCAGCTTTTAAAGGAGCAAATATTGTTACTTCATGAAATGGATTATGAGAAAATTCAACTGGGGTTACAATTTTACCGCATGGTAATTTTATATTAAAAATATCGCTTTCTCTGTTTTTAATAAATGCACGTGCACTTGCTGTTTTACGTCCACCACTTCCGTGCGCCATCATAACTTTTTCAACTGAGTGAGTTGTACTATCTTTAAGCATATTTTACTCCAAGATTCTTCTTATTTTGCAAACCAAAGTTACATAACTCTGGTTGTTGTGCAACATGAGGATGTTTATGCCCAGAATAAATTCTTAAATGACTTAGTTGCAAATTACGTATAGTACGCTTTCTAAGCATCCCTTTTACTGCACGTATTAAACATCTTTCTGGATGCGCTCCAGATAATATTTGTTCACGTGTTTTAAATTTAATGCCACCTGGCCATCCTGTATGCCAATACAGTCTTTCCTGTGATTTATTTTTGCCTGTTAACGCAATCTTTTCGGCGTTTATTACTATAATATGCGGTATTTGTAACTCATGTTGTTTGCGACATACCTGATCTTTACAACGTAACCTTCTTGCTATATCTGATGCTAATCTTCCTAAGACTAAATTTTGCGCATCAATTAAAAGCCATTTATTCATTATAAATTGTATAGAATCTTTTATTCATTTACAACTAGCATATATTACTAAATTTTGATTTTTTTCTTGCTTAATATCTTTTGTTCCTAATAAATTAGAAATAAAATTACTAAATAAACTAAAATAAAGATTAATATATCCAGTTTTTAATATACGTATACAATACTTGTCTTGATTTAAATAAACTAATTCTTGCTTAATTTCTAAAATATTTTTAAGTAATAAATTTACATCTAATGTTCCTGCATCAGAAAATGATTCATATATTAAAATATTATTTATATAAAAAAAAAGTAATTCAAAAAGCTCTGGATATTCTGCTATATCTAAATTCATGCTAACTATAATAATAAATTTAAATTCATTATTTAAAATAATAGGTACATAAAGAGTGCAGTTATCGCTTGCATATAGAATCATTAAAAAAAATGGCGTTATTTTTAAATACATTCTTCTATTAATCATAATGCTTTTTATATTAAATTAATCCTAATATTTTTACTTTAACCTTTAAAAATATCCAAATAACTTTGCAATATAATTGCTGCTGCATAAGAATGATTTGGCCTTTTAGTTATTTCATAGGCAAAAATTGAGCTACATAATTCCTCTTGCAAATGAATTGGTATCTGAAAATGTGTTTTAAGTAAATCTTGTACACTATAAATTTC
>SXGQ01003603.1_pt1 | contig 13914 bp, 10 predicted proteins | sample 3178371 | NCBI WGS metagenome assembly SXGQ01 (sample SAMN11356859, study PRJNA531348) | freshwater metagenome | isolation source: freshwater sample F1-20 | place: China: Fuxian Lake, Yuxi | collected 2017-12-25
AAAAACACCGTTATCATCCTGACCTCAAACCTCGGGTCGCGCTTCCTGCTTGAGGGCGTGACCGGTGACACGAGCCCCGAGAGCGTGCGCGAGAGCGTCATGATGGAGCTGCGGAAGAGTTTCCGCCCCGAGTTCCTCAACCGCATCGACGAGACGATTCTCTTTAAGCCGCTCACGCTGGAAGAAATCACCAGCATCGTAGATCTCCTGCTCGCCGACCTGAACAAACGCCTCGCCGACCGCCGCGTCACCGTGGTCTTGGACAAAAAGGCGAAAGACTGGGCCGCGGAAAAAGGCTACGATCCGGTTTTCGGCGCGCGTCCGCTGAAGCGTTTCCTGCAGCGCAATATCGAGACGCAGCTCGCCCGCGGACTCATTGCCGGCACCGTCGCCGAAGGAGCGGAGGCGAACTTTGTGGTCAAGGACGACGAGTTGGTGATGAAGTGAACAGGAGGTAGGGTGTAGCCGGGGTCGCTGACCCCGGTGTTTGCCCTAGAAAACCTTGAGATTGGGTGTTGCCGGTTCCACGTCTTCGACATGTCCGATCAACGGCACCTCAAGCGTCTTGCCGCGGTATGGGAAAAGCAGCCGGTGTATTTTGTCACGTCCTGCACCGCCGCACGCCGGCCGTTATTGTCCAACGCTTCCGTGCATGAGATTCTTTTGGCAGAGTGGAAAGGACTGCGCGAACGACACGGTTGGGCCGTGGGTCGTTACGTGATTATGCCGGACCATGTGCATTTCTTCATGATGCCGCTTTCGGATGGGGCAAAGCCGCTTTCGTCGGTCATTGGGAAATGGAAGGAGTGGTCGGCGAAGCAGATCTTGAAGTTAAGCGGGCAAGCTGCACCTCTGTGGCAGCCGGAGTTTTTTGATCACCTAGTGCGCTCCGCCGAATCTAGAGCTGAGAAATGGGCCTATGTGCGCGAGAATCCGGTCCGTGCCGGATTGGTGATCCGGGCCGAGGATTGGCCGTTTGCGGGCGCGGTGGATTTTGACTAAGAAAGGCTCCGGGGTCAGCGACCCCGGCTACAAGAGACCGCAGTTACCGTCCGGCCTCGTTTTTGGATCGCTGTTTCCATCGCGCGATTTCTCCTTTGCGCCCGTGCCCCGAAACGTGACCGTTGTGAGATGTCCGCCGCACCCATTCGCTACTACGACCGCTACGAAAAGGCCCTCAAGACCGAGCAGATCTACGGCGAGGGCTGGCTGCGTTTCGCCTATGAGAATCCGGCCGGATTGTTCTTCGTGTGGTTACTCGCGAAGCGCGCGTGGTTTTCGCAATGGTATGGGCGGAAGATGACCAAGCGGGTCAGTGCGCTGGAGATCATCCCTTTCATCACGAAGTACGGGCTCAACGTGGATGAATTCGCGAAGTCGCCCTTCGACTACAAGACGTTCAACGAGTTTTTCTACCGCGCGCTGAAGCCCGAGGCGCGGCCTATTGCGCCGGAGTCCAACGTCGCGATTTTTCCGGCCGACGGTCGGCACCTCGTCTTTCAGGATGTAGACACGGTCGAAGGGTTTTACGTCAAAGGCATGAAATTTACCCTCGCCGAGCTTTTCGGCGAAGCGGCTTTGCCTGAGGAACAGCGCGTGCTCGCCCAAAAGTTTGCCGGCGGCTCGATGGTGATTTCGCGACTTTGTCCGGTCGACTATCACCGGTTCCACTTCGCCGTCGGCGGCACCCCGGGCGAGGCGAAGATCATTAACGGTTGGCTTTTCTCCGTCAGTCCCATCGCGCTCCGGCGCAACATCGGCTACCTCGTCGAAAACAAGCGCGCGCTCACCGTGATCGCGGCGCCGGGATTTGGTGAGGTCGCGATGTTGGAAGTGGGCGCCACCAACGTCGGCAGTATCGTCCAGAGCTTCGTCTTCGGCCGCGATTACGCGAAGGGCGACGAAAAGGGGCTGTTCGCTTTCGGCGGCTCGTGCGTGATCACGATTTTCCAAAAAGGCCGGATCGCGTTCGACGCCGATGTACTCGCCCAGAGCGCTGAGTACATCGAGACCTACGCCAAGATGGGTGACCGCCTCGGGGTCGCGCCACGCTGAAGAAGCATTTTGGTGCTCGGGACAGGACTCGAACCTGCACGCCTTACGGCACGGGCTTCTAAGACCCGCATGTCTGCCATTCCATCACCCGAGCGACGAACCGCAGCAAGTTGAAGAGGTCCGGCCGAGCGGGCGAGCACGATTACTAGCCGGTTACGACCAGAGTGTAACCCGAGGTGAAGTCCGTGATTGAGGTGGCATGGGCGTCCCGCCCATGGAATCGGAAATGACGTGGCAAGATGTCTGCTCGTTCACGGGTCAGAAGCTCGGCTACGAACGCACCGAGCGCGTGCCGTCGGCCACGCCGCGCACGTGGTGTTTACAAAGCGCGCATTGTAGGCCGCATTCTTCAGGTCATGCTACGCCTTTTCTCGTTCCTTCTGCTTCTATTCGTTTCGGCCGGTTGCAGTCACACGGGCTCGCGGGGGCCCACTGCGACGCGCGATCTGGTGCTGATCGCGGGGCAGTCGAATGCGGTCGGCTTTGATGCGTATGCGTCGGAGCTGCCGACGGACGCAGGTGATCGGGACGTGATGTTTTGGTGGCGGGTCGGCGATCCGCCGCCCGACGACTATGATGTTATGAGCGGCGGGAAGTGGACGCAGCTCCAGCCCCAGCCGAAAGGCACGCCGCTGGAAACGACCACGGCGGAGGCAAAAGCGAAGTCGCCGCGCCAATATGGGAATTTCAAAAAGGCCGAAGGCGGCTTCGGTCCGGAGATGGGCTTGGCGCGCGAGCTCCGCGCGCGGGAAGGCCGGCCGTTGGCCATCGTGAAAGCGGCCTTCAGCGGCACGGCGTTGATGCAGGATTGGAATCCCGACGACACGGGCCCGACGGGCGCGTGTTACCGGGCGTTGGTGACGGAGACGAAAGCGGCGTTGGCGGCGGCCCAGGCGCAAGGCATCACGCTCCGCCTGCGGGCGCTCGTGTGGGTGCAAGGGGAGAGCGACGCGACAAAGGCGGCCGCGCCGGAGTATGCGAAGAACTTGGCGCACATGCTCGCACGGTTGCGGCAGGATCTGGAGGCGCCGCAGTTGCTCGCGTTGGTCGGCGTGAACACGCGTTTCGGCAACGACAAGAATCCCCACATGCCGGTGATTGTCGCCCAGCAACGGGCGTTGGCCGCGATGGATCCGCTCACCCGCTACGTGGACACCGAGGGCGCGGAGACGCTGCCGCCGTCGCACACGCATTTCACCGCGAAAGGCACGCTGGAGATCGGGCGCCGCTTCGCGACGGCGCTGCTGGAATTCAGCGAGCGGAGATAATCCGGCCAAGTTCCGTGCGGTCGGCGGCTGCGGTTAATGGACATGGGTTCGGTTGCTCAGTGGACTAATTGGGGCGCGGTGGACGGTATGATCTGGGCCCTGCATCCGAGCCAAAACGGGCGCGTGAGCCGTCGTCGGGCGGCGGGCGATGTTCGGCGAACGCCGGATATTCCCTCGCAGGAGCGTTTTCGGACTTTATCCGACCCTGAAGCTCCGCACGCTGAGTTGTGTTCCGCGATCTGGTTTGTTCTCCCCTTAAACTTCGTTGCTTCATGAATTTCTCCTCCTCGTTTCGCCTTCGGATGTTGGTTTCATCCCTGTTGCTCGCGGTCGTCGGCACGGCGGCGGAAGACGCCGCGAAAGATGCCCCGATTTCGCTCCCGACCTTTACGGTGACCGATTCCCGCGAGTTGCCGCCGCCCGAATCGTGGCGCCACGCGCAGATTCCCAATTTCGAAATCCTCACCAACGCCTCCGACCGCGAGACCCAGCGGCTCATGCGTGATTTCCAGCAGTTCAATCAGGCCATCGGCGTGGTGTGGCCGGCGCTGATCGGCCGTAGCCCGACGCCGACCACGTTGATCCTTTGCGGTCGCGGCGGGAAGTTCGACGCGTTCGTCCCCACGAAGGCCGATGGCGGTCCGCAGGTCGGCTTGGCCAGTTTGTTTCTCCGCAATGCCGAGCGCTCGACGATCATTGTCGATCTGCAAACCCGCGAACTCGGTTTGGCGGGTCTGGAAGCGGCGGGCGGGGTCGAGAACAACGGCTTCATCGAGGTCGATTCCTACAAACAACTTTACCGCGAATACGTGCACTCGTTGCTCTCGCGCAACACGCCGCGCATGGCGGCGTGGCTTGAAGAAGGACTCGCGCAGCTCCTCATGAGCATGAAGTTCAGTCCGACGATGATCGAGTTCGCGAAGCTCGAAGACCCCAACACCGTTTCGATTTCTCAGGCCAATGCCGCCATGCTCAATGAAGCCAGCGCCGCTGCCGGCGAGGGCGGTGGATCAATTGCGGCGGCGGCCGAGGACCGCGACTTCAACGCCGCGCTGGCGCGTTCGCGCCTGATGTCGTTCCAGGAACTGTTCGCCGTGACGCACGATTCGCCGACGGCCCGCAATCCGATCGGCAGCCGTTGGGCCAAGCAGGCGACGGCGTTTGTCCACATGTGCCTCTATCAAACCGGCAAGCGGCACCAAAAAGGTTTCGTCACGTATATCACGCGCTCGGCGCGCGAGCCGGCGACCGAGGCGCTCTTCAAGGAGTGTTTCGGCAGCAGCTACAACGACATGCTGCTCGAGCTGCGCGGCTACTTGGATTTCACAAATTACACCTCGCTCGGCTGGAGCGCGAAAAAGGGCGAAGGGTTTCCCGATCCGGCGCCGCTCGCGTTGCGCGAGGCGACGGAGTCCGAGGTGGGCCGGATCAAAGGCGAGGCGCTGTTGCTGGCGGAGAAACCCGAGGCCGCGCGGGCCGCGCTCATTGCCCCCTATACTCGCGGAGAACGCGATCCAAGGCTCTTGGCCGCTCTCGGGCTCTACGAGCGGACGGCGGGCCGGGATGACCGGGCGGCAAAGTTTCTCGAAGCCGCCACGACGGGGAAAGTCGTGCGTCCGCTGGCCTATGTGGAGCTTGCCCGCCTGCGCTTCGATGCCGCCAAGAACCAGCCCGGCGGGGCCGAAGGAAAATTTTCGCCAGTCCAGACCCAGGGGATCATCGCGCCGTTGCTCGTCGCGCGCACGCAGCCGCCGACGATGAACGAACTCTACGAACTCATGGCGGAGACTTACGTGCGCAGTGCCGACACGGCGAAACCGGAGACTTTGGATATGTTGGTAGAAGGCGTGCAGCTCTACCCGCGCCGGCTCGGGCTGGTCTATCAGACGGCGGTGCTGTGTCTCTACGGCGGGGCGGTCGACAACGCGGCGCTCCTGATCGAGCACGGGCTGCGCTACGCTCCGGCGGGCACGCCGCAGGCTCGGTTTGCTGCGCTCCGGGAAAACCTGCCGCCGGGAGCCGCCGAGGCCGCGAAGGCGAAAGCCAAGGCGGCGGCGCCTGCAAAGTCGTGATGCCCCAGCGATGTGAGCGGGGTTGAGCGCGTTGTCCCTAACGCGCTGGTTTGGGGCGGGTACGCGGCAACGCGTTGGAGACAACGCGTTCCACCTAGAAGGCCGATCAGCTCCGGTAGTCCGCGTTCTCACTCACGTATTCGTGGGTGAGATCGCCGCCGATGACGACAGCTTCGGCCGTGCCGTTTCCGATCGCGACCTCGATCTCGACGCAGCGTTCATGCGGCGGAAAATCGATCGGGGCAGTGAAGACTCCGTCTTTCGGGGGCGCGCTGGCGTAGAGTTCTGCGCCTCGCAAATGCGCGACCAACGCGGCTTCTTTGGCGGGGTTCAGTTGAAACACGCCGCCGGAAAAAATCTCGATCCCGCCGAGCCGCAGCTTGAGTTGCGACAGATCGGTGCCCGGGGCTTCGGCGCCCACGTATTTGCCGATCGCCTGCACGAGTCGGCCGACATTGGGGTCGTTGCCGGCGACGGCGCACTTGAAGAGCGGGGCGTTGACGATCGCTTTGCCGACCGCGCGCGCCAGCGGCACGGTGGCGGCGGCACTGACCGCGACGCGGATCACGTGACGCACGCCTTCGCCGTTGCGCACGACATCCTCGGCGAGGTCGCGGCACACCTGCGTAAGCGCGGTCTCGAACGCGGCGAGATCGGGGCAGGGCACGCGGCCGGAGGAAACGATGGCGACGGTATCCGAGGTGCTCGTGTCGCTGTCGACGCTGATGGTGTTGAAACTGGTTTCGACCGCGCGGGTGAGCGCGGCGCGCAGCTCGGCCCGGGGCACCGCGAGATCGGTCAAGACGTAGACGAGCATCGTCGCGAGGTTGGGCTCGATCATGCCGGCGCCCTTGGCGATGCCGACGATACTGCCCGCGCCGACGTGGGCGCGGCGAATCTTGGGGTAGAGATCGGTCGTCACGATGCCCTCGGCGGCGGGCAATATGGAGGCGCCGGTGAGTGTGGCCGTAGTCTGTGGTAGCGCGCTGACGATGGCGTCCACCGGGAGACCCCAGCCGATCACGCCGGTTGAACTCGGGAGAATTTGGCCGGCGGAGAGCCCCAGCAATTTTGCGAGTTCGGAGCAGATGCGTTCCGACGCTTCGACACCGCCGGGCGCGCAGACGTTGGAGACTTTGTTGTTTACGATGATCGCGCCGAGCGTCGGCTCGTGCAGCCGTTGCCGACCGACGATGATGGGTGCACCGGGGAGGGCGTTGCGGGTGAACAAGGCGGCAAAATCGGGTGTCGGTTGATCGAGTGCGATCAACGTAAGTGTCATCTTCGCGGGCTTTGGCGCCTCGCGGGGCATGAACTCAAACCGGGTGGTGCCCACGCGAAACCCGGCGGGGAGTTGGGCTTGGCGGGTGAGCCAAGCGCGATGGGAGTCGCGGTCGGTGAAGGTAAGGGCGGTGCTGGCCACGAGGGAGAAGTGGGCGCGCGGGGCCTTCGTGTGAAGCTGATTTTTTCCGGATTGTAGTTTGGTGAAATTATTCCGCGCTCTGCGAATGTGATGGAAATGCGCCGGCCGACTGCGCTACTTCTCTGCATCCCGACAAATACCGTGCACGCCAAAAATCGTTTTTCCCCGCTTCGTTCCGCCCGGAGCGGCGCTTGATTTACCCATGAATGTGAATGTTGCCGAAGTAACCGCCAAGGCGAAGGTGCTGCTCGAGGCGCTGCCTTATATCCAAGATTTCCGTGGTTCCACCTTCGTCGTGAAATACGGCGGAAGTTTCATGGACGATCCGGACCCGGTCGCCCGCACGAGGGTGGCCTACGATATCGCGTTTCTCGCGGCGGTCGGGGTCAACGTCGTGGTCGTCCACGGCGGCGGCAAGGCGATCACCAAGGCGATGGAGTCCTCCGGCTTGAAGGCGAATTTCGTCAACGGCCTGCGCGTCACCGACGAGGCCACGGTTGCCATCGTGAAACGCACGCTCGACGAGATCGTGAACAAAGATGTGTGCGACGCGATCATCACGGCCAAGGGCAAGCCCAAGGGACTCGCGGGCGACAGCGTGCTCGTGTGCCAAAAACTCACGACCGACGACGACGGCAACACCGTTGATCTCGGCTACGTGGGCGAGGTGACCGAAGTGAAAGTGAAGCTCATCAAGAAAGAGATCGCGGAGGGAAATATCCCCGTGATTTCGCCGGTGGCCGAAGGCTACGACGGCAAGCCCTACAACGTGAATGCGGATCTGGTGGCCGGTCGCGTCGCCAGTGCCCTACGTGCGCGGCGGTTGGTCTATATGAGCGATGTGCCGGGGCTGCTTTCCGCTCCGCCCGATGCTTCGACCCTGATTTCGACGCTCAAGATCAGCCAAGTCGAAGCGTTGAAAGCGCGGGGCGTGATCGACAAAGGCATGAGGCCGAAAGTCGGCAGTGCGGTGCGGGCGTTGTCCGAGGGCGTGCAACGCGTGCACTTCATCGACGGACGTCTCCCCCATTCGTTACTGCTGGAGATTTTCACCGACAAGGGCATCGGCACGGAAATCGTGCACGGTTGAACGGAAAGTGATTTTTCGAATTCCGGGATTCGCTCCGCTACTAATCCGGCCGCGCCCGGTCAGACGGATTGGCCCCTGCGGCCGGACGCTTCATCATTTCTAGAATCTTTTCCATGAACAGTCCGATCAGTCCTTCCATGATTCGCACGAGCACGGCCGAGCTTTATGACGCGCACGTCATGAAGAACTACGGCCGAGCGGCCATCACGCTCACCCGCGGCTTGGGCGCCCAGGTGTGGGATGACCAAGGGAACTGCTATTTAGATTTCACGTCTGGCATCGCGGTGAGCGCGCTCGGGCATTGTCATCCGCATTGGGTGGCGGCGATCCAGCGGCAGGCCGGCGAACTGATCCATACGAGCAACCTGTTCCGCCACCCGAATCAGGGTGAACTTGCCCGTCGACTCGTCGGCTACGCGGGACCGGGCCGGGTGTTTTTCTGCAACAGCGGGGCCGAGGCCAACGAAGCGCTGATAAAACTGGCGCGGTTGCACGGTGTCCGGAAAAGCGGTGAGGAAGGCAAATGCTACAATATCATCTGCGCTAAACAGGCATTTCATGGCCGCACGTTTGGCGGGATGAGCGCGACGCCGCAGGAGAAAATCCAAAAAGGATTTCGGCCGCTGGTGCCGGGCTTCTCGTTTGGCGACTTGAACGATCTCGTGTCCTTTGAGGCGTTGATCGACGACCAGACGGCGGCGATTTTTGTGGAGACGATCCAAGGCGAAGGTGGCGTCCACCCCTGCACGCCGGAGTTTCTCGTCGGACTGCGCCGGCTCTGCGACCAACACAATCTGCTGCTCATCCTCGACGAAGTGCAGTGCGGGATCGGGCGCACGGGTAAATTTTTCGCGTTCGATCACGCCGGCGTGCGGGCGGATGCGGTGGGCATGGCCAAAGGGCTTGGCGGCGGATTTCCCATCGGCGCGATTTGGGTGGGCGAGCGTGCGGCGGATCTTTTCCAGCCGGGCTCGCACGGCACGACGTTTGGCGGCACGCCGCTGGCGTGTGCGGCCGGGCTTGCGGTGCTTGATGTCTTGGAGCGCGAGCGGTTGATGCCGCACGTGCTGAAGGCGAGCGCGCCTTGGATCGCGGAGCTGGCAGGGCTGGCGCGGGATTTTCCGGCGCAAGTGACGGGCGTGCGCGGAATGGGCTTTATGGTGGGCGTGCAGCTCACCGGCGAAGCGCCGCCCTACGTGACCGCCCTGCGCGAGGCCGGACTGCTGGCGCCCATGGCCGGGGGAAACGTGATCCGGCTGCTCCCGCCGCTCAACGCCACGGAGGAAGAGCTGGCACGCTCGGTTGAGATTTTCCGGGCGGTGCTGAAGGCGAAAGCCTGAACGCAGGCGTTTTTGCTCTCGTGCGGCGCGGGCCGGACGTTTTACGTTTTTCGTTTACGCGATGAAACACTTCCTGAAGGAGACAGATTTCAAGCCCAGCGAATTGGGCGGAGTTTTCGCGCTGGCCCGCGAATTCAAAACCAAACGCGGGCAGCCGGACGCCCGCGTGCTCGCCGGCCAGACCTGGGCCCTGATTTTTTCCAAGACCTCCACGCGCACCCGGGTCTCGTTCGAGGTCGGTATCCACGAGCTCGGCGGCAATCCGCTTTTTCTCAATAAAAACGACATCCAGCTCGGGCGCGGCGAATCCGTGGAAGATACGGCGCAGGTGCTATCGCGCTTCGTCCACGGTTTGATTGTCCGCACCTACGACCACACGGAGGTCGAGCGGTTGGCCGCCCGGGCCACGGTGCCGGTGATCAACGCGCTGACCGATTTTCTCCACCCCTGCCAGATTTACACGGATGCGTTCACGATGATCGAGCGGTGGGCGAAGAACGACGATCTCGTCGGCTCGTTGCGCGGGCGGAAGATCGCGTTTCTTGGCGACACGGCGTGCAACATGGCGAATTCGTGGATCCTCGGCGCCAATCTTTTCGGGATGAAGATCGCGCTTTCGGGTCCGGCGGAGTTCGCGCCCGGCGCCGAGATCAAGGCCCAGCTCGAACGGGAGGGGTTTCCGGCCGATTCGTATCAGTTCACGACCGACCCCTATGAAGCGGTGAAAGACGCCGACGTGGTTTATACCGATGTCTGGGTGAGCATGGGCAAGGAAGACGAGAAAGCGGAGCGCATCCGGCAGATGTCGCCCTATGCGGTCACGGCGAAGTTGTTCGCCGCCGCCAAGCCCGATGCGCTGTTCATGCACTGCCTGCCGGCCCATGCGGGCGAGGAAGTGGAACAGGCGGTTTTGGACAATCCGCGCTCGATCATCTTCGACCAGGCCGAGAACCGCCTGCACACGCAAAAAGCGATCATGGCGGTCCTCGCGCAATCGGCGCGCAAGTAACTCTTCATCCACACTAACGCACTCTCATCATGAAAATCGTCCTCGCATACTCGGGCGGACTCGACACGTCCGTCATCGTCAAGTGGCTCAAAGAAACTTACGACGCTGAGATCGTCACGTTCGCGGCCGATGTCGGCCAAGAGGAGGAGCTCAAGGGGCTCGACAAAAAGGCGCTCAAGACCGGCGCTTCGAAGCACTACACGCTCGATCTCGTCGAGGAGTTTGCGAGCGACTTCATCTACCCGATGATCCGCGCCAACGCGATCTACGAGGGGCAATACTATCTGGGCACCTCGATCGCCCGGCCTTTGATCGCCAAAGCCCAGGTGGACATCGCCAAGAAAGAGAAGGCTGACACCGTCGCGCACGGTGCCACCGGCAAAGGCAACGATCAGTGCCGGTTTGAGCTCACCTACATGGCGCTCGCACCGCAGCTCCAGATCATCGCGCCGTGGAAGATGGAGTCTTACCGCGCCCTCTTCCCGGGCCGGGCCGAAATGATCGCTTACTGCGCGCAGCATAAGATCCCGGTCGAAGCTTCCCTCAAGAAGCCGTATTCGATGGATCGCAATCTCCTCCATATTTCCTACGAGGCCGGCATTCTGGAAGATCCGTGGTTCGATCCGACCACGCCGGAGAACAAGGCGATGTTCAAACTCTCCGTCGCGCCGGAAGACGCGCCGGACAAAGCAGAATACGTGGAACTCGATTTCGTGAAAGGCGACTGCGTAGCGGTGAACGGCAAAAAACTCACCCCGGGCGGCGTGTTGAAGACGCTCAACAAACTCGGCGGCAAGCACGGCATCGGTCGGGTGGATCTCGTCGAGAACCGGTTCGTCGGCATGAAGTCGCGTGGCGTCTATGAAACCCCCGGTGGCACGATCCTCATGCAGGCGCATCGGCAGGTGGAGTCGCTCACGCTCGACCGCGAGGTGTTGCACCTGCGCGATGGCTTCATTCCAAAATACGCCGAGCTGGTTTACAACGGCTTCTGGTTCGCGCCCGAGCGCGAGATGCTACAGGCGATGGTCGATGAGAGTCAGCGCTATGTGACCGGCACCGTCCGGTTGAAGCTCTACAAGGGCAACATCATCACCTGCGGGCGGAAATCCAAATATTCGCTCTACGACGACAAGATCGCGTCGATGGAAGGCGTGAAGAGCTGGTACAATCAGAGCGACGCGACCGGGTTCATCCGTCTCAACGGCCTGCGGCTCCGCGCGCGTAATCTCGCGCAAGGCGGCCCGAAGGTCTGAGTGAGGCCTCCTTCGAGGTCGGGACGGCTCTCCGAGCCGTCCCGACCTCAGGAATTTTCTCTATGATCCGCAAAGCGTTCGTTATGTCGGTGCATCCCGGACTTGAGGCCGAATACCGGCGTCGGCATTCGCCGATTTGGCCCGAGTTGGAGGAGGTCCTGAAGGCGCACGGTGTCGCCAACTATTCGATTTTTTTGCACCCGGAGACGCGCCAGCTCTTCGGCTACGCTGAAATCGAAGACGAGGCGCAGTGGGCGGCGATCGCGCAGACCGAAGTGTGTCGCCGCTGGTGGGCTCACATGCGGGAAATGATGCCGAGCAACCCGGATAACAGCCCGGTCGCGACGGCGCTCGACGAAGTGTTCCACTTGGATTGACCCGAAGGTGGAGCCCGATGTCCGCATCGGGCTTTAGGACGTGGACGTGGGAAGCCCGATGGGGACATCAGGCTCCACCGGGGCGGTTAACGCCCGACCGGCGGTGGGTTCTACAGCTCGGACAATCGACTGGCGGAAGGCACTGCCGTGGGCGGCACGGCCGGCGCGGGGGCGCCGCGCCACAGGCGCCGGGTCGCGCGGCCGACGCGGTCGAGCCAGAGGTAGACGACAGGCACGGTGTAGAGGGTGAGGAGTTGGCTGACCATCAGCCCGCCGACGATCGCGAGGCCGAGGGGGCGCCGCAGTTCTACGCCTTCGCCGCTGGCGAGCACCAAGGGCAACGCGCCGAGCAGTGCGGCGAAGTTGGTCATCAAGATCGGGCGCAGGCGCATGAGCGCGGCTTCGTAGATCGCTTCGCGGGGGCTGCGGCCCTCGTTGCGCTCGGTGGCGATGGCGAAGTCGATCATCAGAATCGCGTTCTTCATCACGATACCGATGAGCAGAAACAATCCGAGCAGAGCGATGAGGGAAAACTCCGTGCCGGTGAGGCGGAGCGCGAGGAACGCACCGAGACCCGCGGACGGCAAGGTGGAGAGAATCGTGAGCGGGTGAATGAGGCTTTCGTAAAGCACGCCGAGCACGAGGTAGACGGCGATGAGCACGCCGAGGATGAGCAGCGGTTGGGTCTGCACGCTCTTTTGGAAGTTATTCGCCGCGCCGGACATCTTCGCCTGGATGCTGGTGGGTAACATGATCTTCGCCATCGCGGTATCGATCGCGGCGAGGCCCTGATCGAGCGAGACGCCCTCGGCCAAGGAGAAACCGACGGACTCCGAAGCGAACTGGTTGCGATGGCGCACGCGGTCGTCGACCAGTGAGTAATCGTAACGGGTGAACGCGGAGAGCGGAACGCGGGTGCCGCCGGCGCCGATGACTTGGACTTGGTCGAGCACAGCGGGGTCGGCCGTGAACTGGGGCTCCAACTCCATCACCACGCGGTATTGGTTCAAACGGTCGTAGAGCGTCGCGACCTGGCGTTGGCTGAACGAGCTGTTGAGCACCGAGGAGATCAACTGCATGTCGACGCCAAGACGGCGGGCGGCTTCGCGATCAATCTTGAGACTCACCTGGGTGGTGCCGCCTTCGCTTGGGCCGTCGATGTCGGTCAGCTCCGGCAACTCCTCCAATGCGGCGGTGACCTTGGGGGCCCAGATCCGAATCTGGCGGATATCGTCGCCCATCAAAGACAGACTGTGCCCGCCGCCGTCGGACATCCGCGGGGCTTCGAGATCCTGCGTGGGCATGAGCCACAACATGCCGCCCGGTATCTGGGGTGCGTTTAGCCGCATCCGGTTGACGACGTCGTTGGCCGAGATGCCGCGCTCGGCGAGCGGCTTGAGCCGGACCATCATGCGCGAGTTGCTGATGCCGCTGGTGCCGCCGGAGCTGCCGATCACATCTTGGACGGCAGGATCGGAGAGGATATACTTCCGGTAGATATCGATCTTCGGCTGCATGACCTGGTAGGAAAACGCGTCGTCGCCGCGGGCAAATCCGCTGAGCTGGCCGGTGTCTTGGTTGGGGAGAAATCCCTTGGGGATATTGATGTAGAGCGAGACATTCAGGGCGATCGTGCCCAGCAGGACGATCAACGTGAGCGTCGAGTGACGCAGGACCCAACCGAGGGAGTTGGCGTAGGTGCCGCGAATGGCGTCGAAGGCGCGTTCGGTCGTGCGGCGCAGCGGCCCGGGCGGGCGGGCGTCTTTTTTGACGAGCCAACGCGAGCAGAGGCTCGGCGTGAGGGTGAGCGAAACGGCGAGGGAGAGCAGCATCGCAGCGGCGAGGGTGATGGAGAACTCGCGGAAGAGTTTCTCGACCAGGCCGCCCATGAACAAAATCGAGATGAAGACCGCGACGAGGGAGAGATTCATCGCGAGCAGCGTGAAGCCGACTTCGGCGGAGCCGCGCATCGCCGCGCGGAACGGGGAGAGCCCGCGCTCGATGTGGCGGGAGATGTTCTCGAG
>SXGQ01007977.1_pt1 | contig 13914 bp, 14 predicted proteins | sample 3178371 | NCBI WGS metagenome assembly SXGQ01 (sample SAMN11356859, study PRJNA531348) | freshwater metagenome | isolation source: freshwater sample F1-20 | place: China: Fuxian Lake, Yuxi | collected 2017-12-25
AAAACAGAGCATGAAAATGGAAGCCATCGCTCATCTCCGCCGTCTGCAGAAACAGCCTGATGTTGTCAAAAGCTTCTTTCGTTCAGAAACCACGTGTTATGCCGCATGAGGCGTCCCTTCTAAATTGGACTCATTAGTAACGTCATTGATCGAAACACATCGCAGAGTGTGCTTTTGCCAGAAGCGTTACTGGCAAAAACGACATTGAACGCCGTGAAATCGTGATCGGAACCGTTGCGGCTTCGAAGCTCGATAAAGCGGCCAACTCGCTTTAAGGTATTAACTCGCTTGATCATGCAGCGACGCCCGCAGGCGGAATGAAGTTCTTGGAATTTCCCTTCTTGAAGATCTGGCTGGCATTGACGAGGAAGACCTTGTAATCCGGCGCGTCCTTCGCGCCACGGACGGAGGAGGCGGCGCCCCAGATCCATTGTTCGAGGGATTTGTTTTTCTCGGGCTTGGGGGCGGTGGATTTGCGGGCGGGCATTCTTGATCTAAGGGTGGAATCTAACGGTTTTGCATCACGCGGACCCCGAACAATCGGTCGATCCAACGACCAAGTTAGAGATTGGGATGAGGCTGGGAAGGAGAAAGTGGAAAAATGGGATGGGAGATTCGGGATTGGGTTCTCTGGAAGCAAGTAGTGGCGGATTTCAGCGCATTCATCTGTGCGGTCTGATTGATCCAGTGATCTCGCTCCGGGCGGGATGCGCTTGCCACGTCGTGATGCGTTTCAACTCCCCTGCCCTACCGGAAATTCCAACGGGTTCGTGGTGGGCTTTCTGCCTTTATTGGAGCGGTGACGAAGATCGAATTCATTTTGCGGGAGCTGAGGGCGAAGTTGTGGGTGAAGCCATCGGTGATGGGGTTGCTGGCGGTGGGATGGGTGATTCTGGCTTATGCCTACGCATCCTTGTTGCCGGAGAAACTGGAGTTTGGGGTGAAGCGCGACATCCTCCTCAATCTGCTGGGCATCCTCGCCTCGACGATGCTGACGGTGGCGACGTTTTCGGTATCGGCGATGGTTGGGGCCTACTCGGCGGTTTCGACGACGGCGACACCACGTGCAACGCGGATCGTGATGTCGGACCGGACTTCGCAGAACGCGCTGACGAGTTTCCTCTCGGCATTCATTTACGCGATCGTGGCCCTGGTGGCGCTGAGCATTCTGGAATACGGGAACAACGGCCGGTTGCTGCTGTTCATCGGCTATGTGGTGATGGTGGTTTGGGTGCTGGTATCGTTCGTGAAGTGGGTGGACCGGGTATCGAATCTGGGCCGGATGGGCGATACGCTGGAGCGGGTGGAAGCGGCCTGCGGCGAGGCGTTTTCCTCACCGGTGCTGATGGGAACGCTCGGTGCGAGATCGGCGGAAGGAGAGGCTCCTGCGGGAACCGAGATTCTATCCGAACAGCTGGCCTATCTGCGGAATGTGGATGTGTCCGCGCTGGATGCAGTGGCGGGAGAACTGGGAGCGTTGATCCGCCTCCACTGCCGGCCGGGGGCGTTTGTGGACAAGATGGACTCGCTGGCGGTGTTGGTCGGCGGGAAGAAGCCGGATGAGGAGGCGATGCGCAGGATTCACGCGGCCTTCCAGATGGGCGATTCCCGGCGGGTGGAGGTGGACCCGCGATTCGGATTGGTGATGTTTGCGGAGATCGCGGACCGGGCCTTGTCGCCCGGGGTGAATGATCCCGGCACGGCGATTTCCGTGTTGGGCACGCTGGTCCGTTTGTTAGAGAAATGGAACTGCCACACGCGTGAGCGGGAGGAGGTGCGGTTCAAGAACGTGGAAGTGCCGCCCTTCGATCCGCAGGATTTGATGGATGATGCGTTCACCGCGATCAGCCGGGACGGCGCTGGGATTTTCGAAGTGGGTGTGCGTTTGCAGAAGACCCTGCAAACGCTGGCCAAGCTGGGAAATCCCGAGTTGCGCGCGGCGGCGATCCGTCACTCGCGGCTGGCGCTGGAGCAGTCGGACGCGGCGTTGGGAACGGAGGAGCATCGGATGATCATCCACAAGCTGGCAACAGCGGTGGGTGGTGCTGGGGAATGTTAGGGAATGGGTTTCTCTAACATCCATTCGAAAAGCCTACGGGCAGGATGCCCGGGCTGCGGGTTAGAGAGCTTTTCTGAGGAGGCGGATCATGGCATCGGCGGCCTGTTTTCCGGTTTCGAGGACTTCGTGGTGGTCGAGGGCGGCGGGGGTGATGCCGGCGGCCCAGTTGGTGAGGCAGGAGAAGGCGACGACGGGCAAACGCAACGAGCGGGCCTGGATGGTTTCGAGGACGGTGCTCATGCCGACGGCATCGGCCCCGACGGTGCGGAGCATGCGGATCTCGGCCGGGGTTTCATACTGCGGGCCGCGGAGTCCGGCGTAAACGCCTTCGTGGAGGGGCATGCCGAGGTCGGCGGCGGCGGTGCGGATCGCGGTGCGCCATGCGGGATCGTAGGCGTGGGTGAGGTCGATGAAATCGGCCCCGAGCAGCGGTGAGGTGCCGGTGAGGTTGAGGTGGTCGCTGAGCATCATCCACTGGCCGGGCGGGAATTCCCCGTTGAGGGTGCCTGCGGCATTGGTGAGGATGAGGCGGGTGATGCCCTGCGCGGCCATCCAACGGACGCCGGCGCCGACGGTGTGGGGCGGGTGGCCCTCGTAGAGGTGGACGCGGCCTTTCATGAGAAGGACCGGTGCCTCATCGAGGGTGCCGAAGATGAATTTCCCATCATGACCGGGCACGGACGAGGGCGGCAGTCCGGCCTCCGCGAAGGGGACTTCGCGGGTGACGCGGACGGCGTCCGCCAGCGGGCCGAGGCCGGAGCCCAATACGATGCCGGTCATGGGTGGGATCTTTCTGCTAGAGGATTGGTTTGTTGGAATCCGGTGTTCAGCGGGCGTTCATCAGCGCTTCGATCTCGTCGGCTTCGATGGGGATGTTACCCATGATGTCGGTATTGCCGTTGGCTCCGATGACGACGTCGTTTTCAAGGCGGACGCCGAGGTTTTCCTCACGGATGTAAATGCCGGGCTCGATGGTGAAGACCATGCCCTCGGCGAAGGGTTCGTGCGGCGGGGCGACGTCGTGGACATCGAGCCCGAGGTGGTGGGAGGTGCCGTGCATGAAGTATTTTTTCACCAGCGGCTTGTCGGGTCCCTGCTCCTTGGCGGCCTTGGCATCGATCAGGCCGAGGCCGATGAGTTCGGCTTCCATCAGTTCGATGACCTGTTTCTGATAGTTCATCGGCGTGTTGCCGGGGCGGAGGATGTCGTTGGCCCCGCGAAGGACGCGGAGGACGGCATTGTAAACATCGCGCTGGCGCGGAGTGAAGCGGCCGTTGACGGGAATGGTGCGGGTCATGTCCGCATTCCAACCGGCGTATTCGGCGGCGACGTCCATGAGGAGCATTTCGCCATCGAGGCAGCGGCTGTGGTTTTCGATGTAGTGGAGAACGCAGGCGTTTCTTCCTGTGCCGATGATCGGGGTGTAGGCAAAGCCACGCGAACCGCGGCGGACGAACTCGTGGAGGTATTCCGCCTCGACCTCCCACTCGCCGACGCCGGGTTTGACGAATCCGAGGATGCGGCGGAACCCGGCTTCGGTGATGTCGCAGGCTTTTTGGAGGATATCGATCTCGATCGGGTGCTTGGTCATGCGCAACTGGTGCATGAGGGGCGCGAGGCGCTCGTAGCGGTGGAGTGGGTAGCGTGCCTGGCAATCGCGGATGAAGCGGTCGTTGCGGGTTTGCACGACGACGCTGGCGCGGAGGTGCTCGTTGGTGGTGAGATAGATGTGGTCGACCTGCGGGATGAGGCGGTGAAGGAAGCTGTCAAAGCTGTGTGACCACTCGATGCGCTCGATGCCGGTCTGTGCGCGGGCTTGTTCCTTGGTGAGTTTTTCCCCGTCCCAGATGGCGATGAGCTCGCTGGTTTCCTTGACGAAGAGGATTTCGCGTTCCTTGTCGTCCTTCGCATCGGGCATGAGAACGAGGACGGTTTCCTCCTGATTGACGCCCGTTAGATGGAGGAGGTCGGAGTTTTGTTTGAGCGGAAAGGTTCCGTCGGCATTGGATGGCAGGATGTCGTTCGAGTGGACGATGACGATGCTGTTAGGTTTCAGCAGGGCGCGGAGACGCTCGCGATTGAAGGTGAAAAGATCGGGATTGATGGATTCGTAACGCACGGGGGAGATTCCACGCAATCCGGGGTTTCCGGGCAATGCATAAGTGTTCGGAATCTCCGGATTGGCAGATTGGCAAACGGCCAGTCGCAAGCCATCAGCGCTCCAGGGCGGGGCGGAGCAACGGATCATCGGGGCTGAGGCCAGCGAGGCGGACTTTCGCGTTGGATAGTTCGTTGCGTGCTTTTTCCAGTTGGACGGAAAGGCGTTGGGCGCGGGCGTGCCAGGTTTCCAAGCTGCCGGGGACGGAAGGGCTGCGGCCGTTACCAGCCATCGAGCGCGCAGTGGAATACTCGTTGGCGAGGGTGTCGACGCGGGTCTCCCAACGGATGACGAGGGAGCGGGCCTTGGTGAGTTCTTCGGAGACGGCTGGAGCCGCTGGCGCGGTCGGCGCGGTGCCGGGATCGGCGGATGGGGCGCGGCGGGTTGGCGGCTTGGGCGTCTCGGTGGTGAGGCGGTGGTTCTCGTCCTCTGCGTGGAGGGCGGCGCGGCGTTCCTCGTCCTGCCACTGGAAGCGTTCCTGAAATGGGACGGGAAGGTCCGGCCCCTCGATGCGGGCGATGCCATCGGCGTGGCGGATTTCGAGGCCGACAGGCGTGACGCGGGTGATTTCCACGTCCTGATAGGTGCGGCCACCGCGGACGGCGAGCGAGAGATGTTTCTCGCCGATGGCAAGTCGCCACTCAGCATTGCGATAGGCGGCGCGGTATTCGGCGAAGGATTTCTCGAGATCGGTGATGGAGGCGGAGAGGGCGGCGCGCTTTTCTGTTAGAGCATCAATCCGGGCATCACCCCCGGCAAGTTGCGGGGTGATTTCTTTGAGCATTGCCGCGCTATCGCCGGCGGCGTGGGTGGCGCTCAGCAGCAGGTCCTGACGGGCGCGGGCGGTGACGCGGAGTTCGGCGAGGAAGGCTTCGCTCTCGGCTTGGGACCTTTCCAACTCCGCCTGGCCGCGGGAAAAGCGAAACCGGGTATCGACGATGATGGAGAGGAAAACGCCTGCCATGACCAGCACGATGAGGCCGATGAGGCCCCAAACGAGGCCGCTGTTTTCGTCAAAGCGGATCATGGGTCAGAGTTTCGCTTTCAGCGAAGCGATTTCCTGCCGGAGGTTGGCTTGCTCGTTTTGTTTCGAGCGGATTTGAGAGCGGAGCGAGCCGGAGCGATTGATGAACATGCGTCCGGCTGCCCGGGCAGCGGCGGCTTGGGCCTCGGCGTTGCGGATTTCGGCTTCGAGCGACTGGATCTCGCTGTCCAGGGAGACGATGCGGGCTTCCTTGGAGGCGATTTCGATCTCGCGCTTCGCCTTTTCCTCAGCGAGGCGCTTTTCGCGTTCTTCGGCCATTTTCTTGTCGGCCATTTCCCCTGCGACGGCGACGGCGGCGTCGTGTTCGGCGCGGGTCTTGTCCTCTTCGGCTTTCGCGAGTTCCTTCTGCTTGGGATCGAACTGGAAGCGGTCCTGGATTTCATCGGGCAGCTCTTCGAAGGGAATGCGCTTCTGGCCGTCGCGATGGACGATCTGCATGCCGATGGCGGTGACTTCGCGGACGATGACGTTGTGATAGATCGTGCCGTCGCGAGCCTTGAGTTCGGGGATTTCCTCATCCTTGGCTTTGGCGCGGGCGAAGGCGCGGTATTGATCCTTGTATTCCTCGAACGCGGCCAACTGGGTGGTGATCTGGGCTTTGACGGCCTCGACGTTTTTCTTGCTGCCATCAATGGTGCCTTCGCGGAAACGGTTTTCGCGGGTGAGATCGGAAAGCTCCTTGGCGGCGGCGATGCGCGCGGGACCGGCTTCGAGTGCTTTGGATTTGGAGGCGACGGAGGTTTTCAGGCTGCTGATTTCCTTTCCCTGTTCGCGGATGACGGATTCAATGGTTTGGCCGCCGCCTTGCATGCCTTCATCGAAGACGAAAGTGAAGAGGGTGCCAAAGCCGAGCAGGACGATGAGCGCGAGGGCCATCCCGATGACTCCGGGACCACGACCGCTGGACATGAGGTCTGTGAAAGACATGGTGTGCTATGGGTTGAAGGGTGAAGGGTGATGGGTGAAAATCAGCGGACGGAATATTTGCGCTGATAGGCTTTGAATTCCTCATCGATGGACTTCTTGCGGGCTTCGAGCGAGGCGATTTCCTCTTCGAGGGCCTTGATCTCGGCGGTCTGGGTTTCGGCAACTTTCTTTGCTTCCGCGAGTTCAGAGGACTTGTCTGCGGGAAGGTTCCGGAGTTTTTCATCGATCAGGGCGACTTCACCACGGAGGCGGGTGATTTCGGCCTGTTGTTCCTGGGTTTTCTTCACCAGTTCGGGGTCGTCACCGCAGGAGGAAACGGCAATGGCACCCGCGATGCAGGCGGCGAAGCGGAGGAATTGATGAAAGGCAGGAGTGGATGGTGCGTTCATGGACAAGGGAGAACAGGGCTTGGGCTGAAAGGGATGACCACACTACCCGAAATACTTGGAGCTTGGGCCGGGCGCGGAAGATAGGTTTGAAAGCGTGGGTAAACGGTCGACGGGCGGTAGTAGCAGGTGGGGTAGGACTGGTAGTAGATCCAGGTGGAGTTGCGCGGGCGGCTGTAATAGGAGCGGGAGTAGTAGGAGGAGCGGCTGCCGAAGCTGCGGGCGGGCGCGGCCAAGGCGCTCACGCGGGGACGGGTGCTCGCGGCGGCGGCAAGCAGCGAGGCCTGACGCGAAGAGGCTTCCCTGGCCGCAGAGGCGCGCTCGACGCGTTCTTTTTCCTCGATCACGGCGAGTTCGGCCTCGATCCAGCGTTCGTAGGCAATGGCTTGTTCTCGCTCGACGCGCTCGGCTTCGAGGGCGGTGTGGCGCTCGATGCCGAACTGGGCGGATTGGTCTGCGGTGAGGTCGTCGAATCCGAGGCGGGCGGAGCCGTCGCGGTGGCGGATTTGGACGCCTGCGGTATCGACGGAGACGATTTGGGCGTCTTCGAAGCGCTTGCCGTTGGAGACTTCGAGGACGTCGAATCGTTTCCCGACGGCGGCCTGCTGGCGTTGACGGATGACGTCGGATTGGTAGGCGACGAAGGCGTTTTCCTGCTGCTCGCAGTGGGTGAGCAGGGTGGACTTGAGTTCGCGGAGATGAGTGAGGGTTTTCGCGGCGGATGCGTTGCGGGCGACGAGGCTCTCCATTTCCTGATGGGCCTCGATCCGCGGTGTGGCCTGCTCCAGTCGATACTGGGCAAGTGCCAGTTGCTGTGTGAGTTCGATCCGGGTGTTTTCACCGCTCCACCAACCAAGGTCACTCTCGCGCTTCGTGCAACCCACCCCGGCTAACGTTGAAACGGCAAGCAAGGCAACGAGGTTGATTCGGGACGAGCGTTTCATAAGGCAAGCGCCAAAGGGATAGCAAAAATCCGATAGAGATAACAATCGTAAAAACACGAATTCTTTACAAAGCGGGCTCACCCGATTGGGGTCTTGGCAGACGGGCCGTTGGTTCGCAGGATACGCCCATGCGGCTGGCGATTTGCAACGAGACATTCCGGGATTTAGACTTTGCAGAGACCTGCGCGGCGGCGGCACGGGTCGGATACAGCGGGCTGGAGGTGGCACCTTTCACGCTGGGCAACCCCTCGACGCTGACGACGCGGGATGCGGAACGTTTCGGTGCGGTGGTGAGGGATCATGGGTTGGAGATGGTCGGATTTCATTGGCTTTTGGCGAAGACGGAAGGATTTCACCTGACCCATCCGGACCCGGCGGTGAGGCGGCGGACGTTTGATTATGCGAGGCATCTCGCGGAGCTCTGCGCGGCGATGGGCGGAAAGGTGATGGTCTGGGGCAGCCCGCAACAACGGACCCTGGAGCCGTCGTGGGATCGGGCGGAGGCGGAGCGCTCGTTCGTGCGGTTTTTTCAAGAGCTTTCCCCCCATCTGGCAGCGGCGGGGGTGACGGTGGCGTTTGAATTTCTCGGACCAAAGGAAACGAATTTTATCAACACCGCGGCCGAGACGATCCTGCTGTTGGAGCAAATCGCCTCGCCCAACGTGCGGCTCCACCTCGACGTGAAGGCAATGGCCGCCGATGTTCGGCCGATTCCGGAGATCGTCCGGGATTCACTCCCGTGGACGGCGCATTTTCACGCGAACGACCCGAATTTGCGTGGCCCGGGGATGGGCGAGGTCGATTTTCGCGCCATCGCGGCGGAATTGGTGCGTGGAGACTATGAGGGGTGGGTGTCGGTGGAGGTCTTTGACACCACAGTGGAGGGCGAGTGGATGGCCGTGGAAAGTTTGAAAGAGCTGAACAAGGCGTTTGCGAAATAGATTGCACGCAACCTCGTGCTTGCGGTGGCGGCAGGTTCTCGAAAGACTTGCCCGGCGCAGGGCGAAACCCATCCCTCATTCGTTTCCATGAAAACTGATTTGAACTCCCATGAAGACCGACTTCTCGACGAAGCCGCAACCAAAGGCCCGTTGGGCAAAGCAGCCATTTACACCAAGCTCTCCGGTCCGGGCTGGCTTCAGGGGGCAATCACCCTCGGCGGCGGATCGTTGGCCGGGGCACTGTATGTGGGTATCATTTCCGGATACCAACTGATGTGGCTGCAACCGCTCGCAATGGTGCTGGGCGTGATCATGCTCTCGGCAATCGGCTACGTGACGCTGTCGACCGGTCGGCGACCGTTTGAGTCGATCAACTCATGCATTTCCCCCGCCCTCGGTTGGGCATGGGTGATCGCGACTCTGATGGCCAACGTGGTGTGGTCGATGCCCCAGTTCAGCCTCGGCATCGGCGCGATTCAACAAAACCTGCTGCCGTCGTTGGGCACCAGCACGGCATCGACGATCGGGATCGCATCGGTGTTTTTCGTCTCCTGCATGTTCATCAACTATTTCTATGAGTCAGGCAGCAAGGGAGTGAAGGTTTTTGAAAACGTCTTGAAGGCCATGGTTGGTCTGATCGTCATCGCGTTCTTCCTGGTGGTCGGTGTTCTGACCACTTCGGGCTCGTTGAACTGGGGTGATGTGTTCAACGGCATGATTCCGAGAATTTCGGATCTTTATACGCCTGCTGCCGCTTACGTCGAACCAATCGCCGCAACAGGAGAGTTCGCCGCCCACTGGACAAAGACGATTGTGGACAGCCAACGCGATATCATCATCACGGCATTCGGCACTGCGGTTGGCATCAACATGACATTTCTTCTTCCCTATTCAATGCTTCGCCGGAAATGGGGCAAACGGCATCGCGGTCTGGCGATTTTCGATCTGTCGATCGGACTGATCGTTCCTTTCGTGTTGGCGACTTCATGCATCGTGATTGCCGCCGCCGCATCGTTCTATGGAAAAACCGGCGATATTCTGATGAAGGATGGCACGCCAATTCCTGCTGCGGCCAATTCTTACTACCGTGCTTTCAAAACCCACCCGAAAGTGATCGAAGCCACCAAGTCTGCTTCGGATAAGGTTGCCGCAACCCGCGCGGCAGTGGATGCTCTCCCGGCCGCAGAGCGCAACCTGGGCGCGATGCTGGCTGAGCGCGGCAACATCCAGCTTGCAAACACCCTCAGTCCGCTGACCGGACCAACGATCGCACAGAAAGTCTTCGGTTTCGGAGTGTTGGGGATGGCGGTTTCCACCATCATCGTGCTGATGCTGATGAATGGCTTCGCGTTCTGCGAAATGTTCGGAAAACCCGGCAACCGCACCATTCACATGCTCGGCTGCGCGGTTTCCGGGCTTGGCGGATTCGCCGGAGCTTTCCTCTGGGGAAATCCCGACGCGCGCGCGGCCTTGGCTGTGCCGACTTCGGTGATCGGCGGCTCCATGATCCCGATCGCCTATTTCACCTTCTTCCTGCTGATGAATTCGCGTCGTCTGTTAGGCGACGACCTGCCTACCGGCATGCGTCGTGTCTGGTGGAACAGCCTGATGATCATCGCCACCGGCATTGCGACGTATGGTTCGATCTGGGTGCTTTCCACCAAAGGCATGCCTGGCAAAATCGGTATCACCGCACTCATCCTTCTGTTTGTGGTGGGCCTCATCGGCTTCTTCTCAAAAAACCGGGCAAAAGCCTGATCCACTGAAGCAACCTTCCTCAACGTTATGAAATTCGGAATCATCGGAGCCGGCATGATCGGCCACTTTCACGCCAAAGCCATCACCGCCATGACAGGCGGGACCCTTCACTCTGTCTTCGACCTGCGCGCGGAAGCGGCGGAGAAACTGGGCAAGGAGTATGGCGCCAAGCCGTTTTCCAACATCGATGAATTTCTGGCGGACCCCGAGTTGGAGATTGTCACGATCGGCACCCCTTCCGGTGCGCACCTCGATCCAGCGCTGGCTGCGCTGAATGCGGGCAAACATGTGATTTGCGAGAAGCCGTTGGAGGTTACGGTTGAGAGAATCGACATCCTGATGGGTGCTGCGGCGAAGCACGGTAAAACCCTCGCGGCGGTTCTGAATCGCCGTTTTCACCCGGGTATGGATGCTTTCAAAAAAGCCGCGGACCAAGGCCGCTTCGGCAAGCTCACTTCGGCATCGTGTTATGTGAAATGGTATCGCGATCAGGCGTATTACGATTCTGCCGCATGGCGCGGCACCTGGGCGCTTGATGGCGGAGGAGCGCTGATGAACCAGTCGATCCACACGGTGGACGCGCTGATCTATCTCGCAGGCCCGATCAAGGCAGTGCAGGCCAACACCGCATGCCTCGCCCACGAGCGCATCGAGGTGGAGGACATCGTGGTGGCCATCGTCGAGTTTGAAAACGGTGCGCGCGGCGTGATCGAATGCAGCACCTGCACGTGGTCGAAATACGGCCACCCCGCCCGGGTCCAACTCGCTGGCACCGATGGCTCCGTCTTCCTTGCGGATGAGTCGTTCGAGCTTTGGGATTTCCGCAACGAGCAACCGGAAGACGCGGAGATCCGCCGCACCCTGATGAAGGGCCATGAGGCCGGGCTCGGTGCGAATGATCCATCAGCGATCAATTTCTATCAGCATCAACGCAACTTCGAGGAGGTGGTCAATGCGATCCGCGAAGGTCGCGTGCCGACCACATCCGCCGCCGAAGCGCGCAAGCCGGTGGCCGTGATACGTGCGATTTATGAAAGCGCCCAAAACGGTGGCAAGCGCGTCGAGCTTTGAGCATAATCCACCTTTGAGAAATACCCCAAGTCCAGTGGGAATCGCCCGCTCGCGACCATCTTACGGGTGTTCAAAATGCGGGGCATTCCATCGAGCTTCGCACCGATGGCGGATGATCCACCGCCATCGAGATTCATCGCTTGCGCCGATCCGAGGTGGAGCAGGTAATCAACAAGCGATTCAACCCGGAAACCGAAGTTGGATAGGCCATCGTTTGGCTATAGGTCATTTGATAGAAGGGTTGTGTCGAATAATCGCACATCGCACCCCTTCACCAAACGATGCAAAGATCTTGAAAACCCGTCACACCCTTCGAAGGCCTCGACAGCCTCATCGCCTGTTTCGAGCGGACCGGTCGGGCCGGACAAATCGGCGGCTTGATGCCCTTCACCTACGCCAGCACCAACGCCACCCCGCCGGCTCAGACACTCGTCGCCTTCATCATCTCGTTAGTCGACGGGGCCCGGTGCCTCGCCCACACCGACTGGCTTCGTGCCGACAAGGCACTTCACGCCCTACTCTGCATCCAGCGTTCTCCCGGCACTGACACCATCCGTAATCTCCTCACCCGTTTCCGTCAGGGCCATATCGAAGAGTTCTGGCGGCCACTTTGGAAATGCCTGCTCACCCCCTCTTGGCCAGTGGAACCGGAATCCTTCAGCCTCGATCTGGACAGCACGGTCTTCCAGCGCAGTGAAGAACGAGGAAGAAGCCAAGCGCGGCCCGCCCCGGTCGCAAAAGCCACCAACCGTTGCTCGCCTTTCTCGCAGAAGCCCCACTCGTCCTGCACGCCTGGCCGCGTTGTGGCAACACCGACAGTGCCCGCGGCGCGGCAGCCTTCCTGACCGAGACCCTCACCCTCATGCCCGCCCATTGGAAACTGCGCACCGTGCGGGCCGATTCCGGATTTTTCGAAAACGCGCTGCTCACCTTCCTCGAAGCACGCGCCATCCCCTGCTTCGTCGTCGCCCGCATCACCCAGACAGTCAAACGCAAGACCGCCAGAGCCACCCAGCGAGGATCTAGCAGCGGAAAAATCATCCTCGAACAATCGCGCCGCCTAACCCGCAATCACTCAACTTAGGTCTTCGGGCTCAAATCAGCACACGAGAGCGCTCCTCCGACACTTCTTTCCCACTTCTCACTTCTAACTCCCCACCACTCGACTCTCCACCTCCCCATCCATCACCCGCGTCCGCAAAAGCCCCCCCGCCTTCACCCCCGCCACCGACCGCAGCGCATTCCCCTCTTCATCCAACGTGATCGAAAACCCACGCTGAAAAGCCGACTCCGGCCCCAACGCCCTCACCATCCCCCGCAGCCGGTTCACCTCCCGCTCCCTCCCCTCCAGCTCACCCGCCACCCGCCGCGCCATCCGGTCCCGCAGCGCCGCAAGATCCACCAACTGCCGATCCAGCACCCGCAGCGGATGCTGACCCCGGTGCGCCGCTTGCAACTCGCGCACCCGCAGCGCAAACCCCTCCAAACGCCGCGCCACCACCTGCTCCATCCGCGCCCTCAGCCCAGCCAGCCGCATCACCGGCTCACGCATCACCCGCTCCGCATCACGCCGCAACATCCGCCTCCGCAGCCCCTCAAGCACCGCCTGCCCCTCCTCCAGCCGATCCCTCACCGCCCGCTCAACCCGCTGCCGCGACCTCATCAACCGCCCCCTCAACTCCTCCCCATCCGGCACCGCCAACTCCGCCGCCGCGCTCGGCGTCGGCGCACGCAAATCCGCCACAAAATCAGCAATGGTAAAATCAATCTCATGCCCCACCGCCGAAATCACCGGAATCGGGCACCCCGCGATCGCCCGCGCTACCACCTCCTCATTGAAACACCACAAATCCTCCAGCGATCCCCCACCCCGACCCACAATCAAAACATCACACCCCGGCAACCCGAAATCCTCCCACCGCCCCAGCCGCTCCACCGCCCGTGCGATCTCCACCTCCGCCCCCTTCCCCTGCACCCTCACCGGCAGCAACACCACCTGCACCCACGGCGCCCGCCTCCCCAGCACATTCTCCATATCCCGGATCGCCGCGCCCGTCTCGGATGTCACAATCCCGATCACCCGCGGAAACACCGGAATCGCCCGCTTCCTCGATGCGTCAAACAAACCCTCAGCCGCCAACTTCTGCTTCAGCGCCTCGAACTTCGCCTGCAAATCCCCCGCCCCCGACCGCTCCACCCGCTGCACAATGATCTGCAACTGCCCCCGCGCCTCATACACACTCGCCTCCGCCCACACCCGCACCTTCGCCCCATCCTCCAGCGCCTCGCTCCCCGTCCGGCTCCGCGCCCCAAACATCGCGCACTGAATCTGCGCCCCCGCATCTTTCAGCGAAAAATACCAATGCCCGCTCCCCTGCTTCTTCAAATTCGAAACCTCCCCCTCCACCCACACCGACCCCAACTGCACCTCTAACAAATTCTTCATCCGCCGCAACAGCTGCGTCACACTCAACGCCTTCGGCTCCGCCGGCTTCGGCTTCGAAAACAAATCCATACCCCACCCTGCCCACCCCCAAAAAAATTTCAACCCTCATCCCCTCCCCCAAAAAAGTGTCCCGACTGCCTGCCCTTCGTCTTGTCCGCCGTAGCTTCAGCGAAGGAGGA
>SXGQ01711362.1_pt1 | contig 13914 bp, 2 predicted proteins | sample 3178371 | NCBI WGS metagenome assembly SXGQ01 (sample SAMN11356859, study PRJNA531348) | freshwater metagenome | isolation source: freshwater sample F1-20 | place: China: Fuxian Lake, Yuxi | collected 2017-12-25
CCGTCGGGATCAGAAGTGATGACCTCCAGCGGGCCCGCGAAGTCACCCGTGACCGCGGCCTCGAACCAATAGGCCTGGTTACGATCGAGTTTCTCCGCGGAAGGCGCGTAGATCGGCATCGGATTCCCGGCGCCAATGTCGCCACCGACATACTTGTAGACGCGCGCGTTGGAGGCGATCGCGGCGGGGAAGGTGGCAAAGTACGTCGAGAGCGTCGGCGCATCCGTGCCGCCGAGCGCAGGCATGCCCAGGAAATTAGCGCCCCCACGCATCCACACGGAGCGCGGCAGCATGATGCGCTGGGGGATCGTCAGCTGGTAGGCCTCCGCGGTCGTGACCCCCGAGAGCGTCGCGACGGTGGTCGTGCCATTCAGAAGGGTAACCACCGGTGTCACGCCGGCGGGCAGGTTGATCCCGCTGAAGGTGATGGTATCGCCGGAAAGCAGGGGATTGGGCGTGACGGAGGTGAGGAGCGGCGTCGTAGTAGACTGGGCGCCGACCGTGATGTTGTTCCACAGGAGGACGGTCGCGGTGACGGGATCGGAGCCGAAGGAAACCCGCAGCGAGTACGTGCCTTGCGCGGTGCCGGTCGGAACCGTCGCGGAAACCCGTGTCGCGGATTGCGAAAGGCCGGGCAGCAGTGTGGCGACGGTGGTCGTGCCGTTCAGCAGGGTGATGACCGGAGCGACGCTGGTGGGAAAATTGGCGCCGGTTATGGTGAGGTCTCCGCCACCGTTGACCGCGCTAGGTGAGACCGACGTGATTCGCGGCGTGGTGGAGGTCGTGTTGGCATCGACCTTCACGTTGGCCCAAGTGAGGACCACGCTGCCGAAGGCCGCCCGCAGCGTGTAGGTGCCGTTGGCCGTCCCAGCCGGAAGCGTGCCTGAAAACGTGGCCGGAGCGGAGCACTTGACGAGGTAGGCCATCTGGCCCGTGAGCGAGCCCAGCGTGGTCTGGGTAGCGTTGCCGCGGATCCACACGCTCCACTCGGGGGTGCTGGCCGTCGGCAGCACCGAGGAGGTGCGGAACTGGGCGGGGTTGGGGTTCGGGTTCCAGCGCCAGATCTCCTGCACCGACGGGGCGCCGACGAGGAGGTTTTCGATCGTATCGTGATTGGCGTCGCCGTGGAGGTAGATCGAGTTCCAGCCCGCCTTCAGGGAGTAGGTCACGTTCTGCCACTGCGCTCGGGCGCTCGAAAAGAGCGCGAGGGACAGGAGGAATGCCGGGAGAAAATTCTTCATCGCACGCTCAATCGGTAAAACCGGGAGGTGGTTGCGGGGGCTTTCACGAAAATCGACCGAATGCCGACCTCCGGGGCCTGATAGCGCGCCTGCTCGGCACCCTGGGCGGAGAGTGAGAAAGGCACCTGATTCCAAGTCTTAAGATCAGCGCTTTCCTCCACCGTGTAGACCTTGCCGGTGATACCAAAGAACTCGAGTTGCACCGCGGAGGCGGTCTTGCCCAGCAAGCGGAGCTCAAAGCGATCCGAAGGATCGGCGGCGAACGTACCGGCGATGTACTCGTGGAAGTTGGAGATGCCGTCCCCGTCGAAATCCCCGTCGCGCGTGATGGGGGACAAATCCCAGCCGTTGGCGCCGGGGCGCCGGCCCGCGATGTAGAGCTGCCATTCCTCCCAAGCGTCGGGGAGCCCGTCGCCGTCGGTATCGGCACCCAGGTTCAAATCCAAACGCACGCGCTCGCCGCCCGCGGTCGCCCGCAAGGAACCGGAAACGCCAATGGGGTAAAACTGCTGCCCGTTCATTGTCACGACGACGGAGATCAGCCCGCCGGCGGCGACCGCCTTTTCGCTGTAGGCCCGCGTCGACGGAAGATTCTGGTCCACGCTGACCCGCAGCTCGTAATTGAAGTCTCCGCGCAGATCCTTGGACACGGGAGAGCGCCCGATCTCCTTGCCGTCCTTAAGCAGGATCAAATCCGCGCCGTCGACTTTCAACGTGGCACCCACCTGATCGCGCACGAGGCCGAAAAGCGTGTAGTAGGGAGCGGGCGGGAAAGCCCGTAGAACAGCGCTGGAAAAAACCAAAAGGAGGCACCAGCGGAACCAGCGCGGGAAGATCATGGGGAACTGAAAGGAAAACTGAGACTGAAGGCGCGCATCACAAACCTTTTCCACAACAAAATCCCGTTGAACGGCCCGTCGTTGCAGCGACTCGAAAATCGCCGGGAAAATACCGGCCGCGCGTCAGGACCCGCGAAAGTGTGAAAAAGGACTTCGATCATGGCACCTCGTAAACCTCGATCAACGCGTTACCCGAAGCACCGGCGGGCCCGGTAAGCTGCGCGGTGTACGCACCGGGGGAAAAGTAAGCCAGCAGGGCCGAGTCCGCGCTACCGGCAGGCAGTGCAAAGGCCCCGACCTTGGCGGCGGCGGCGGCGATCGCCGCCGGCTCGGGCCCGGCCGTCCAGCCCGAGTTTCGCGTCACCACCCGGTCACCCGAAAACACGGCGATCTCGGTGCGGGCCAGCACCTCCTCCACGCCGAACTGCGCGAGGCCAGGCCCTACTCCGCGCACGAGTAATCGTTTTGGCACGACGCCAGAGATGACGAACCCGGCGATGAGCGCATCATCCCCCCCACCGGCACGGGCCCGGGTCGCGATGTTGACGAGCCTTTCGGATCCAGCCGGCTTACCCGCATCAGCATCGTAAGCCTCGACCAACGCGACCCCTCGTGCGCCGGTTTGGGAGGCAGCGACGAGGGTGTAGGCGCCGGGCAGCAATTCCGCAAAGAGAGCGGCGTCGCGACTGCCGGGCTTGAGCGCGAAAGCACCGACCTGGGCGGCAATGGCGCTGGTTTCCGCGGCCTTGGCCGGCACTTCATCCCAGTCATTCGCTGACGCCACAAGCTGACCGGCCCGATAAAGCTCCAAGCGGGCGGCCGGGAGGGCGCCACCGACTCCGAAGGCGGATAAGCCCGGACCAATGACCCGCAGCAGCAGACGGCGGGAAGCGTTGCCGCCGACCACGAAGCCCGCGATCAGCGAGTCGCCGTTTCCTCCGGTCGGGCTGCGGCTGGAAATGTTAAGCAGCCGCTCGGGCTGACGAGGCGCGGAGGTCTCGGCTCCCAAAAAGGACATCCGGCCAGCCGCAGTCGCGGTATAATCCAAAGCCAGGAGCCCTCCCGAACGGATTTCCCCGGTAAAGCCGTTGCCTCCCGAAAGGCGGCCGGACGCGTCGGCGGTCACCCTCGAACCGTCCTCGCCTGAATCGGTGAAAACCACGGCGACACCTTCACCGGAAGCAGCGACGACCAGATACCCCCTCGCAGCTCCCCCCGCGGAGCCAGCCACGTAAAAACCCGAGAAGCGCTCCAAACCGGCGGAGCGGACCGGACCGGCCGAGGAGAAGGACAAACCCAAACGTTCGACGGAACCGGACAGAGAACCGTCGGTGCCGAAAGATCCCGCGACGGGGAATTCCCCTTCGAATGCCACCCGCGGGGGACTCCCATCACCGACCGCCGAAGGGGCTCCATGGGAGGGCTCCGTGGATCCTGTCAGCCGGCCGGCGGAATCGACGCTCACCCCCAACGCCACCAGAGCCTTCTTCACGGAACTGGAGAACCCCAAAAAAACGCCGGAGCGATCGTCGCGTACGAGTAGCGCGAAGACCCCGCCGCCGCTCAGGGATCCGATATGGACGCCGGCGTACGGGGAACGAGCGACACTTTCGGAAACGGTGATTGTGGCGGTCGAGGACAGGACCGACCCAACGGCGTTCGAAACGATCACCGAGTAGGAGCCCGCCGAGGCGACGGCCGCATTGGCGATGGCGTACTGTGAGCCCGTGGCCCCGGCGATCGCCACCCCGTTTCTCCGCCACTGGTAGGCGAGCGGCGCTGATCCGGTCGCGCTGACTGAAAGCGTGTGGGTGCCGCCAACCGAAAGCGAAGCCCCGGAAGGCTGGACGGAGATGGCGGGAGCCGAGGTCCCCGAGGCGGTAGGGGAAAAGACCAGATTCGGGGCGGACACCATCTGCTGTTTTGAGGCGCCGTTTTCCGAGAAGCGGAAGATGGCGGAGACGGCCGAGAAAACCTGCGAGCCCGAAAGGCCAGCGGGATGGGCCACGGTGAACTCGAAGCGGACTGGGCTGGCCGGGATGGATGTGTAGGCGAAACCAAAGGCCCCCATCTCCCCCGCGAAAGGCGCGACTTCCGGCGGATTCGCACCGCCCTTCGACACGAAGGTCCAGTTGGCAGGTACCGAGCCGATTTGAAAACCGATCGATCCCATCGTGCCGGAATAGGTGAGCGTCACGGCCAACGTCACGGTTCCAGCCGAGGTACCGACGGTCGCCGCAACCGGCGACACGCTCACCGTCTGAGCGCGGAGAACCGGCGTGCAGCAGGCGGCGACCAGCAAGAGGCGGAATAACAAGTGCATCACGTGGTCCTCACGGCAGCTGGTAAACCTCCACCAATCCCACGCCACCGCCGAGCGTAGAGGTCATCTGCGCGGTGTAAGCCCCGGGGACCAAAGTCAGCAGCAGAACCGCATCCTTGCCGCCGGCGGGCAGGCCAAAGGCCCCGACCGACCGCGCGGCGGCCGCGATTCCCGAGGATTCATCGCTACTCCAGTTGTCGTTCTCCGCCACCACGGTCGTCTCCCGTCGAACGATCAGCCGCGGATCGTTCACGACACCTGGAACTCCGAATTGCGCCAATCCAGGGCCGATGGCACGCACCAACAGTCGCCGCGGAGCGTTGCCATCGATCACGAAGCCGACCGTCAACGCCCCACCCTCCGCACCGAGTGTCGAACGTACCGCGAGATTGCTGAGTGCCGCCACGGCGGCGGTACCTGCGTCATAAATTTCCGCCAAGGCCATGCCTTCGGCGCCACCCGGCTCCACATGGACCGTGTAGGAACCCGGACCCACCGTTGACAGCAGCGCCGCGTCCGTGGAGCGATCCGCCAGCGGGAAGGCGCCGACCCGCGAGGAAACCGCCGCAATGCCATCGGCGCCGGCGGGGCCGGCGTGCCAGTCATCATTTTCCGCCAGCATCGAAGCGCCTTGATACAATCGGAGCCGCGGATTCTGGGTGAACCCCGCGACGCCAAAGCCCGCTAGGGACGGGCCGATTCCCCTGAGGAGGAACGTCCGCTGGGCTGAGCCTTCGACCGTAAAGCCGGCGATCAAGGTGGCATCACCCGAGCCGGAGCGGGCCAAGGAGGATAAATTGATGAGGCGACCGGTGGTCGTAACCGTGCTCGCCAGGCCGGAAAACTCGGCCTGCACCGCGTTCGGAAGCTTGAAGCTTCCGGTCAAGGCGCCCTTGTCCGCGGCAAGGGCGCCCGTCACCTGCGTCGTGCCCGCAGTGCCCGCCAACGCGCCGGAGAAAGAGAATCCCGTTCCCAGATCCAGAATACCGCCGAAAACGCCATCCGGTCCCTGCAGCAGCACGGCGGCCTGCCCCGAGGGCAAAGCGATGGCCTGGACGTTGCCCTGCAGGGTGCCCAGGAAATCGGCCCGGTAGGCGCCGGTCACCGACGCGCCGGGGCCGGTCGCCGGCAAGGCGCGCGACGCAGCCCTCAGACCTAGTTCGGAAAAGTCGAGCGTGAGTTGCCCGTCGCGCACCGAACCCCGCAATGTGACCTGACCCGGGGTGGAGGCTGCGCGGGCCGGTCCAGGCTCCGCGGACCCCGAAGTCCCCGCCGTGGCGACCTGCAGCGAGAAGGATCCATCCGGAGCGACCTGCACATTGAACACCCCCTGCAGACCGATCTCGGGCGCCAGCAAGATCAGGGTCAGGAAACGTCCATCCCCCGGGAGGAACGCGGCCACCCGGCCGCGGCGTGCGGACTGATTCGGGTCGATCACTTCGGCGAGGAAGGTCTGCGAAGCTCCAGCCCCGACCTGGAGCCGCCGGTCGACCGGACCAGCAGCGGCATAGTTGGCGTCGCCGGGTTGTGATGCACGCACGACCACATCTCCGGCCGCGGTGAGAACCAGCAACCCGGACTCGATGCGGGCGGGGCCGCTGATCACCTCGAACACCACGGGCAAACCGCTGCTGGCCGTCGCCTTCAGGGGCAGCGACGAACCGACCGCACCGGCCGACGCGACTTCGAACGAAATCGTCTGCGCGGCGAGCCCGACGCTGACGGACCGCTCCACGTCCGGCGCCGGTGAGTAGGAACCGTTGCCAGTTTGCGAGCCGCGCACAACGACGGTGCCACGACCCAGCGCCACCAGGAAGCCGCCCTCGATCCGGGCTGGGCCGCTCACCACCGTGAACGAAACCGGCAAGCCGGAAGAAGCCGTCGCCACGAGCGCGGTCCGGCTCCCGGCCGCGACACCGGCAGGCTCTGGGAAGCTGATCGTCTGTTTGCCAGGTTTGATCACCAAGGTTCCGGAACTGGAGCCTTGGAAGGAGGTGGAATCGACGATCGCGAAAACCGCGTAGGAGCCGACGGCCGTCGGCGCGACGGTGGTGGAGCCGTAGTACACGACAACCTTCAGATCGGCCGGAACAACCGAGACCGAGACTGGTTTGGGCCGACCATCGTACTCCTGCACCAACGCGGAAAAGGTCAGGCTAGCCGACTGGCGGGAGTTCTCGGAGACGGTCACACGCAAGACCGCGGAGAGGACACTCACATTGCCCAGCCCGTCCGTCGCCGTGGCCTGAACGGGATAAGTTCCAATCTCCCGGACAAATGTGGCCTCCCACGCGCCTTGGGCGCTGGCTTGCGCGGAAGCGACGGAGGTCGAACCGACGAACACGCTGATTCTGGCCAGTGATTCGGCTGTGCCCCTCAGCGACACGAGGTTACCTGAAACATATTGGGATGAGAAAACCGGGGGATCGCTGACCACGGTCACCGTGATCGCCACGGTGTCCGTGTCCGTCGCTCCCAGCGCGTCCGTCGCCACCACCGTCAGCGTGTCGCTGCCATTGAAGTCGAGCGTGCCTTGATAGGTGAGTGTCGCCAACGCCGCGTTGATTTGCGCCAACGAGCCCGCCAGGGATAGCGACGCAGAGTTGTTTGACCCGGCGCTCAACGCGGCGCCGCCGGCGATATTCACGAAAAGCGTGCCGTTGGACACGGTCAGCCGGATTCCCGTGAGATTATCGTCTCGGTCGGCCACGCTGATCGCGGCCGCACCTGTGAAAGCTAGTACTGCATCCTCGGCGACGGTGCGGGCGGACGGCACCGTGTTGACCGGCGCGGCAGCGGAAAGAGGGATGATCTCCTGGGAAGCGGACGTCAGAGCGCTGACCGCGGAAGGTGCGAGTACGGCGGAGGCGCCGAAAATGTGGGGCCCCTCGGCCAATGCGGTGGGCGGGGTGAAGGACCACACGCCGGAGGCGTCGGCCACGATTGAGCCCAGCAATTGGTCACCATCGTAGACCCGGATCGTGGCTCCGGCGACCGCGGTGCCTGAGATCACCGGCGGATTCACCACCGAACTGGGCCGGAGACCCACGATCAGCGGCGCCGCGGTCGTGGATGATTCGCCGGCCACCACGATCGGATCGAGAATGATGCCGTTGGCGAGGCGATCGTCGTCGCCCCGCTCGCCGTCGCGATAGACGATGCGGATGATGTCGGGCCGGCCGTCCCCGTTGGTATCGATGAATTGCGCGCCCGTGCGGCCGTCCCAATCGAAGGCATAGAAAGTCTTAACCACGGCGGATGCGCTCTCGTAGCCGAACTTGAAGATCTTCGTGGGCGCCTGGGTGCCCTGCGGCAGGGTGATCACGAGCTCGACGGAGCCGTCGGGCTTGAGCAGCGCGTTCGCCAACTCGAATTGAAGAACCGGCGAGAGTGCCACCCAGTCCTTCGGCTTCGCGTCAAATTCCTCCACGGAATAGGTCTTGGCGTCCCGCAGCACCGCGCCCGAATCCACCACCACGCCATTGCGATCTCCCCGGGAATCGCCGGCGACGCGGCTGCCAACCACGATCGCCATCAAATCGCGCGCGGCAGCGCCCGAGTTGGCCACGCGCACCGTGGCAACCGCCGTCTGGGCGGAGTCGGCCTGGCCGTCGCCATTGAAGTCACCGCTGGCCGCCTCATCCGAATCAGCAATGCCGTCGCCGTCCGCATCGAGCACGAAGTTGAGGGAGAAGAGGACAGACTCGTCGGTCGCGACGCCGGCCGGGGTAACCAGCAGCTTCGCGGTCGCGTAGCCGGTGAAATCATCGCTGAAGCGCACGGTCAGCACCGTGCCGGCCACGGTCGCCGTGCCGTGCGAGAACTCCCGGACCGTGAATCCAAGATCACGGCCGGCGGGGTCCACGAACAATTCGGCGAGGTTGATGGTGGTGGTCGCGGCGGAACGGACGCGGATGCGCAAGGCAAGATCGGAGACCGGACGCACCTTGGCCGAGGTAGGGGTAAAGGTGGCGTTCCGCGGTCCGATGAAAACCTCCCCGGCCGTTAGGTCGGTGCTCGCGTTTCCAGCACCATCGCGCGCGACGACGTCCACGGAATAGGTACCAGCCCTCAGGGCGTTAAGCACCGGGACCGGACATTCCCAGACGCCGGTGCCGCGCGAAAGGGTTACCTCTCCGCGCACCGAGGAGTAGGTCGTGCCGTCCAAGGTGACGCTCAACACGACCGTATCGTTGATGTCGAACAGGCCGCGAAGCACGGGTGTGGCTGAGGTCGAATTCAGCGGGAAGACCGTGGGCACACCGGGCGCAGTGGTATCGATCACGAGGGTGCGCGGCGTTGAGGCGCCGACGTTGCCCGCCGGATCGACCTGAACGAAGAGGACGGAGTGCGTGCCGTCCGGGAGACCCGAGATGGGAGTGACGGACCACTCACCCGCCTGATTCACCAAGGCCGACCCGACGACCTCGACGCCACGGAGCATGCGGACGGTGGCGCCCACCTCGCCGCGACCGGTGATGACGGGGCGCGCTGCGGAAGTAGGGGATACAAAAGCGTTGACTGAAGGTGCCGTGGGCGGTGTCCGATCCACCACCAAGGTGACCACCGCGGAAGAAGAACCGGTGTTGCCCGCTGGATCCTTGGCGACCGCGGTCAGGAAGTGGCTCCCTTCGAAGAATTCGGCAGAGGGAACAAATGTCCAGCGGCCGCCGGCGGTGGCGGTGACCCGCCCGAGCAGCACGCCTCCATCGAACACCGACACCTCGGTCCCGGCTTCGGCATTGCCAGTGATGGAGACGCTCGGAACCCGAGTCGCTGGCAGCGCGTCGATCGTCGGGGCCGCGGGCGCCGTCACGTCGATCTCAAGGCGAGCCTCCGCCGAGACCGCGCTCACCACGCCTCCCGAATCCGTCACGGTGGCGCTCAGCACACGCGTGCCTGCGGGAAGGTCAGCCACGGGAACGAACGACCACGTGCCGGTGCCGGATACCGGCGCGCTGCCCAACAGAACGCCGCCATCGAAGATCCGCACGGTACCCCCGGGTTCCGCCACTCCCAAGATCTCCGGGCGACGGGCATTCGTGGAACCGGAGGAGAGTATGGCCGGCGGCGCGGGTGCGGGCAGCGTAATTAGAAAGGTGGCCGCCGCGAAGGTGAGACTCGTGTTGCCCGCGGGATCGCGGGAGGTGGCGGTCAACGCATTCGCGCCTCTCCGCAGAGGCGTCGACGGCGTGACGGCCCACTGACCCGCCTCGTTCACCACGGAGGTCCCCAGCAGGATCGACCCGAGGTGCAGTTGCACCGTGATACCAACCTCGCCCGTGCCGGAAATCACTGGACGGGAGGAAGGGAATTCGCGCGTGGCGGAGAAGGCCGGAGCCGCCGGCGGAACGGTATCAATGTCGTAGGACACCACCACCGTGACGGGGCTCCGGTTGCCGGCCTCGTCGATCGCGACCGCGGAAACGGAGTGCCGGCCGTCGGCAAGATCGGCCCCGGCGGTCACGCGCCATGTGCCGTCGGCTCCCGCGGTGGCCCGGCCGATTTCAACCGCGCCTTCCTGCAACACCACGCGCGCGCCCGACTCAGCGGTTCCGGAAAACTCGGGCCGCGCCTTGTTCTGGTAGGGAGAAACGGGGTCGAGGACGGGGCGCACGGGCGCGGTCGTATCGATCCGGATGTCGGTGGCTCGGGGCGCGCTCCGGTTTCCGGCCGCGTCGACCGCCCGGATATCCAGCTGGTGCTCGCCATCGGCCAGGGGTGCCGAAACCGTCAGCGCCCATCCGCCATCCGTTCCCGAACTGCCACTTCCGATCAGCGACGCAGCGCGATAAACCTCGATCACGGCGGAGGCTTCGCTCCGACCGGCCAGCGACGGACGTGACGTGTTCTGCAAACTGGCCGAAGATACGGAGGGCGCTGCGGGCGGCGTCCGGTCGATCACCAGCGCGGCCTCCGCGGAGCGGGCGCTGACAATCCCGGCCTCGTCCTCCGCCGTGGCCTGAACCTGGTACGTTCCTTCCGCAAATGAGCGCACCGAAGCGAACGTCCATTGGCCGTTGGCGGGTACCGCCGTGCCGCCGAGAAGATCGTTGTTCAGGTAAATGCGCACGTAGGAGCGGGCTTCGGCCGCGCCGGTGAACATCACCGTGGTTTGCCGGGTCGGCGTGCTGAACTGAACGGAGGGTGCCGCCGGAGCGGTCCGGTCGATCCGCAGCTCCAGCACTCCCGAGGCCGAACTACTCGTCGTGCCACTTCGCGCGAAAGCGGTCAGAACGTGCAGACCATCGGAAAGCGCCTGACCAGGCCGTAACGACCACCGCCCGGCGTTGTCCGCCTGCACCTCGCCGAGCACCGAGTCCCCTTTCTTCACCGCGACCATCAGCCCGGGCGAGGCGGTGCCCTCGATCAACGGGGTGGCGGAGGAGGTCAGGATCGACGCACGGGCGAAAATCGGCGCATCCGGAACAAACGGGTTGTAGGTGATCGCGACGGGGTTGGACGGCGCACTCACATTCCCGGCGAGATCGGTGGCGAGCGCGGAGATCTGGTTCTGGCCCTCGGTCAGCGGGACCGAGAGGACGATCGTCCACTCACCCGCGCTATTGGCGGTACCGGAGCCGACGGTCTGTTCCCCCCGTAACAGGCGGATAAAGGCGGACGGCTCGGCGGTTCCCCGGATCGCGGGGTTTGTCACCGCAAAAGAGGCGGCCGCGAAGACCGGCGCGGCCGGAACCACCGAATCAACGATGAGCAGGCTGAGCGGTGAGAAGCCGCTAGAGTTGCCGGCAGTGTCGACCGCCACCGCGGTGAGCGGATGCGAGCCCTCCGTCCAAGGCTCGGCCGGCGTGAAGGTCCAGGCCCCGTCCGCCGCAGCGACCACCTCCGCCACCACCCTGTTGCCATCATAAAGCCGAACCGTGCTGGCGGCCTCCGCGCGGCCGGAGATCAGCGGACGGGTGGAAGATGAATACTGCGGGGCGTTCATGACCGGCGCCACGGGCGGATATGGATCCACGGTGACGGTCACCGGCTGGGAGGCGGACCCCGTGTTGCCGGCGGCATCACGCGCCACAGCCGAAAGCACGCGCTGACCGGCCGGCAGCGCCACCGCGGGGGTGATCGACCATTGTCCGTTCGCACCCGTGCGTGCGGAACCGATCTCGGTCTTGCCGTCAAATAGCGCGATCGTGGAGAGGGGCTCCGCGGTGCCGGTGATAGGAACCCTGGCCCCGATCACCTGACGCGAAAGCGTGAAGGCCGGAGCGGCGGGCGGGGTCAAATCGATCTCGACACTCGCCTCGGCGGAGGCCGCGCTCGCCGTGCCGGCGCGGTTCCTAGCGACAGCCGTCAGGCGGTTCAGCCCGACCTGCAGATCGGCGGTGGGATCAACCGACCAGGAACCATCCGGCGCGGTGAGGGCGCTGCCTATCGCCAGTCCCGACCGGAGCACCGTGACCGTGGAACCGGCGGGCGCGGTTCCGCGGATGACGGGTCGCACCAGGTTGAATGCGCCCGAAGTGACGATCACCGGGGCGGGCGGCACCGAGAGATCGACCTCCAATACGACGATACCGGACAGGGCGCCCGGATTGCCGGCGACGTCGGTAGCGCGGGCAGTGATTTCATTCCTGCCCTCAGGTAGATCGGTCGCCGCGGTAGCGTTCCAAGCCCCCGCCGCATCCGCGGTCGCAGTCGCCACCACGCCGCCGTCCTTGAAGACCTGCACGACGGACCTCGACTCAGCCTGCCCGCTGAGGACCGGCCGCCGGGTTCCCACGAACAAGGGCATGTTGAACGACGGCGGCGGCGGCGGCACGGTGTCGACGATGATGTCGCGGCTGCGCGCGAGCGCTCCCGCGGCGGTGCCGACCGGCACCACCAGAGAGGGCGCGACGGCGCCGGTGGCGCTGGCGATGGCCCCAATCAGGGCACCCGGACCCGCGGCGTCCAAGTCCGCAGACAAATCACCCGCCTGGACCTGATACGCGAATGTAAGGACACTGGTGCCAGAGCCGGAGAGGTATGTGGCGGAACGCTGCGCCGCGGAATTGAGTTGAAGCGCCGGTGTACCCGTGACGTTCACGATTCCCGAGAAGGAGACGGAGATCTCCACCGTCTGTGCCGCACGGTAGTTGCCATCCTTGGCGGTCGAGTTCAGCGCGATCACCTCAATGCGCTCCGCAATATTGAACGCCTGCTCGATCGGAACTGCTGCCTCGTAGTTGGCATTGCCCGGCTGCGAAGCGCGAATCACGACGCGCCCGGCCGCGATCAAGGAGACTTGGTTTCCGGCGACGGACGCCGTCCCGCTGACTAGCTGATAGCTGACGGGCAGACCCGAACTCGCGACCGCGCCGAGCGTGAACGGGGCGTTGCCCAAGGCCTGGTTGGGCAGGCTGTCAAAGCCGAGTGTCTGCGGGGCCTTGACGACGGTGAGCTGCCCCGGCGTGAAGACGAAGCGGTATTTCGAGGAACGGCCGCCTGAGAGGTTCAGATCGTAGATGCCCGCCGGAGATGATTCACCCGCCAAAGTGTTGGCCGTAGGCAACGACTCAAGCCCGGCGACGCCGTCGCCGGCAAGGAATCCGTCGTAAGTGAGCTCAAACACCGGGTTACCGGCGCCGAACGGGCGCGTCGCGGGCTTAACGCCGACCCGGAGCGGGGGGGGCGCCACGATGAGGACCTGCTCAACCGGCGCCGCGGCGGCGTAGGTGCCATTGCCGGACTGCGTGGCGCGCACGATGATTTCACCCGCCGCCGTGATCGCGAGCGTGCCGCCAGTCACGACTCCGGGACCCGAAAGCACGGCGTAAGACACCGGCAAACCAGAGTCGGTCGACGCCCGGAGAGTGCCAGGCGCATCGCCGTAGATTGCCGTGCCCAGCGCCGGGAAACTCAGGCTCTGAGAAAGAAGCAGGACGCGGAATGACTGCAGGCGCTCCTGAGCGGGATTGTAGGCGGAATCACCCGGTTGCACGGCCTTGACCACCATCGTTCCAGCGCCGGTCGGCGTGATCATTTTCCCGTTGAGGGTCGCCGGCCCACTGACCACCGAGAAAGTCGTCTCCAGTCCCGAGGACGAAACCGCCTTCAACTCGACTGCGCCCGAAGTCACGGGAAGGTCCGGGATGGGAGAAAACTCGACGTACTGGTTCTTCTTCGCGACATCCAGCACCAGACCGGCCTCGGGGGCGGCCAGATAATTCGCGTTACCGGCTTGGACCGCCCGGACGGTCACGGTTCCCGCGGAGGGAATGCCGGTGAGTTTTCCCTCGGCCGAGAGAGAGCCCCAGCTACCGCTGGCGAGGCTCAGGGTAACCGGGAGGTTAGACGAGGCGGAGGCCTGCAGCACGACTTCCGTCCGGATGGAGGCCAGCGGCGTCTCGGGCAGGGGCGCGAAAACGATGTACTGCGGGGCGCGCTCGATGGTGAAGGTGCCCGTCGCGCTGCCCGTGTAGTTCCCGTCCGCCGGCGTCGCCACCACCGTGTACGTGCCTGCGTTCACCGGCCTCGCGCTCTGCCCGTTGAACGTGTACCTCACCTCCAG
>SXGQ01512183.1_pt1 | contig 13913 bp, 12 predicted proteins | sample 3178371 | NCBI WGS metagenome assembly SXGQ01 (sample SAMN11356859, study PRJNA531348) | freshwater metagenome | isolation source: freshwater sample F1-20 | place: China: Fuxian Lake, Yuxi | collected 2017-12-25
ACGCCCGCCTCGGCAGCGTTGCGTCGCGCCAGCGCGAGCATCTCGTCCGTCATGTCGAGGCCATAGGCCTTGCCCGTCGCGCCAACACGGCGGGCCGACAACAGCACGTCGATTCCGCCGCCCGAACCGAGGTCGAGGACGGTCTGACCCTTTTCAAGCGTGGCGAGTGCCACCGGATTGCCGCAGCCGAGCGACGCGCGCATTGCGGCGTCTGGAATCTGGTCGGCCTGCTCGGCCGAGTAGAGGTCGGTCGTGATCGGATCGCATTGACCGTCAAACGCCGCGCCTCCGCAGCAGGCATTGCCCTGCCCGGCCACCACGCGCAGCGCCGCTGCGCCGTACTTCTCACGCACCACGTCCTTGATGGGAATCACGCTCATGAACACCTCGACTTGATTGTACGCCGCCACGGTTACATCCGTGTTGCGTGGGAGTGACTCGATGGCGTTACACTCGGGCCGGGCCTGAATGCCCGGGACAGGATGCGCCATGGAAACCCTGATTGCCACGCTCGTGAAGGACTTTGAAGACGGCCGGATGAACCGTCGCCAGTTGATCGGCAGCCTGGCGGCCCTGGTGATGACGGCCCCGGCCGTGACAGGCGTCATCAATCACGTCTCGTGGGGCATCTCGCCGTGGGATACCGACGGAGTGCGCGCCGAATTCGAGAAGCGCGGTCTCTCTCCCCGCGCGGACATGGTCGGCGCCGACTTCAAGAGCTGGCACGTCCTCGATCCGGACGGATGGGATCTGCAGATCAGCAATCAGACCACGTAACCCCGTCATCCCCGCACCACGGTCCGCACCATGCCACTTCGCCGTCCTCGCCTGCGTCCCCTGCTGCTGTCACTCGTCCTGCTGGCACTGACTGGTGCCGTGGCTGCGCAGGGCGCGGCCCCGCTGAGTGACACCATCCGGCTCGAGGACCTCAGGGCCGACCTGTTCTTCCTGGCCGGTGATGGCTTCCGCGGCCGGCTGGTCGGGACGCCCGAGAATGCGCTGGCCGCCGACTGGGTGCGGTCTCGCTTCGAGCGGGCGGGCCTCCGTCCGGGTGCCCCCGATGGCACCTTTGTGCAGCCGACGCAGCTGATGGTGGCGACGCTCGGCGAGGGGAATGCCCTTCACCTGCATCGGTCGGAGACGGACGGTCAGACGTTCCGGCCGATGTACGACTTCTACCCGCAGCGGTTCAGCGCCAACGCCTCAACCACGGCGAGGGTCGCGTATGCAGGGTTCGGCATCACGGCCCGCGCCCTCACCTATGACGACTATGGCGACCGCGTGCGCGGGCGCATCGCACTCATCCTCGACCACGAGCCCGGCGAACGCGATCCGAAGAGCCCGTTCGACGGGCTGGTTTCGTCCGAGCCGGCCGTCGCCATCAGGAAGGCCCTCGCGGCGCAGGCGGCCGGTGCTGTCGGCGTCCTGCTGGTCACCGACGTCCACAATCATCCGGCCCCCCAGGCCTTCGATGCCGCCGCGCGCGCCTTCTGGCCACCCACACCGCCGCGCATCGACCGATTCACGCTGGCCTCATGGGCCGATCAGGTCCGCATCCCTGTTGCACAGGTGTCTCCCGCGGTGGCCGAGTCGCTCATCGGTCCCTCGGGGCGCTCGCTTGTCGAACTGTCGCGCGCGGCCGAGACCGCTAGCGGGTTCGCTCCGCTGTGGATCGACGGGCCGACGGTCACGCTCACCACCCGGGTCAACCGCCACACCGTGGCGGATCGGAATGTCCTCGCCCTTCTCGAAGGCAGCGACCCTGCCCTGTCCCGGGAGGTCGTGATCGTCTCGGCACACTATGACCACGAAGGCGCGGAGGGCTCCACGGTGTTCAACGGCGCTGACGATAACGCCTCGGGCACGGTGGCCCTGGTGAACATCGCCGATGCCTTCGCGCGCGCGGCCGCGGCCGGACAGCGTCCACGCCGGTCGGTGCTGTTTGCCGCGTGGGGATCCGAGGAACGCGGTCCGCTGCTCGGCGCGTGGGCCTACACCGAGGCCCCGACGATACCGCTGGCGCAGACGGTGGCGGTGCTCAACATGGACATGATTGGGCGCGACGAGGAAGTGGAAGTCGGCGGAGGCGCCCGATTCGCCGGTCTCGACATGCAGACCGCCGAGTCGAACAGAAATGCGGTGAACCTGCTGGGCTACAGTCGCCATCCGCAGCTGAGCGGGCTGGTCGAGCGGCTCAACGCCTCGGGGGCCCGCCTCGACCTCAGGCTGCGCTACGACAACAACAGCTCGAACCTGCTGCGCCGCAGTGATCAGTGGCCCTTCCTGCAGCGGGGCGTCCCGGCGCTCTGGTTCCACACGGGGCTGCACCCCGACTATCACACGGCCTACGACCGTCCCGAGAAGATCAACTATCGGAAGATGACGGCCATTGCGCGGCTGGTGCACCAGGCGGCGTGGACCCTGGCCACGCAGGACGCGCGCCCCCGCTGACCTGCCCCTGACAGACTAGCGGGGCCGTGGCTGCGTCGGCGAGACAGGGGGAAGGAACGACATCTCCCGTGGGAACGGCAGGTGCTCCGCGCCATCGGGCGGGCCCGCGTGGCCCCCGCCCTGGCGCACCTGCGCGTCCACCATCAGCTGTGCGCTCATCGCGACCAGGCCGGGCAGGGCGAACGGCTGCGCATCGTGTCCGCCCCTCCCCCTCATCTGCGCCGGCACGGAGGCCAGCCGTGCGCACGCTACGGCTTCGCTGCGCGATCGCGCGCCAGTTGCTCGAGGTAGGTCCGCTCGAGCTGCTCCACGGAGCGGCGGAAGCCCTCCGGATCGACGAAGCGCGCCGGGTCGTACGGCGCGCCGGGCGTGTACTTGTCGTGCATCCGGAACTGCCCCGCATGGGAGGCCAGGAACACATCGACCGACAGGGCCTTCTGGCGTTCGAAGGTCAGGGCATAATCGCGGCCGATGTCCGGATAGGTGGGCAGACCTGTCATGCGGGCGCCGGGATTGATCGACCCCATGTTGGCGATGATGACGCGATAGTCGCGTCCGTTCTCGCGCACGGTCAGCGTGAAACTGGTGGCGCCCCTTGTATGCCCGGGATGGTGGTGGGCGGTCAGCGTGACCCCGCCCAGCGACAGTGTGCCGCCATGCGTGAAGGTCTCGTCAACGGTGACCGGCTCAAAGTGCATCTCGGGGCGCGAGGCCCACAGGTCATCGGTCTTGCCGCCCGACTCGAACAGCTCACGGTCGGCACGGTTCACGACGAGGCGTGCCCCGGTGCGGCGCTTGAGTTCGGCGAGCCCCCAGGCGTGGTCATAGTGGGCGTGGGTGGCGGTCAGCAGCTTCACGTCGGCCAGCCGGAAACCCAGCTGGCTGATGCCGCGGGCAATCTGGTCGGCGGTATCGGCAATCCCGGTGTTAATGAGGAGATGCCCCTCGGGAGTAGTAATGAGATAGGCCGAGAGGTCGTAGCTGCCCACCCAGTAGATCGGCCCGAGCATCTGGAAGGGTGCCACCGGCCGTGTCCAGTCGGCCTGCGCCGTGAGCGCGGTGGGGAACCCGCTGACCAGGCCAACCATCAGGGCACACACACACGCAAGGCGACGGAGGGCCGAATTCATCGCCGCCACTCTACCACCCAATGAAACGACCCTACTCTGGTATCGGTTTTGCGGTGATGATAAGTCCCGAGCTATGACGTTCCCTCTTCATCGACCCGGCCGCGCTGGCTGGGTGGCGCACGAGCGCCCGCGATGACGCATCGTCTCCGGCTTGCGGGCCCTCTGGCGGCTGCGCTCGTGGCCCTGATGACCGGCGGGCTCCTCAGGCATGACCTGCGCACCGTCGAGCCGTCACGCGGTGTCGGAGCGCCCGGCCTGACCCCGGAAGGTGTGGCGCTTCGCCTCGGTCCCCCGGCTATTCCCGGGGTGGATGGCCCCGTACCACAGCGGCAGGCGCTCATGCCCGCCCAGCCCTTCGTGGGTGCCCCGCCGACGATCCGGACCGTGGCACAGATGGCCGCAGAGGCCCGTCTTCGGCCGGCGCGCAGTGCCGAAGACCACCCCACGATGATCAAGATCCAGCCGGATCGACGCCAGCTCAAGGACAACCCCGATGCGGCCTCGACGAGTCGCTGGCCCCCGAGGACAGCCGCCCGCGACAGCGGTCCATCGTTGCTCACCCGTTTCATTGAAGCGGCACCGAACACCGAGGTCGCCAACTCCACCGACGTTCCGTTTACGCCCCCGGACACGATGGGCGACATCGGCCCCGCTCAATATGTCGTGGCCCTGAACGGACTGATCCGCACCATCAGCCGCGACACCGGCGTGAAAGACGACGTGCTCAATGTGCCGCTCGACGTGTTCTATGGGCGCACCGACACGGGCGACCCGCGCGTGCGCTACGACCGGCGCACCGGGCGCTGGTTCGTGCTGGCCTTCACAATCGCCGCACCGAACAGCTACGTGCTCGCCGTCAGCAGCGGCGGCGTCATCAGCGCCTCGACCAGCTGGTTCATCCACGAATGGATCAATACCCGCACCGCCGGGGGGGTGCCTGGCGCTGCGGGCTGCCTCGGCGACTATCCGACGCTCGGCATTGACGAAGACGCCCTGTACATCGGCGTTAATCAGTTCTGTGGCGGCGACCTCAACACGGTGACGTTCGATTCCAGCTCGGCGTATGTGGTCAGGAAGTCGGCGCTGCCGGGCAGCCTCGTGGTGTTCCAGTTTGACGGCCTGATGACGGCGATCGATGCGACCGGCCCGTTCACGCCGCAGGGCGTCGACAACATGGACGCGGGCACCGACACCGGCTACTTCATCGGCGTGGACGGCGCCATGTTCAGCCTTCTCCAGATGCGCCGGGTCACCAATCCGGGCGGCACGCCGTCGCTGTCGGCCAACATCCCCATCACGGTCACGTCCACCCAGTATCCCGTGCACGTCTCCCAGCCGGGTGTCACCCAGCGGCTGGATGGGCTGGACGATCGACTGCTGCAGGCCGTGATTCGTCAGGGGCGGCTGTGGACCAGCCACGGCATCGGCGTCAACGCCTCCGGGGTGGCCAGTGCCTCGGCCACGCGCACGGCCACCCGCTGGTACGAGCTGCAGGACCTCGGCACCACGGCCCTGGCACCGGCGCCCGCCGTGCGCCAGTCGGGCACCGTGTTCGACGCCACTTCGCAGACGCTGTCGTACTGGATGAGTGCCATCAATGTGAACGGCCAGGGTCACGCGGCGATGGGATTGACGCGCGCCGGTGCCGGCACGGGCGGCCACGCCAACGCCGCCTTCACGGGTCGGCTGGCCACGGACACGCTCGGCACGATGGCCAGTCCCCTGCTCTACACGGCCAACACGTCGTTCACCCTGAACACCGGCATACAGCCATCCTCGAACGTCAAGCGCTGGGGCGACTATTCGTACACCAGCGTCGACCCGAAAGACGACATGACCATGTGGACGCTGCAGGAATATGTGGCGGCCGACAATCGCTGGGCCATCCGCCTGGTGAAGCTCCGTCCGCCACCACCGGCCACCATCACGACCGTCAGTCCGGCGACCGTCACCTCCGGACAGGCCGACGTCACCGTCACGGTGACGGGCACCGCGTCATCGGGGTCGGGATTCTTCGATCCGGGGCCGGGCTTCGCAAGCCGGCTCTCGGCCGCCTTCAGCGGCTCGAATGTGACGGTGACCGGCGTCACGGTCAACTCGCCCACGCAGGTCACGCTCACGCTCAGCACCGCAGGCGCGGCTCCCGGCAGCCGCACCCTCACGGTCACCAACCCCGACGGCCAGTCTGCCTCGCTGGCGGCGGCCCTCACGGTGGTGGCTCCGCCCACCTTCACGGTGACGCCGACCAGCTGGCAGGTGCCCTCCGCGGGAGGCACGCAAGCCGTGACGGTCACGGCCTCAGCAGGCGACGCCGCGTGGACGGCGTCGAGCAGCCAGCTCTGGCTCGCGCTCAGTACCACAGGTGACACCGGCAGCGGTTCGGTCACCCTGACGGCGGCCACCACCAGCAGTGTCACACCGCGCACGGCGACGGCCACCATTGCCGGTCAGACGATCACGGTCACACAGGCCGGCGGCACGCCCACCTTCACGCTGTCGGCCACTGAGTGGAACGTGCCGGCTCAGGGAGGCACGGAGGCGGTCACGGTGTCCAGCAGTCTCGGCGATGCGGCCTGGACCGCCTCCAGCACTCAGGCCTGGCTCACGCTCAGCACCACCAGTGGCACCGGCAGCGGCACCGTCACCGTGACGGTGGCTCCCTCGATGACCGTCGCACCGCGTACGGCGACGGCCATGGTTGCCGGCCAGGCCATCACGATCACACAGGCGGGTGCGGTGCCCACGTTCAGCCTCGATGCCAACCGCTGGGAGGCCCCCGGCCGAGGTGGCCAGCGCACCGTGACCCTAAGCAGTTCAGTGACGGACGGCCCGTGGGTGGCCACGAGTGCCGTGCGGTGGCTGACCGTCTCCCCAGCCGCAGGCATCGGTCCGGCCGCGCTCACGGTGACGGCACAGGCCCTGCCCGGTATCGACGCACGCATCGGGTCGGTCAGTATCGGCGGCGAAACGCTGCCCGTGACGCAGGGTCCGATTCAGGATCAGCCGCTCGACTTGACGGTGGCGTCGGTGCGCGGCTCGACCGTTGAACTCCGCTGGCTCTGGGCAGGCACCGCCCCGGACGGATATCTGCTCAAGGGCGGCCTGTCACCAGGCGAGACGCTGGCCATCCTTCCCACCGGATCGGCAGTCCCGACCTTCACGTTCACCGCCCCTCCGGGAAAGTTCTACGTCCGCATGGTCGGCCTTCGGGACGGCGTCGAACTGCCGCCATCAGCCGATGTCCTCATCTCGGTGCAGGTGCCCGAACCTCCGTCTGCCCCGACGCTGCTGCAGGGAGTGGCCACCGGCTCGCGACTGGACCTGACCTGGATCACCACCAGCAACGGCGGCACGCCCACGGGCACGCTCCTCGAGGTCGATGGCACGCTCACCGGCCTTGTGCCGCTGCCGCTCACCGACCGGGTCAGCTTCGAGGGTGTGCCTGACGGCACGTACACCATCCGCGTCCGGGCCACTGGCGAGGCCGGCACCAGCGACGCCTCGGCCCCCATCACCCTGTCCTTCCCCGGTCGCTGCGAGCTACCGGAGGCCGCCGAGGCCTTCCATGTCTACACGACAGGCCCCATCGTCACGCTGCGATGGAACCCGCCAGCCAGCGGTGCGGCCGCCACCGGCTACCTGCTGAACGTCTCGGGTCCCGTGACCTTGAGCATTCCGGTGTCGGGCCGCGAATTCATCAACCCGGCCCCGGCCGGGGTCTACGCCTTCTCAGTCACGTCCGTAAACATGTGCGGTACGGGCGCAACGACCGCCGCCCGGGTCGTGACCGTGCCGTAACCGGCCCCCCGCCGCTGGAACAACCACTCGCGGCCCGCAGTCACTTCCGGCCGAACGGCACGCCCTCGTACGCCCGCATGACCGGCAACGGGTGACCTGGCCCGACCGGCCCCGTCAGGGTCGCCCGCACCGAAATAATCTGTACATGGACGATGCTTCCGTCGTAGATTGCCGCGTGCTACTCATCTCGGGAACGGCACCTTTTCGGAGATCGTTGGACATGACTCGTGCGCTCCCGCCCTTCATTTGTGGCCTCGCCCTCACCATCGCAGGCTGCGCTCGGGTGTCTCCCACCAGCCCCAGCCCCACGACCGCAGACGCGGTCGGCCTGCAGGGCGCCGCCCATAGCGGTGCCGTCTCAGGGGTGGCCACCACCACGGAACCATCGGCGACGATGCCGCTGCCCCCAACGCCTGGCCGGGTGCCCGTCAGCGGTGCCCCCGTGGCGTGTCAGGACCCTGATGAGATGGCCGTGGAAATCGGTCTGCTCAGGGCGTTCATGAAAGACTTCCAGGACAAGGTCGACAAGGCCCATGCCTCGCTGACCAAGCTGGCCATCAAGCGCTACGAGACCAGCCAGGCCATCGACCGGTCCTGGGCCTTGCTCGTGAAGTTCGACACCGAGATGGCCCTCTACCAGGCGGGGAAGATCAGTACGAATCCGGAGGACACCTACGATCCCCGTAACGTGCTGCAGACCAACTGGGTGAATGCCAACAGGACACTGCGCGAGATTCAGGAAACCATCGATGTGCTGCTGAATGCGATCAGCATCGCCAACGCCCGGATTGTGCAGTTGCAGGAGGCCATCGATGCACTCGAAGCCCAGCTGCAGGCCTCCTGTGACGGCCCGCCGGCGCCCCCCTCGCTGACGTCGTAGCTCCGGGATGGGACGCGGGCGCTGCCGCTAGGCGCGCCCGCGCATTTTCGCCACCCACCACCGCAGGCCCACGAACAGGAAGCGCCAGTCGGTGAAGAACTCGGGCCGCTTGCCCTCGAACGCGTGCCCCACGAACTGCAGCGCCCACCCGGCGATGAACAGTCCCGCAGCCAGCGTCCAAAGGCCGGGCCATGCGAGCGCGGCGCCGGCGGCCAGGATGAGCGACACCACAATCAGCGGAATGCCCACCGTGTGCAGTGCGCGGTTCACGGGGTGCTGATGACTCGTGGCGTACTGGCGAATCCATTCCGCCATCGGGCGATCTCCGAGCAGCATGGCTGACCTCCTGTCGACAGACTATAGTGTCGAACGCCGCCGACGGCCAGGCCGGGCCGGCCTCACCGCAACGCGCACAGACACTCGCAGAGATGTAATGGTCCCGTCGACGGTCTGCGATGCGCGGTCGTCCCCCCGTGGGTGCAGCAATACCGTGGGCAGACAAGTCTCGTCACAGGAGGCATAGCACCATGAACCGACTGTCTGGACAATCAACGACCGTCACCGGAGGGGCCGGCGGCATCGGACACGCCTGCGTCAGGCGCCTGACCTCAGGCGGCGCGGACGGTGACCGGTTCCACTGGCAAGAGAAGGAGCGACGTCTGGGGGTGAGGTCATGAATACCGATGTTGTGCTCGGCATCCTGTGAGGAACCTGGCGTTCACCCCGGACTATCGTGCGCGAGTGGCCGCGTCGGACCGATGCAGCCGAAGGCGTTGAAGGAAATGGCCACGAACGAGCTGGCACGATACAGGGGCTGTGGCCTGACGTCGGCTCATTGATGCAAACCGCTACCGGGAACCATTCGCGCGCGAACGAACAGCCTCTTTCCGTCCGACGGCTCTCGCTCCTGCGATTCGCCCACAGACTGCGTCGACGGCTCGAGCAGTGTCAGCTGTTCCATGATGGCCGCCGCCATCGTGGTCGCGCCGCCGCGGAAAGGTCGATGGGAGGTCCATTCCCGCCGCTCGGCCCAGAGACTCAGGCAATGCCGTGCGTCGCGCACGATGACGGTTCCCCCCTGACACGCCACGATCGCCCCTCTGGTGGCCATGGTTTCGCGTGCGGCATGAGGTCGGGCGCGGTGCCCGACCGCCCCGATGCTTGGGTGGGAGCGATGACCAGGCCGCGCATCGACCCGCGCTCCACATGGGTCGCTATCCGCCCCCGGCCATCCACGCGCCCCACGACAGCAGTGACGCGGCGCCGCCGCCCCAGAGGCCGGTCTCGAACAGCCGCCGCCGCAGTACCGCCCCGATCGGGCGATTGGCGGTGGCCTCCGCCAGCAGCCATGCCGCCCACACGATGAGGGCGCCAGCCGCCACAGGCCCAGCCACGTGCAGGGCCAGGCTTCCCGACACATCGCCCTGCAGTGCATGACACACCGCCCGCGTGAAGCCGCAGCCCGGGCAGTCGAGCCCCGTCAGGGCCTTCCACCCACACACGGGAAACGGCAGCGGACGATCTGGGGGCACCATCGCACCGAGCACCGCGAGGCCTCCGAGCGCCAGGCCCTCGAGCGCACGATCCCGCCGCCATGCACCCGGCGTCATCATGCGCGCACGGCGCCGTGCCGTGCGGCCTCCTGCGCCAGCAGGAAGCGATAGACGAGCGCGATCGCGGTCAGCTGCACGGCCGCCACCACGAACCAGCCGACGCAGAACGCCAGCAGGCCCAGCACCTGCAGCGGCAGGAATGCCAGATACAGCAGAAAAATCCTGAAGCGATACCCCTCGGTCAGTTCGGCGCTGCGTTTCATCGCCGCCCAGAAGTCGTCGGCCGGCGAGTCGGCCAGTCGCGCATAGGTCACGCTCCACATGAGGGCCAGGATGACGCCCGGCACGATGCACAGGAGAAGACCGATGAACGTACCGAGCCCGGTGGTCAGCGCGGCCAGCAGTCCCTGCACCGACCGATCGTCGAACCGGAACAGCGCATCGACGCGCGGTGCCTCACCGCTCATCATTCGCAGGATCGTTCGGTAGGTCGCCACGTACGCCGGCCCCATGAGAAACGCGGTGATGAGTCCACCCACCACCGGAATCACACTGGGCAGCAGCGGGAGCGCACACATCACGCCCAGCCGCACCATGTGCGGACGCACGAGGTCCCAGGCCTCGCCGATGATGTCCCAGACGCGGAACTCGGCGGGCACTCGGAATCCGTGAGCCGCGCCACCAGCCGCGCCATCCGAGGCCGGCGGCAGCCCGCTCCATGCACGGCGTCCCTCACTCGCCGCATCCGCACCGCTCTCAGACGCGGGTTCGGTCGGCCACGGAGCCACGCCCGAGTCCGATGCGGCAGCACCCGCACCCGGTGGCAGCGGTGGCAGCCCCGGAATCGATGCGGGGGCGGCGCCGTCAGGTGGAAGCGGGGGTGGACCAGCGGCCCGGGCCGTTCGGAACTCAGCGGCCATCTCGGGCAGAAACTCGGCCGAAACGGCAACGGCTCCGTTCTTCCGAATCGGCGTCGACGCGCCAATGCGCCCCTCGCGGATCCACTGGCGGAGCGTCGCCAGATCACACGGACCGTATTCCTGTCCGTTCGCAGCCACGACGATGAACTGGTCCATGGGGCGGAACGTAATGCCCGCGTGGCCGGGAGTCAAGGACGAACCCGCGTCCGCACGGCCATGCGCCAGCGGGCCCTGACCTTCCACCGAAACGCGCTCGCATCGTCAAGCGACGGTCGAGCTTGCCTCGCCTCGGATGCGATCTGCACCGATACCCATTCGTAGCCCGCGCCCCTGCTGCCGGGACTGGTGCCACGGGCCTTGCCGCGGTGATGTGGTCTGCGTCACTCTGCGCACGTGGTGCCGGGGGCGGGAATCGAACCCGCACGCCCCATCAGGGGCCAGAGATTTTAAGTCTCATGCGTCTGCCAGTTTCGCCACCCCGGCCCGGCCTGCCTCAGTCTAACGCCCGCGACAGGGCCTCGGCATCCGCAATCGGCGCCTCGCACGCAAAGTGCCGGCACACATACGCCGTCGCGCGCCCCTCGCTCATCGTCATGGCGCCGAGCCATGGCAGCAGGTCGGCCAGCGCCTGGTGCGCCTCACCCGGGGCCACCGGCAACGCCACCAGCCATGGCCGATAGGCCGCATGCACCCGCGCCCACAGCGCCTGCGTGTCGTCCGCATCGGGCCGGCCCACAATCACCAACTGCACCGGCTCGTGCAGCCAGTGCTGCAGGGCCACGGCCATCAGCGGCACCGCCCGTCCCTCGTGCTCGAGCCGGTCGCGCATGCTGCGCAGTGCCGACTCGGCCCCCCCGCGCCAGCGGGCATCGCCGGTCAGCGCCGCCAGCAGCTGCACATTGAGCGCCGACACCGACGTCGCCGACGGCTCGGCCCCGTCGTACTGCTCGCGCGTCCGCACCAGCACCGACGGATCGTCGCCCGTGGTGGAATACCAGCCGCCCCGCGCTTCGTCGTGGAACAATCGGTCCTGCCGCTGCTGCAGCTCGAGGGCCCATCGCAGCCAGCGGGCATCACCCGTTGCCTGCAACAGTTCCAGCAGGCCGAAGATCAAGTACGCGTAGTCTTCCGCAAAGGCCGCGATGCCCGCGTGGCCCTCGCGATAGCGCCGCAGCAGGCCTACGTCGCCGGGCCGCCACAGGTGCCGCTCGATGAACGCCGCCGAGTCGATCGCCATCTGCAGGTGCCGCGCCGCCGCCGCACGCACATCAAAGCCCGCACCCAGCGCCTCGCTGGCGGCCATCACCCGCGCCGCTCGCGCCGCCGCGCCCAGCATCAGGCCGTTCCAGGCCGTGAGAATCTTGTCGTCGCGCTCTGGCCGCGGCCGCTGCGCGCGCACATCGAACAGGCGACGTCGCGCGTCGAGCAACTGCTCGCCCACCTGCGCCTGGGTCTGTCCGGTGGCCTGCGCAATGTCGCTGATCGAGGCCGCAGTGTATAGAATGTTGAGGGCCGTGAATTCGCCGTGCGGGTCAGCCAGGGCGTTGCCCTCGGGCCGCAGGCCATAGCGCTGCTCGAAGGCCGGAGCCGCGTCGCCGAGCACCCGGCGCACTTCGTCCGTGCCGAACACGTAAAAGGCGCCCTCGACCTTGCGCGCCACCGCTGCCGGTGCCGTGGCCGTGACCGCCGGCAGGCTGTCGGCATCCTCTGCCGAATAGCACCCACCCTCGGGCGACCGCAGATCGCGCGCCACATACTGCAGCGTGTCTTCCGCCACCTGCAGCAGGAAGGGGTCGGCCGCCAGCTGTGCCGCCTCGACGTAGGCCAGGACCAGCTGCGCCTGGTCGTAGAGCATCTTTTCGAAGTGCGGCACACGCCACTGACCATCGACCGAGTAGCGGTGGAAGCCACCGCCAATGTGGTCGCGCATGCCGCCGAGCGCCATGGCTCGCAGGGTCTTCACGGCCATGTCGCGCGGCTCATCCTGGCCCGTGCGCACGGCCTCGCGCAGCAGGAACAGCAGCTCGGACGGGCGCGGAAACTTGGGCTGCCCACCGAAGCCGCCCCAGCGCCGGTCGAACATCCGCTCGAACTGCTGCCGCGTGCGGTCGAGTGCCTCGCCCCCAGGCACGCCATCCCCCGCCGCCTGCCCCTCGGCGATGGCCCGCAGCCGCTCGACAATCTCGGCCGCCGACCGCACCACCGAGGCGCGATCCTCGCGCCACGCCCGGGCGATTTCCCGGAGCACGTCGCTGAAGCCCGGCCGCCCCCACTGCCCCGACGGCGGAAAGTAGGTGCCGCCGTAGAAGGGCTGCAGTTCGGGCGTGAGCCACACGCTCATCGGCCAGCCGCCACTGCCCGTTGTGGCCTGGACGAACGTCATGTAGACGCGGTCGATGTCCGGACGCTCTTCGCGGTCGACCTTGACCGGCACAAAGTCGCGGTTGAGGATCTCGGCCACGCGCGCGTCTTCGAACGACTCGTGCTCCATCACGTGGCACCAGTGGCACGTGGCGTAGCCTACCGAGAGGAAGATGGGCCGCTGCGTCTCGCGCGCCAGGGCAAAGGCCTCGTCGCCCCAGGGATGCCAGTCGACGGGGTTGTTCGCATGCTGGCGCAGATAGGGACTCAGTTCACGGGCGAGGCGATTCGGCACCCGTCGATGATAGTCGGCGGCGGGTTGCATTACCATGACGGCATGACGCTGTCGGGTGCACGCATTGCGCTGCTGATTGAAGACTTGTTCGAAGATGGCCTGGTGCTCACCCCGCGGCAGCTACTGATGGACGCCGGCGCGCAGGTCGTGTACGTCGCGCCCCTGGTGGGGCGCGCCTACCGCGGGCTCTCAGGCACCGTCGTGACGGCCGACATGGCCGCCGGCGCCGCGCGCGCCGACGAGTTTGACGCGGTGGTCATCCCCGGGGGCTACGCCCCTGACCGCATCCGCCTGCGCCATGCGATGGTCGACCTCGTGCGCGACACCATGGCCGCCGGCAAGCCCCTGGCGGCCATCGACCATGGCCCGTCGGTGCTCATCAACGCCAACGCCCTGCGTGACCGCACCCTCACCTGCTGGCCCTCCATCGCCGTCGACGTCAAGAACGCCGGGGGCCGCTACATGGATCGGCAGGTGCATGAAGACGGCAACCTCATCACCTCACGCAAGATCGACGATGTGGTG
>SXGQ01755062.1_pt1 | contig 13912 bp, 12 predicted proteins | sample 3178371 | NCBI WGS metagenome assembly SXGQ01 (sample SAMN11356859, study PRJNA531348) | freshwater metagenome | isolation source: freshwater sample F1-20 | place: China: Fuxian Lake, Yuxi | collected 2017-12-25
CGGCGCGGCCGGCTATCGCTGCCGCGGCGGCGCCGGCCAAGCCCCTCGGCGACCTGACGAACCTGGCTGCCAGCCTGCAGCGTTCCGCGCTGCCGGACGAGGTGCGGGCGGACATCCTTGCCCGGGCCCTGCGGGAGCACCCCGTGGTACGCAGCATCGTGAACTCCCGCATCCAGAACTGATAGCGTGACCCCGGTGCAACTCGCCAAGAAGTGCTGGCCGTTGGCGCTCCTGCTCGGGCTGGGAGGCTGCGCCACCGCGACGGTGCCCGGACCCGGGGGGACCCTGTCCGGCAAACTCGTCGTCCAATGGGTGGCGGAAAACCGCTTCATCTACCGGCCGGATGCCGCAGACCCGCTGCGGTTCAGGCGACCCAACGGCCAGGAAATCGTGCCGCAGGAAATCTTCACGGACGGCGGCTCGATCCCGCCGGTGTTCTGGTCGCTCCCGGGATTTTCGCCCTGGGGCTACGGGCCGGCTTACATCGTGCATGACTGGCTCTTCCAGCAGCATCGCTGCCGGCTCCCTGATGGGAGACGGTCACGTTCGAGGACTCGGCGGTTGTCCTGGGCGAGGTGATCGACACGCTGATGCGCCGAGGAGACGTCCCGCAGAACGTGCAGGCGCGATCCTTGATCGAAGAAGGGGTGAGAACGGCCATCGCGCGTGGAATGTGGGACAGCGAAGGGGATTGCCGTCAACCCATCACGGCGAGATCCGGAGGGCGTTCCGCCCCGTCGGGACCCATCATCATCCGGCTCGACCTGTCAGCCCCGCGACGACCTTGACCTTTCGACCTGACCGGAGAACGCGGTTCCCGCGCCGTGGCTCGGGATAGCTCAGTTAGACTTCGGGACCACGAGCGGGCTGAAGCGCGGCTCCGGCTTCGGGATTCCGAAAGATCGGAGCACCTTCTTCTCGACGGGCGTTCCGTCCGCCTTGTGCGACACGATTATTTCGGGTGGGTTCATCTCGATTTTCAGCGTTTGCACGTCGTTGCGCGACGCCAACGCCTTCGCGCTGACCGTCAATGGGACGATCACCACGGAGCCTTTCAGCCCGCCTGCCCGCTCCAGGCCGAACACGGCCTGGTAGCTGAGTTTGCTGACCGCGAACTTCGGGTCGCCCCCGGCGGCTTGGTCCAGGTCGGATGCCAGCCCGGTGAGCCACGCTCCGAAGCCAAGGCCGCCCTCCACGAGCAGATCTCCAGCCGTGTCGCAGATCTGAGCGCCTCTCGGCGCCGACGTGATGCCGAATTCCACCGTCTGGGCGACCGTGTTCTTTCGTGTGACCTCGCCGGAGAGATCAACGCCCAGATCGGCCCCCTGAAACGGAACCAGCCCTCCAGCACCCACCCCGCCCCCGAATGTATTCGACGTGACCACGTTGAGATCCATGGAGCCGGTCACCGTCCAGCGCTTGAGTTGAAGCCGCGTGCCCCGGTATTCGGTGAGGAAACGCGCGTACTCGCATTTCAGCGAGTTCACGAGCCGGGTGACCGGAATCAGCTGTTCAGGTGTAGGGGGCGGAGTATACGCGCAGCCGGCCAACATTGCCGTGCCGAGCGCGGCGAGCGAGCGTGACCTGGACAAGCGCAGCACGCGAAGTCTCCGGAAGAAGTACAGACGCAAATAGTCGCTGACCATTTGGCCGATCTAGCGTCGTGCACGTCAAGTGCCGGGAAAGCACACGTCCGAGCATCTAATGGTCAGACGTGTTTGGTCCGAGGTCTGAGGCTTCGCAACCATCCAGCTCCCCCCAGTGGGGCGAGGCGACACCGTGCTCCACGGACGTGGTGTGTCCTGCAACCTCGCCAGGGTGCCGGGGGCGTAGAGCTTTGCTCCGTCTGCGATCCGGCCGCGCCGAGATGGGTCCACGCTGTTTGGTCCTGGCCGGCCGGTTTTGCGTGGGCTACCCAATGAGGCCCGCCCTCCCGAACGCCGAGGCAGAATGGCCAATCTACCGCCGGACAGGGACTGGAACCGGTCCATCGCATGGACCAGTGACCACCCGGTCCGAGCCGCGTTCAGCACACTCCGCGACTCCGTGGCCGCGGTGAGAGGCAGTGCAAGCAACTGCCTCCCGTCGCGGCTGAGCCTCGTTCAGCAACAGGTCCTGCGCGCGAACCGCGAGCGGATCCTCGCGGCCGCACCGCACCCGGAGCTCCAGGTTCAAGCGGCGAACGCCCTTCAACGAGTTAGGCGCGGTGTCCTCGACGATGCCGGCCGAACGGAGCGGATGTTCGCTCAGATGCTGGGCCTGCCTGCGGCCGACATGGACCTCGACCGGGTTCGGCGCGAGGGACGGGACTTTGCGTTCCTCCAGTGTCTTGCGATGCGGCCGGGCTACTGGGACGATCCTGTACGATTCATTCTCTTCAGCGTCTTTACCTACGCCTTCGAACTGGCAATGGGTCGCAGGTACGGCAAGCCCGAGCCGATCAGGACGGAAGCCCTGGTCAACTTCGTCCACAGCGCTGTCGAGCATCGCATCATCACAGCCATGAACGACGCTCGTGCGTTCCTGCCGGCCCGCCACCGTTTGGACCTGGGCACGGGTTCGATGCAGGAGCGTCACGATCTTCTTGCCGCCGACCTGGCGGTCATCGTTGGTGTGGAGGTCTGCGGGCGTCCGATGTACCGCGTCGTCCTCTTCCAGGCCAAGCACCTGGCGAGCGACGGGCAACTAAACCTGACCGTTGCCGAGCGTGGGCAGCTGGACAAGCTGCTGTCTACGGGGATGGGATGGTACCTCTTCTATCCGAAATCCGAGGAGGCCGGGCGCTTTCTGGGCGTCACCATGTCCGCGAGGGACGTGTTCCAGTCGGTCTGGTGCAGCCCCCGCGATAGGCGACGGGCCGGGGTCGATGTGTTCGGATCGGGCACGCGGCGACCGGTTTGGGACTTTCCGTCTCTCGTGGGCGTCGGGATGTACTCCAACCTCCTGAAGCCCGGACGGTTGTTTCCGAGCGCCGCTGCAGTGAACCAGGCCCTATCGCTAGACCGAGCCAAACCACTCGTCGCGGGCTTGATTGCGGCCGACACCACGAAGAGCCTGCAGCTTCGCGACATCCTAGATGCGGCCGCTGCCAGCGGCATGACGGTCCGGCAGCCCGTCTCGGTACCCTCCTGGTGGGACGGCCCTCCGCCCGACGAGTTGCGACCCGAGATCCCGTAACGGGCAGCCGCTAGGGCGGGAGCAAGATGAGCTCTCGCACGAGACACTCGGCACGCAGCGATGTCACGCCATGAGGAGAAGAGCGCGCCAGACGCCGCAGAAACTCAGACTTCCTGTCAAAGGCGAGCACGTCCACAACCAGGGGTTCAACATCCCCGTAGACCTCTCGGGAGCTCCACGTGAGCAGGTATTCCGCCACTCCGAAGCACAGGTCGGGCCGCTGTTCGACATGCTCTCGGACCCGCAACTGCCAGATCTTCTTCTCGCCTTCGGCGAGATAGGCCCATTCACGACCGGCTCCTTTCCCTTGGGGGAGGACGGCCAACATTCCATCCAGGAAGAGAAGGTCTTCGCCCAACGGGAGCTCCGCAACCTCCCGCAACAGCGCCTCGTGTCGCTCGACCTCGGCGAGCTTTGGCCGAGAGACTTGGCGGCGGCGTGAGAGCAGAAGCATGCTCAGCGCGGCAAAGACGATAGCACCATCGTCCAAGCTGTACGCCAGCCGCAATCCGGCGAACATGGCGCGTCCGTATGCTTCCGGATGGGCCTCGAAGAGGGACGGCAGACGAGCGAGGCGTTTCAGGTCCTCGCCTTCCCATTGGTCTGCACCAGCAAGGATGGTCAACCACTTCGTCCCATCGGGGCCGCCGTGGAAGCCGTCATCGACGTGCTCCCGTCGGCCGAGCTGTCTAAGGATGGCAGGAACCCACAACCGACCGGGCAGAAGAGCCGAGAATGCAGCCAGGTACTCTTCCGGCTTCGGCGGCCAGGCGCCGAACAGGTCGGCGATGCCCTCCACCAGGATCGGGGTCAGAGCATCGGCGCGCTCGGCCAATGCCTCGTCGAACAGGCCCGTTCCGTCGATAATCATCTCTCGCAACCGGAACAGAGCCAGGCTGTCCTGTCCGAACTGGTCGAGCAGCGCGGCCATGGGCAGCTGAACGCCGAACGGGAGTTGCACCAGGTTGCCTTGGATGGCCTTCAGCGGCGTACCCTCCAGGTACGAAAGCAAGGCTTTTGTGTCCGTCCAAGCTTTCTCCAGTCTGGCCTCGACGAGCTTGGCTGCCTTCCAATTCAGCCACCGAACCGTCGCGCCGGACACGTTCAGCTCACGCTGGATTGACGCAAGCTTGTCGGCGAGCTCAGCGCAGCGGCGCGGCTTCTGGTGCTCGGGGGCAACGTTCAAGAACCACAACATCTCGGAGAGCGCCCGCTCACGGGCGTTCTGAAGCTCGCCGTACGACGGCGACAGCAACCGCAACCGCGCGTTCGCGTCGGGTTCATGCTCCTGCACCCAACGTTCGAATGCCCCGGCAACCTCTTGCCTTCTTGCCGGCTGCGGCAGCTGATGACGGGACAGCCTCTTGAGCGGGTGTTCATCCGCCTCGGGTAGCGGAGAGAGGTTGCCGTGCGCCAAAGCGGTATCTCGGGAACGGGAGAAATCGAATCCGTGCAGCACAAGTGTCGCTGCTGGGCCCACAAAACACAAAACGTCCGGCGGCGGACCCGTGATCCTTGCTGCGACGAACTTCACGGTACAGCCAAAGCGGCGGGCATCGCAGGATGGCTGGAGGGTGTCAGTACACCTGGAAATAGCGGCGCGTGTAGTCGACGACCTCGCTGGAACGAACGTCCACGAGAGCACCTCCGGTCGTCTTGAACTTCAGCATGAAGTCGATGTCGGAGGCGGGACAGTCCGAGGTGTCGCCACGCCCGAGTGCATCCGGGCTCTCGGCCCACCAGTAACGCGCCTTTCGCGTTGCCCCGTCCGGATACAGCGCAAGTTTGTGCAGTTTGCTGAGGTTCATCGCCTTGCCGCAGATCGTCACCGGGACGGCGTCGTCCTCGAACCGCCCGTACACCGTTTCAGGTGTGCTGCCGGTCCTGGAAAGCGTGAGTACGTCGGAGTAGAGGGACAGGGCCACAGGCGCGTTCAGGCGCCCACCCGAGTAGCTGGCCTTGATCGTTTTCCCGTCGACCGTGGCGGAGATGGACAGCCTCGTCTTGACATCGGCCGGGGGAAGGCCCTCGCCGATGAGAAGACCAGCGACGAAGCTGACGATAGGTGTGGCAAAGGACGTACCCGCGAAACTGCCGGGACGGGCCCGCTTCTCGGTGCCGACGATCTCACCCTCGTAGGCGGGAATGTCGCATGCCGGCGCGAGCAGGTCGACGCGCTGGGGATGTCTGTTCGTCGAGGGCCAGAGGTCGCCGGAGGGCTCATGCCCGCCAACCGTGACGACCACGCCGCGCGCGTTTCCCCTCTCGCCGCCGAGCCGAGCAGGCCATGCGTCGATTGCCGAGGCCCCGGAGTTGCCGGCCGCAGCAACCAGCATGGCTCGCGAGCCATATTTCTCCAACTCGTCGTCGATCCTCGGATCTGTACTCAGTTCGAAGCTGTAGTTCACGACACGAGCTCCGATGGAGTCAGCGTAGCGCAAGCCTTCGGCCAACGCGGTCGGGGAACTGTAAGGCGGGTGGTCTCCGTCGTCCTGGATCGTCGAAGCGGTGGCGATCTCTCCGGTGTAGGGTGAGACCCTGCGGCCGTCGAGAAGGCGGGTGCCAAGAGCGGCGGACGTGACCCCGGCTCCGTGCCAGCGGAAGTCGTTGCTTCCGATCACGTATGGAGCGTTCGTCGCGGCTCCCGTCGACATCGTGGCCAGGTTCACTCCGCGCTGCGTGAAGAAGGGCTCGACGACTCCGCCGTAAGCAACCCGCGACATCATCGAGCGGACGGCCGGGAAAGCCCCGCCTGGGAAGCCCGGTTCAGACCCCATGAAATCGAAGCCGGTGTCCAGAACCAGGATCAGGTTGCGTTCCCTCTTCAGGCCTGGCGGCCGGAGCCGGTCGTTCTCGGCGAGGCGCTCCGCCATTGCCGCGAAGGGCAAGGGCCAGGTTGCGGCATCAGGCGCGCTGCCGCACCTTGCATTCTGGCCCGACGCGGGCACGGGAAGGATTGCGGCGGACGTCGGCCTAAGCATGACGGAGGCGGCCGCGGCAGAAGCCGGCCGGGTGGTAGCGAGCGAGGGCCGGCCTCCGGTGTCGGCGTTGGAGGCATCCCTAAGCGCCGCCAGGGCCAATTCGGTGCCGACCCCTGGCCGGAGGGCGATTGTTCGGCTGAACGTGCGCTGCGCCGGTACAACGACCGTGGTGCCGGCTATAAGGACGTTCGGGTCGCGGATCGGCTCGGCCGGGACTGGCAGATCCGGCATCGCGGCACTGCGCGCGGCGCTCCCCAAGACAATCTCGTTCAGAGCGCGCGCTGCGCTTCGAGCGTTCGCCAACACGTTCGCCCTCAGGGGCAACGAAGATGCCTGGGCATGCGCGAATGCATCCGCCAGTAAACGGTCCCGACGCGCCTGGCTTGTGGCTAGGTTGATGTTCTGCTGCGGCACCACCTCGTCTCGCAGGTATGTCGTGAGCGTGTCGCCTCTCCTGATATCTCTCAGTTCCGGAAGCGGAGGGGGCGCGCATGCCGGCAAAACAACCTGCGTCTCTGGCGACAACGGCGCTTCGAGAGACGTGGGCAAAGCCGGATTCTCGCTCCGGACCACGCTGTAATAGACGGGGTCGACAGAGCCGCATTTCGCAAGGACCAACTGGCGGATTGTGTCGCCGGCCTTCGTTGCGACTGTCTGCGGCACGCCCAGCTTGGCTATGGTGACGGTCAGATTGGGCGTTACCTGCGATGGAACGGCGACCGCGACCAGTTCTAGTGCACGCCCAGGGGAGGGCAAGGCCGCAATCAGCAGTGCGCCCGCTGCAACAAGCGTGCCCTTGTGCGCCGCGGAGCTCCCCATGCTCCAGTCTCCGACATTCAGGATCAAGGATAGCAGAGGACCGACGCGGCATCATAGCCGCAGATCTCGACCCCCCTCGCGCTCGACCAGGCGACGATGAACTCCGCGATTTGAGGCGCGGCTACATCCGTGATGGTCGAGGTCTTGAAGTCCAGGCCGCGCGTCGAGTTCACGCCAAGAACGATCCTGCTGACCGGGGCCTCGGGCGGCGTCTCGCGATAGGCAGCGCCTCCGCTGTCCCCCTCACACAAGACGGCGAGTTCCCCTCCCGCCAGTACAATCCGGCCGTCGTATCTCATCTGAAAGAGCGTTGATCCCGTGTAGAGCACGTTCGCGAAAGGTCCACCCTCTCGGACGCAGCCGTACCCAATGAGCCGGACGCGGTCGCCTTTCCCGAGAACCCCGGCGTCCCTGTTCAACCGCTCGTAGCGAGCCCCCACCATCAACGCGATAGGCGCGTCGGCCAGGCACAACGCGATGTCGTTGCGATAGTTGTCGAACGGCGCATAGCCGGAGTGGTGCGTGCATGTCACCGAAACCGGTCCGGCATCGACGGCCAGGTTCATCGTCGCGCCGTTCTGGACGCAATGAGCAGCAGAAAGGACGACCCGCGGGCCGATAACCGTCGCCGTGCATTGGATTGGCTCAGCCGGGGTGCCAGCCGTCGAGATCAAAGTTCCCGGCCAGCGCTCACCCGGCACGGGTGACGCGTGCACGACCTTCGGCTGCCCGAACGGGACCTTCTTGGCCGGCAAACGAAACGACTGCTCGGCCCAACACGGCTGCATCAGCCCGAGAAGCGCGAGCGCTGCGCCGACGTTGAGCCATCCTGCCATAATCGTCCCCAATGGCGCGCCGCCTGTCTCGCCAGCGCCCGTCAATTCAGGTCACCGGGCCGGTCTCAATGTCCACTCCAGCCGAAGACGAGCCCTCACGACGAGCTGGCCCGGCGTGACGATCATCGCGCCTGCCGAGACGGGAGCCGCCCGCGTCGGAACAGAGCCTCCCGAGTCGGATGTGTCCTCGTTCATGCTGACGACGGTGCCGAGTTCCAGGCCGGCAGCCTGCGTCAGCAGGCTTGCCTTGTGCTGCGCGTCTCTCAATGCACGCGTCCGGGCTTCGTCGAGCAGGGTGCCGCGGTTCGCCACGTCGAAGGTCACGCCCCGCACTTCGTTCGCGCCAGCCGTGACGGCTCGATCAACGAGGCTTCCCAGATCGGGAAGGTTGCGGATGCGCAACGTGACTTCCGTCGCGACGACGTAACCGACCAGGGTCACGCGCTCCCCGGTGTCGGCGGGTCGTCGGGCCGAGTACCGCGGCCTCAACGAAAGTCCGCTCGCACGGATGTCGGCAGACGTGATTCCCTGGGCCTCCAGCCGAGCTATCAGGCCAGCCACCGTCGTCGTGTGCTCGTCCAACGCGGCCTTCGCCGTGCTGTTCTCGGTATTGACCGCGAGGGTGAGTTCCGCCGTATCGGGCGGAGCCGCGACTTCCCCCTCTCCGACCAGCACGAGGGTTCCCGTGCCGCTGGCAACGCGCGCCGTGGGATCGGCTTTCGTGTCGTCAGCGCGAAGCAGAACCAGGCCGAGCACGATCCCGGCAGCGGCGGCGCTCCGCCTCAACCAAAGTCCTCGCTCGTCAAGGGGCAAGTTCTTGCTCCAAAGTGACGGTTCCGGCGAGCCACCCGCGCCACCTACTGAACAACGGTCCGCTTGTCAGCCGAAACGTGAACAGCACCGATCCGCCGCCGGGCTGGACGTTGCAGACGACGTCGCTGTGGTGGTTCTCGCTCGCCCCACTCCAGCTACAGCCCGTGATCCGGTAGCCCGGCTCGGCCTGGAATGTCTTCTGATAGTTCTGCGATCTGGGCTGAAGGTCAGGGTGATCGTCCTTTGTCTCGGAAACGAAATGCACTCTGCTGATGCGCTGCAATCTTGGATAGGCTGCAACGGCGGCGCTTGCGGTCACTCCAGCCTGCAATTCTGTCCAGCAACGGCGGTCGGGGGGGAGATCGGTTATCTTCGCGAGCAGCGGACTTTCCAAGAGGGATGAGCTCGGAATGATGAAGTTCACACCGTCGACGTCCTGCTCCTCGGTGCCGAATTTCCATTTCGTGATGCCGCCCACCGCGACCCCCACGAGAGCCCCCGACCAATCGAAGGCCGGTCCGCCGCTATTCCCTGGGTTGACGAGCGTGTCGGTCTGCCAGCGGCCCTTGCCGTCGTTGTGGTTGCTGACCAGACCACCAGAGATGCTCAGATCCTGATTGAGGGGAAATCCCAGGATAACAATCGACGAACCCATCGGGACCTGTTCGGCCGCCTTCACGACGGGCATCGGGCACCGTGGCCCGCCCGCGTCGGGCACTGGCGCCTTCAATTCGAGAAGGGCGAGGTCCCGTTCGGGGTCGCGATGGACGGCCTGGACCGCGCGTGGGTCGAGCAAACGAGATTTCAGCCGCACCGAAACGGCCAGCTGTTCGTAGTTCTGCTCACGCGGGATAACGTGGTTGTTCGTAACAACGTAGCTGTCCCCGATCAGCAGGCCTGACCCGCTTTTCACCTCTTGCGCGCCGTTGAACAGCGTTCCCACCGCCTCCACGTGCGCCACGCGCGCATTGTAGCGCGCTGCGACCGCCACAGGGTTCTGCGCCGCAGCCGGGGAGGCCGCGACCAAGAGGAGGAGGCCCGCGCCTACTTGCCGTAGAACTTCTGCACCGCTTCGATGTCGAGTGCGCTCAGTTTTCCGTCGCCGTTCCATGAAGCGCTGCAGTAGTTCATGATTGAGTTAGGGTCGTAAACGGTGACCTTGTAGTCGCCGCTCGTGCCTTGCTTGTTCTCGTCGCGGCATTGCGTCGGAGCATCGTCCCGGTTCTGCTCATGAGCAAAGCCGAGCGCGTGTCCGAATTCGTGAGCCGCGACGGCGTACACACAGAAGTCTGGCGTTTGCTGGCAGCTCTGGCTCCAGTTGCCGAAGGTGAAGTTCAGGACCATCCCTTGCGGGCGTTTGTCGAGGTAGCGGCCGAGCGCTTTCACGTGCGGCCCTTCGTCCGCGACGCGGATGCGAATGCCATGAGGATCGGCAGTGCAGGTGTTCCAACCCGTAAATCGGACGGCGGAGTGCCGCTCCCACGTTTCTTCTACGGCCGAACGCGAGATCGCGCGGTAGCGTGCGTCCGAGGCGCTGGGGTTTTCCCAGCACACGGGTATCGGCATCGTCTCCCATTTCGAACTCTGGAGCACCGTCCCGAATAACTGTTCGTCCGTGACCCCCGCTGGACGCGCGCTCTGCCCAACACTCGGATTGCACAGACAGGCAAACAGAACGGCGGAAAGCGAAGATGAATAGAACCATCCCACGTCTGTTCTCCACGGGCGAAATGGATTGGCGAATATCGATGACTTGCGTTACCTTTGAACTATGACTTCCGCCTCTGCTGCCCGCCTCAGTGAGGTGATCGGCCCGCGGGTGTCCTACGTAGAGCGCGATTGATCGGAGTAGTTTTGCGCTGCCGTTGCCCGACGTCAACCTCGAATTGACCTTGGACAAAAAGACTGGCCAAGGCGTGAGTATCGGTGCAGTGTAGGGGAGTGGTCGTGCCGACGCTAATCTCGGCTCGCATCCTTGCGCCTCGTCGTAGTTGGTGCCGAACCGCCTGCTGCAAGGGCCGACGAACGGCCACTCATAGCGCTTCGGCAGCGCGCGAGGGCGGCCTGAGAGCACGCCCCATGTGGGGGGAGCCCGAGATGAGGTCCGGTCGCCGCGAGTTCCTTGCCGGCGTTGGCGCGGTCGCCAGCCTAGGCTCCTTGCTGCCCCTTCCGAACGCGGCAGCCCAGGTGCGCCCAGCACCAAGGATGCGCCTGGAAGAGTTCGTCACGTCTCCGGGCCGCGTGGAGGCCCTAAAGCGCGGCGTTGCAGCTATGAAAGCGCGTCGACCGTCCGACCCGAAAAGCTGGTTCTTTCAGGCGGCCGTCCATGGCGTGTCAGATCTCGCAATCGTTGAGGCGGAACGGGCCGATCCGGCAGTTCGGGCTGTCGTGTCCGACGGGCGATTTTGGAACAAGTGCCCGCATCACGGGGAGCCGTCGGCGGACTTCCTACTCTGGCACCGGGCTTACTTGTTCTACTTCGAGCGGATACTCCGGGAGGCTTCGGGAGATCCGTCGCTATCGGTCCCGTACTGGAACTACAACGATCCCGCACAGCGGGCTTTCCCAGGGTTGTTCGCTGACGCCGACCGAGCCGACCCGCGTGATCCGGACTCCCCGGCGCGAAATCCGCTATTCGACGAGCGCCGCGAGGCTTCGTTGGTCGCGGGCGTTACGGAGTTGTCGGAGCGGGCCGTTTCCTTGACGGCCGTGATGAACGAACGGGACTTCTTCGGCGTGGACGAGACCCAGGGAGTGGCCGGGGCGGTCGCCGACCAACTCGTCGGGACGCAAGGCCTGCTGGAGCGCCGACCGCACAACGGTGTTCACTTCGCCATCGGCGGCGTGATCGGAACCGGAGATCTGCCTCCTGCCTCCACCGCGAACGCCGGCCTGATGGCCGATCCTGAGACGGCTGCCTTCGACCCGGTGTTCTGGGTCCACCACAGCAACGTCGACCGGCTTTGGCGCGTTTGGGACTGTTTGCCCGAGCGACATTGGGGACAGCTGCCCGCCCGTTCTTGGTTCAACGAGCGGCCCTGGCACTTTCATGACGTAAGCGGCACCGTTCGAAACGAAGCCCGCCTGTTCTACCTGAAGGACGGCAATCTCCCGGATGTGCGCTTCGACAGCGGTGACCAAGCCTGCACGCCGCTTTCGGCGCAAGACCCGTTTCCGGTTGCGGTGGCAGGCGGCGGTGCCAGCGCGGCTGTCCGCATAACGTTCGACCAGCGCGAGGAACTCGGGGCCGTGCAAGAGCCTCTTGCCTTGTCGGCGGAGAGACCCGTTCAGGCCAACGTTCCCTTCTCGGTCCCCGTTGCAGGCGACGCATCGCCTGCGCGCAGGCTGGAGCGAGCTGCCCCGCAACGGCCGCGAAGGGTCGTTCTTGAGCTCGCGGGCGTAAGCTACAGCTCACCACCGTCCGTCGGCTACGACGTGTTCGTCAACCTGCCGGAAGGAACCGAGGCGGACCCGAACGGGCCCTACTTCGTGGGCTCCCTCGCGCTGTTCGGGACGAAACACGACGGCGCCGGGCCGCATGCTGGCCACGGGACGGCGGACGGCAGCTTGCAGCAGTTCGACATCACCTCCCAGATGCGAGCGACGACCTCGGACCCCTCGCGTGTCAAGGTGAGCATCGTGCCTTTCGATCTGCTGACCTCGCGTCGGGCGGACGCAAGCCCGCCTCGTCGCGACGGCGGGGTGCGCGTCCGTGAAATGCGCGTGCTTCTTACGGAGGGAGCAAGCCGACCGAATTAGCAGTACGATGCGCGGCTGCCTTCAGAGATGGACGAATGTTTCGGGCCACCGCGAAGCTCGCCACTCGCCGTCTGCGTCAGCGCTCGGCGCCAGCGAACGTCAGGGATGCCGTTTTCCGCCCATGTGCGTCAGCCGATCTGTTTGACCTCGCCCGGAACCAGCGCGAGGCGCTCAGCCGTCTCCGGCTTCAGGGGGCCTCCCGTTGCGACGACGGTCGCCTCCGGCGGGGCGATGTGGAGCACGGCCGCTATGGCCTGGTCTGGAGTGTCCGCGACGACGGCGTAGAGGGCCGATCCAATCACGCTGTCGTCCGCGAGAGGGCCGCTTGCCACCACGACGTGGGCATCAGTAGCTACCGTTTCATCGGCCATGAACGACCCCTTCTGTCGGTTATTCGGCACGCAACCGCCTCAAGAGCTCCGCCGTCGGAAAAGTTCAGACCGATGGGGTCAGCTTGGATAAAAACCTCGAACATCCCTTCGGGAATCACAATGGCGTAAGCGGCTTTGGCCGGCTGGACACCCCGCCTCGGACACCGAACCATCCGGCCCCGGAACAAGCTCGCATGTTTGCGTTTCGCGCCGTTCCAACCTGCAGTAAGAGGGCGCCCCGTGAGCACGCCCGATACACCTACGCCAGCACCGCTTCCCGAGAGGAAGGTCGTCCTCGTGGTCGACGATGAGGCGCTCGTGCGCATGCTCGCGGCCGAGATGTTCGAGGAGCTAGGTTGCGAGGTCATCGACGCCGGCAGCGGCCTGGAGGCCTTGGAGCGCCTATCGGAGCGGCCAGACGTCTCCCTCATGTTCACGGACTGTCGGATGCCAGGGATGAGCGGACCCGAACTGGCGGAGGAGGCGTCCCGACGTTGGCCTAAACTCCGGATCGTGCTCGTGACGGGGTACAACAACATGGGCTCGTCGGCTTGGCCGGTAGTCTGGAAGCCTTTCGATGCTCGCACCATCGAGCAAGTTGTCCGGAAGGACGGCTGAGAACGGGTCAGGTCGCATCCAACACCTGCCTTACCTTCCCGGCCAGTTCCTCCAGCGTGAACGGCTTTCCGATGAGGTCAACGCCGGGATCTAGAACGCCATTATGAACAACGGCGTTGCGTGTGTAACCCGTCGTAAAAAGCACCTTCAGGTCGGGACGCCGCCGGCGTGCTTCGTCCGCAAGCTTGCGTCCGTTCACCTCGGGCATGACGACGTCCGTGAACAGGAGCGCGATATCGGGATGGGCATCCAGGAGACGCAACGCCGCCTCCGCCCCGTCCGCCTCTAGGACGCGGTAGTTCAGCTCCTCCAGAGCATCGACGCTGAACTGACGAACCGCCGGTTCGTCTTCCACGACAAGGACGAGCTCCTGGCGGTCTCCGGTCGGGACCTCGACTTGGTCTCCGACCTCCGGAGCCTCGCCGATCTGGGAGACGTAACGCGGCAGGTAGACCTTGACCGTCGTGCCCTGGCCGGGCTCGGAGTAGATTTTGACGTGCCCGCCAGACTGCCGCACGAACCCGTAAACCTGGCTCAG
>SXGQ01109287.1_pt1 | contig 13911 bp, 11 predicted proteins | sample 3178371 | NCBI WGS metagenome assembly SXGQ01 (sample SAMN11356859, study PRJNA531348) | freshwater metagenome | isolation source: freshwater sample F1-20 | place: China: Fuxian Lake, Yuxi | collected 2017-12-25
GGGAAGCTTGTAGACCTCGCGACCCTGAGCGACGAGCGCGCCAGGCAAGGCGAGCAGAGCGATCAGCGAAGCGAAAGTGCTGCGGGAACTGAGGGACATCGGGGAATCTCCGCGCGAGGGATCGTGGGGCCCGAACGTGAAATGGAGCAAGACCACGTGATGGACGCTGGCAGGCACAGTCCGCGCCACCCAGCAGTAAGACCCCTACAATCTCCGCCCTGTCACGGTGACTGTCAAGAGCCGGGGGCCGGAGCCGCATTTTGTGTAACGCCGGGCAGGTGATACCTTAGTGAAGCTAGGGCCTATAGCTCAGCGGTTAGAGCAGCGGACTCATAATCCGTCGCGCGCAGGTTCGAATCCTGCTGGGCCCATCTGAGCGGCAGGGGTCAGAGGACAGAGCCCTTCCACCACCCTCCCACGGCGCCTATACTTCCCCGCTTGCTTCGGGCGCGTAGCTCAGCTGGTTAGAGCGCTGCTTTCACACAGCAGAGGTCGGGGGTTCGAGTCCCTCCGCGCCCATCTGGTGGCGGGCCCCAGGGTTGCTGCTGCCGGGGCCCGCCCCTCAGCCTCACCGAGGAACCGTTATCAGCAGCACGACGGCGGAGATCAGCGCACCGACGACGGTCCCGGAGTTACGATCCCACCACCCGCGGCGACCAACAAAGATCTCATCTCCTGAGCGAATGCCGAGCCTCGCCACCGAGGTCTCGGGCGCCGGCCCATCCACGAGCGTCACCCCATCGCGAACCACTCGGATTCGTCGAAGATCGCCATCGGGCGCAGCCCCCTGGGCCACCCCGATCGCCCCCGCGAGCGTGACATGCGGATCCAGCATGTGCACCCCAGCAAGATTCACATGCCCGAGAACCGTCACCCGCCTCAGCGGCGTCAATTGAACCGCCGGGTATCGAAGTTCCTTCGCATATGACGCGAAGAGCGAATCACGCATCTCCGACCATGGAATCGCTGTGACCTGGCGCGCACCCAACATTGGGAGCACCACGATCCCGCGATCGTCGACGAGGAACTGTCCGTTGACATCCTTCAACCCGACGAACTGCACGTTGATCAGATCACCAGGCATGACGAACACCTCGCCGCGCGTGATGCGCTGCCCCTCCACCGGGCTGCCACCAAGGGAGAGGAGGAGAGCCAGGGCGGGGCCGACCCAATTTTGCAGAATGAATGACTTCACCATCCTGAAGTGTAGCACCGAAGCCATCCTCCCGTCGATATCGACCCCTCAGTCCCCCTCGCGCCGGCCACTTTGATGGTCGATAACGCGGCACCGGGTGCATTGTGGCCCGCAACGCTCACTGATACCTTAAAGAGAAAGCTTTTCCTCTTGCCCAGACTAGTCATGGCGCAGAAATCCCCAAACGCGATTCAGGAATCCCGACGAATCGCCACTCGTCCCGGGGACCACCCAGCCGTTGGTCGCGCCGTCATCATCGGGCGAGCGTCGGATGTCCCTCGGGCCTTGGAGCACCCAGCCGTCCGCTCGGCCACCCGCCTCCCCATCGCCGGGATCGTCACCGTCGACGAGGATGAGTCGGATCATTCCGCGCGTGGGGCCGAGCTCGATGAACTGCTCTCCGCCTCGCGTGCCGATACGGTGCTCATCGCCGGACCGTTGGGCCACGACACGATGCGCGTCGTGACCGACATCGCCTTACTCAACGCCTGCAGAGTCATCGCCGTGATGCCGACCGAGACGGTCGCCGGCCACGAGCCGCTCATTGTCTGGGAAGGTGACCGGCCACTCGTCCAGCTGCTCGGGGCGCGGCACACCTCCTTGCAGCACGCCCTCAAGCGGGGGATCGATGTGGTGGGGTCGGGGCTCGGACTCATCCTCCTCGCCCCGCTCCTCGCATCAATCAGCCTAGCCCTGAAGGCTGAATCGCGCGGCCCGGTTCTCTTCCGCCATCGCCGCGTCGGTCGCAGTGGCCGGCCATTCGATTGCCTGAAGTTCCGCTCGATGGTCGCGGATGCGGAGGACCGCCTCCGCAAGGATCCGTCCCTGCTGGCGACTTATCGCGAGAACAACTTTCGGGTGCCTGATGCCGCCGACCCGCGCGTGACACGTGTCGGCCGCCTCCTCCGGCGGACCTCGTTGGACGAGCTCCCGCAGCTCTGGAACGTCCTCCGTGGAGAGATGAGCCTGATCGGCCCACGCCCCGTCGTCACCGAGGAGCTCGCGCACTTCGCCGGCTCGGAGCGCCTCCTCCTCTCGGTGCGTCCTGGGATGACGGGGCGGTGGGCGGTGACGGGGCGGCATGAGGTGGCCTACCCGGCCCGCGCCGAGATCGAGCTGCGCTATGTGCGCACCTGGTCGCTCCGCGGGGATTGTGTGATTGCCGTCAAGACGATCGGAGCGGTGATGAATTACGGCTCAGAGCTGCCGAGCTGACCTCAGGTCGCCGTCGCGCCCGAAACGATGGCCCGCGCGCGGGGTAGATCCCCGCGCAGCAGGTAGCGGGAGATATGGACTAGTCGCGTCGGATAGAACCAGAGACCAAACCGGACTCGCTCATCCCAGCGATAGTGCGCCCGCACCATCCGCCGGCGATTCCTATCACGGAGATGGATCTTTATCGGCGTCGGCTCCCCCTCTGGATAAGCGACTTTATGCACCATGCGTGCCTGTGGGACGTGAAGCAGGCGCCAGCCGGCACGCCGCGCGCGGAGACTCCACTCGACATCCTCGCCATACATGAAGAAGTCCGCGCGGAAGTCGCCGAGCGCCTCAAGCGCTGAGCGACGGAAGAGGATACCACACCCGCAGAGCGAGTCCACCGCGCGTGGCGTGCGCGTGGGTCGCTCCTCAGTCAGCGTCCCGTAACCGTCATGCAGCGCAAGCCCCCGCGCCACGCGAAAGGTCCCCCCCGCCCACCAGATCAGATTGGTCGGCGTCTCGTGAACGATGGTGGGCGCGGCGGCAGCCGCCCCGGGATCTGCCTTCAGTGCCATCACCAACTCCGAAACTAGGTCTGGAGCGACCTCGGTGTCATCGTTCAGGACAAATACATACTCCGCCCCCGCCTGCAACGCGCGGGCGATCCCGACGTTGTTCCCACCGGCATAACCGAGGTTCACTCCCGTCTGCAATATCGTGACCGGCAGCCCGCTCGTCTGCAGTCGCTCGACCGTCGCGTCGGTCGACGCGTTGTCGACTACGACCGCGGTGAGCGTGACGGCACGGCTGGCGATGAGGGACGAGATGCACGGGATGACCTGCTCCTCGGCATTCCAGGTTAGGACGACGGCCGTGATTCGGGGAGAGTTGGGCACGCCGAAGGGTACCGGAAGATGACACCCTGTCGCCAGTCACCTGCCCTTCGGTAGCTTCCCCACAGCCATGTCCGCCGATCGCCACCTCACCCGTCACGTGGCGGTGTTCTCGACCGCGCATGCCATCGGGATCATCGCTCCGCTCCTGACCACCCCCTACCTTGCGCGCGTCCTGGGGCCGGAGGGGTGGGCGCCCGTGCTCCTCGCGCAGGGGATCGCCTCCCTCGTGGCGCTGCTCCCTGAGTTCGGGTTCGACCTCACGGGGACGCGTGACCTGGCGGTGAGCCGTGATCGTGAGACGCGCTCACGAATCGTCGGCGATATCCATGCGGCACGACTTCTCCTCATCCCGGTGGCCGCCATCGTGATGCTGGCGCTCACGCAGATGGTCCCACTGATTGGGTCGCGACCGTCGCTGGCGCTCTGGACCTTCGTCGTCGCGATCGCCCGCGGATGCTCCCCCATCTGGATTTTCCAAGGGCTCGGAGTCCCCGAAGGCGCCGTGCTGACGGATGCGGCAGGGAAGCTCGGGGCGGCTCTTGCCGTCTTCGCCTTCGTCGTCAGTCCCGAGGATGGCTGGCGGGTCCTGGCGCTCCAGAGCATCGGCGCGGGGATCCCGCTCCTCGTCCTTGGATGGCGTGTCCGTCGGCTCATCACCTCTGCCCCCCTCACGCTGGCTGGTGCACGCCGTGCGCTCGCGCGCAGCTGGCCCGTCTTCTCCTTCCGCGGCGCTAGTGCCACATATATGCAGGCGAATATCCTGATCATTGCTGCCCTCGCCTCCCCAACGGCGGTCACGATGTTCGGAGGCGCGGAGCGTGTGATCCGTGCTGGGATCAACCTCCTCGCTCCCATCACGCAGGCCATCTTCCCTCGCGTGGCCCGCGCCGTCCCCGCCGGAGCAGAAGCGAATCGCCGCGCGTTGACCCAGGCGGCAAGGATGATCGGCAGAGTGGCGCTCATCCTCTCGCTCATCGCCCTCCTGGCCGCCGATCCGCTCATCACCCAGCTCCTAGGCCCGGGTTACGAGGCGGCGATCCCGATGCTTCGCGGACTGGCGGCGCTGCCGACCCTCATCGCGATCGGCACGGTCCTGGGTATCCATTGGGCGATCCCGCAGGGGCACGAGCGCTACTTCCTCCGCAGTGTCCTCATCGCCGGGGCCATCAGTCTCACCTGCGCGGTGCTCCTGATTCCGCGAATGGGAGCGTGGGGGATGGTGATCGGGGCGACCGCGGCCGAGGCCTGGGTGGCGGGGGCTCTCCTGCATCGATTTCTTCGGCACGGAAGTGAGCGATGACACGACGAATCGACATCATCTGCGCCGCCTATCAGGCGGAGGCCTTCATTGACGAAACCATCCGATCGGCGATTGATCAGACGCACACCGACTGGCGACTCTGGGTGCGCGACGACGCCTCCTCTGATGATACGGCACGTCGTGTGGCCGCTTGGGCGGCACGCGACCCGCGGATCACCCTGGTCCATCGGGGAGCCCCGAATCTCGGCGTGGTGGCGGGATTCGCCTGGCTCCTCGATCAGTTGCCGTCCGATACTCAGTGGGTGGCCTGCCTCGATGCCGACGATGTGTGGGCACCGAGCCGCCTCGCGGCGACGTTGGCGGTAGCCGAAGAGGTGATCGCTTCGGGTGCGGGGGGACGCCCCCTGCTCGTACATAGCGATTGTCGGCTCATCGATGCGGCCGGGAAGGAACTCGCACCCTCCTACTGGACGCGGGCTGGCCTGAGCCCGACGCCGACGGCGTTGCGTCGGATCGCCGTGCAGAATGTGGCGACGAGCTCGACGATGCTGATGAATCGCGCGCTACTGGATCGCATCCGTCCCATGCCGACGATGGGGATCATCTCGCCGGACTGGTGGTTCACAATGGTCGCTGCGGCCTTCGGAGGCATCATCTCAATCCCGCTGCCGCTGGTGAGCTACCGCCAGCACGGCGGGAACGATGTGGGAGCGACTCAAGGACGGCTCAGGGGCTTTGGCGACCTCGTAGATCGACTAAATCGGTGGCGTGCTTCAGGGAATCGCATCCGTCTTGGACTGAACCGATTGGCAATACAGGCGGAGACATTTCGATCGCATTACGGAGCTCAACTCCCTCATACGGATCTTCACCTCTTGGATGAACTCATCACCCTACCGACCTTGTCGTGTTGGGCGCGGAAGCACGTCATCCTTCGAAGTCGAGTACGAGCGGAGCATGGAATCCTGCGGAACCTTGGCCTACTGCTCCGCGGATGAAGGACCTCGCCCTCATTTTGTGGGTCGCGCTGATCGGCGCCGACCGGATTGATCTCCTCGGCGGTGCGGGGCCAATCGTCCTCACCCCCTACTTTCTTCTGACACCGCTCGTCATCTGGCAAGAGGCGTTGCGCAGGCGGCGGGCAGGCGGGTCGATCCTTCCCTGCATGCCGGTGCGAGGGAGCACCTATGCCTCCTGCCTCCTGGCCCTCCTCTCCACAGCAGGATTATCCGTCCTCGTCAGTCGCGATGTCACCACATCGGTCGGACGCCTGACCCTGCTGATTGCTATCTCTTGCGGAAGCGGACTCGTGTTATGGAGCGTTTGGGATGATCCCCGGTGGCGGGATCGCCTTGCTCAGGGGGCGCGGTGGGGCCTCGTGCTCTGCGCGGCAGTGAGCTTTCTCGAGATCGCCCAGTTTGTTGGGCAGGTGCCGGCCGAGTGGTCAGTGGGACCTGTGCGACTTCGACTCGATCCGTATACCTATGCGGGCATTCTGCCTCGAATCTCCGGACCGACGCTGGATCCCAATCGCGCGGGTCTCGTGATCTTGCTTCATGGGGCTCTCGCGCTTCGGTCGCTGAGGAGTCGACGGTGGGCCATGCTGAGCTCACTACTGTTGCTCGGCACTCTTTCCAGAAGTGCGCTCCTCGCCGCCATCGCCTACCGCCTCCTCCGGAGCCCGAACACCAACTCTCGCGACCTCCCACGCCGCCTCCCACCGCGGACCGGGATTCCCCTGTTTGTTGCAGTGAGCGCCGTTGCCCTCCTCCTCTCCCCTGTTTCCCGAGAGCGACTTGGACGCTTTTTGGCGCCGGTCGGGCAGCGAGTGAGTCTATCCGAGGGTTCCGCACAAAGCCACACCGCCCTTATTCGCCAGGGGATTGCGGAAGCGACGCGGAATGTTGAACGGACGCTGTTGGGGGTAGGTTACGGCACGTCCTACCTGTTACTACGTGACCGTTTCGGCGGAAATCGGTATGGAAATTTCCACTCGCTTTATGTGACGCTATGGGTGGAATCCGGGATATTCGGACTTCTCTTCTTATCTATTTTGTTATTCCGCCCTTTGACCTTGTCGGGCGAGTGGCGCCCATTGCTACTCGGTGCGATTCTGTTCAACCTGTTCTACCAGGCGAGTACGGACGCTGCTTTCTGGGCCATCACCGCCCTCGCCTGGTCGGCTCCTCCCCATCCAACTCCAGGTGGTCGAGATGATTCGCCTCACATGCATCTTCTTTAGCGCGCTCCTCGCAACGGGTTGCGACCGCCTGCTCTCGACACCTCTGCCGACGGGACGCATTCGGGTCGAGGCTCATGATCGCCGCGGCGCTCCGCTGCCCGGCATCACGGCACAGCTCTACGTGGGAAATCGCCCAATGGGCTATCTCAGGACCGATGCGCGAGGCGTCGTACGCTATGAGAACGTGCCGGAGGGCCTGTACGGTATCTATATGCGCCCCCCCGAGGTGTATGCGGGGTGGGACGAGGTCGCCGGCCTTCCCCGTCGGGATCTCATCGATGGGATCAACATCGTGGCGGGCACCGACACGAGCCTGCGCTTCGAGTTCCTACGCCGTGGGACCGGTACGACCATCGTCTGGACGGTGGACGAGGATTCGCGCCCGGTTCCCGGCCGCTCCGTGGTGCTCTACCGCGGATCAGGCATCGTAGGTGAGGTACGATCCGACTCGATGGGCCGTGCGGCATTCGCCGACGTGCCGATGGGGGTGTACGGGGTAGCGACCACCGCGCCATCGGAGTTTGGCGTTCCGTCACGAGCCTTCGTCTACCGTGACAACCTCGTGATGGATGGAGGGCACTGGGAGGTGGTCCGGCTTGAACTCCCGCGTTGCAGCGGCACCCTCTCTCCGCGTGTGGTCGACGCCGCGAATGCGCCGGTCCCAGGTGCCAGAGTGACCCTGTATCGCGGTCCTCAGTTCTTCCGCACGGCAGTGACCGATGCGCGGGGCGAGGTGGTGTGGACCCGGATCGACTGCGGCGAATACGGAGTCTTCGTGGTACCGCCATCGGGGTATCTGTCCCCGTTCGCGCGCGATACCGCTTTCGTCGACGGCATCCTCGTGACCGATCTCTACGAGCGGATCGTTACCCTGCGCGCCTTCAGGGTGCCGTGAGCGCCTCGCCAAGGAGCCGGCGGGCCAACATCAGGGCGCGTCCGATCGCCTGATCCATATCGTAGTAGCGGTATTCGCCGAGCCGACCGCAAATCAAGACCGTAGGATCAGCCTCTGCTCGGCGACGGTAATCTGCATACAACCGCTGATTGGCCTCGTCCGGGAAAGGATACTCGAATCCCTCCGGAGACTCCGGCGTGTAAGGAGTCTCCTGCGTGAGGACCGTCCCCCGAATCCCCTGCGCCTCCTCCGGCGCCATCATCCGCTTCCACTCGAGGGTGCGGATCTGCGGTCCCGAGCCCGGATCAGGGTGATTCACCTGCCCCGCTGGCAGGAGGAACCCAGGGACATCGGCGTGGAAGGTGTGGGTTCGACGTTGTCCGCGATAGGCAAGTCGGCCACGGTCGAAACCGTAGTATTCGTCGATCGGCCCCGTGAAGATCAGGCACCGTCGGGCGGTCCAGCGTCTGCGATCCGCGAGGTAATCCACGCCGAGTTCGACCGAGATCCCCTGCAACATCGCGGCCATCCAGGCCGAATAGCCACGCCGAGGGATCCCTTGGTGGGCATGCCGCATCAGCCGGGGGTCATCGTCCGCTCGGACATCGAACCGCTTGGCGAGCTCCGCGCTCAGGGTGTGCGCGGGGACCCCCCACTGCTTCTCGGTGTAGCCCCGCACGAACTTGCGATAGACCGTATCCGGCATCATCGCCAGGGAGGCCTCTTCGAAGTTCGTCGGGGTCCCGACGAAGGCGGGGGTCCAGGACGTGCCGACCGTGCGCCGGATGTAGGAGGCGGCGATCGGCCACTGCTCGGCGACGCCATCGACCTCCGATCGCAGCTCCGCAACATAGGGATAGAAGTCATCAAAGCGTGTGGCGAACCGCCAGATCGGCTCCGAATTGGTCCGGAAGTAGTGCGGACCATAGGTATGGATGCGGATCCCCGACGGGTGCCGATGGTCGTGGACATTACCCCCGAGCTGCTCCCGTCGCTCGAGAACCACGACCTCCCGCCCGGCATCTCGTAAGGTTCGGGCGATGACTGCCCCCGTCAGCCCCGACCCGACAATGACGAAATCGGCGGTCGGCACCGCGTCAGGCGAAGCGTGCGGAGCGTTGCGCCGCCGCGACCGCCGCCCCCACGGACATCCCAATGACGAGGGCGAGCACGAGATGGACCCAGACCTTCGGGAACTGCGGATCGTCTGGGTGCGCGATGATCGGGGTGTCCACGACCCGGACCTGGTCGAGGCGGAGCGCCTCACGCAGCTCGGTCTGGCGCAGCTGCTTCTGCAAGAGCAGGAAGCCTTCGTTGAGCACCTGGCGATCCCGAAGCAGGCGGATGTAGGTCATCTCCTCCCTTGGGAGGCGCGCCAACTCGGTATCGATCGTATCGATCGCCGCCGAGAGCGACCGATTCCGGACAGCGATCGCCTCGAGGTACTGCGTCCCTAACCGCTGGAGCGAGCGCTCGATCTCCGCGATGCGCGCGGCGACCTGCCGCAGTTCCCGGCTCTCGTCCGCGAGGTAGACCCCCCGCTCGGAGCGTGTGTTCTCGAGGGTCAGCAGCGACTCGAGCAGGTCCTGGATCGCCCGATTGGAGAGGAGCGAGGGATAGGTCGCTAACTGGCGATAGGCCTCGGGAGATCGCGACTGCCCCGCGCGGGACTCCGTGAGCGCGAGCATCCCGGCCACCGCCCGACGCTCGACCTCGGCCGCATCGAGCTCGGCGCGTAGCGCCGCGTAACGCTTTACCTGTGCGGTCGCCTGCTCCTCGGGGACCACCAATCCCGTCCGCTCCTGATTCTGCCGGAGCGCTTCCTCTGCGGTGGTGAGGGCGACCCGCTGCGCGTCGACCTGCCGACGCAGCTCAGCCACCGTGGACCCGAGATCCCCGCGCTCCGTGCGCGCGACGAACCCGAGATACTCGGCGAGCATCCGCTCAACCACTTGTGCTGCCAGCCGACGATCGGTGTCGTCAAAGGCGATGGCGATGAGCCGTGACCCGATCTCCTGTCGACGCACATCTGTCCGGTCCATTAACGCCTCGCGCACCTCGTACCGGGGAGAGAAGCGAAGCACGAGCGGCGTCGCTGCTTCCCCCGGCTCGAACCGCAACCAGACCCCGCCGATACGCAGGGTGTCACCTGCGAAAAGTGTCCGGATCGAGGGGGCGATATCCGCGGGTGACTCGAGACGTAGATCGACCGTCCAGCTTCCCCCATCGCCGGGGTTGAAGGTAAGCTTCCCGTGAAGATCGTCTTCCGGGGCGCGCAACGCCACCGTCGCCACTTCAGCCCGCTCCCCCGCGGGACGGCGCACCGTGAGGGCCAACGAATCGATCACCGCATCGAGCACCCGACGGCTCGTAAGGACCCCGATCTCCGATTCGACCTCATCCCGGCTGAGCCCGAGCATCCCTGCCCCCGGGATAGCGCTGAGGGCATCGGAGAGGCCGGAGCTGGACGGATCGTCTTGGACCCGGACCAAGGCGGTGCTCCGGTACCGCGGGGTGACCGCTAAAGTCCAGGTCATCACCGCGAGGAAACACCCGAGGCCCATTACCCACGGGAGCTGACGCCACTGCAGGAAAGTCATGGGCGGAAGAAGAACCGGTGGGTGGAAGGCGTCAAGGTCAGGCTGAGGCTCCAGATTCGGTAATCTATCCCATCGTAGTAAGCGCGGATGGGATCCCGGAGCAGCGACTGGTTGAAATACGCCAGACGGACGCCGCGCGCGATCTCGATCTCGGTGCCCATGCCGAACAACGGTAACGCCGCACGGAGACTCCCCATCAGCGAAAGATCCGGGAACTTCCCCTGCTCCCCGGGGACGACCTCAGTAAACAGCGGGCCATTGAGCCATCGTACCCGGGTGAAGGACACGCCCAAACGGCGCTCACGCCCATGCCACTCAGCGGCGAGATGTTGACTTGATCCACTGGGCCCGATGACGGGGCCGAGCATCTGCCCATCATGCGTCCATCCCTGCGGCATCGCCGGAGACGTGTAGGCGAGCGCGACAGGGCGCACGCGAAGCGATGGGCTCGGTTCAGTATAGGTGAACTCTGACTGCAGATGGAGGGTGGAGGCTCGCCATGACTTGCGAGCGACCTGGAAACCCACCGTGTACCCTTGCGAGTGACCGGGGAATTCGATGAAATCCCGGAGGGACGATGGAAACTCGTACCGGGCCCACTCGGCATAGGCCTCGACGCCAGACTCGGGAACGGCCCATCGCAGAAAGAGATCGGTGATCTGGTCCCGGGCCCCATGCCGCACGATGTCACCCGGGCGCGAGACCGGACGTCCGACATCCTGGAACGCACCCAGCAGGTCATCGACGCCGGGGGTCCCGGGAGACATCACGGCCCGGGCGATACCCAGGGTTGGCAGGAACTCGAGCCGCTCCAATGGACGCCAGACCACGGCCACTGCCGACAGCGTACGTGTATCGTTCGAACGATCGAGATCAAAGAACGCACTCTCGCGCAACGTCCCGAGGAGATACTGGGCCTCAAATGACCCCGTCCGTGTCCGCCACGGCTTCGGCATCTCGACGAAGGCATGGGCGAATCCCGGCGCATTCGAGGAGAGGAGTAATGCGTTGAATGCGCTTGGCCCCCACCAGCGGTTCTCGTTCGAGACGCCAAGCCGTGCGTTTCGAGCAAGGTCGATGGATACGCGACTCTGCCCCCACCCAAGTGAGGTACGAGGACGGTCGCCGAAACGAAGTGGCCAGTCCGCGGATTCCCGGCGGGGGAGGTAGGGATGAGCCCAGATCGACCGACGGTCCGCTCGGGTCTGGTCCCAGGGGATCACAAAGAACGGACGATTCGCCTCGTGCGCCATTTGCGGGGCCACCACCACGGAGACCCGCCCCGCACGGATGGCCATCCCAGCGGTCAACAGCGCATTCGCCCCCCTCCCTGGGCGCAACATCCCGTCATTCCCACCCCACGGGAGGGACGAATTCCACCTTGCGACGAGCGATGGGGTGAGAAACCGGATCGCAACATTACGTGAATCGTTCAGCTCGCCACGCACCGCCGGAACCCTGAGGAGCGCGCCATCCGCTGACAGCTGACCGGTCAGAACCCGTAAGCGATCGACACGGTCGATCGCATCGCCGGGAATGCTGAGCGGGCTCGAAACGGTCGACGCCTGCGCGAAAGCGAGAACCGGGAAGAGGGCGACGAGGCACAACACACGTTTCATCACGCCGAAAGCTCACGGGAACCGCGCGCGGCGGCAAGCCAACCGAGCCCACGAGATGGTCGCCATCCATTCGTCACGGTATCTTCAGCGGATGTCACACCCTGTGAGACTCGCGTCGATGGAACGCCCGGGAGGCCTTGTAGGCTGCTGGCTCGGACAGCTCCTTCGGGTCGTCATCCTCACCGCAGTCGTCGGGTCCCCGCTGGCAGCTCAACTCGACCTCGGAGGAACACCGATCGTCGGTGGTGATCAGCACTGGTATCAGCGGACTCGGGCCCTACTTGATTCCTCCGCCGCGGATCCTTGGCGCACGCGGGTCACGGCTCCGCTCCAATCCCGAGGCCTCCGCACGCGCGTGCTCCGACCCGAACTCCGCCTCTTCTACAACTCACTGCGTCCAAGTGACGGAGAGGATGGGGTGATTTGGGCAGGACGCGGCATCACCGGCGCAGCGCAGGCGGGGGTAGAGGCACGCTGGGGAATTGTGCGTGTGCAGCTTGCGCCAGTGGTCTTCCGTGCGCAGAATCTTGCCTTCCCATTGGTCAATAACGGCCATAGCGGCCCGATGCAATTTGGGGATGGGAGATTCCCGGGGAGCATCGACCTGCCGCAGCGTTTCGGCGATGCGCCCTACGGACGACTCGATCCCGGGGACAGCTTCCTCGCCCTCGAGTGGATGGGTGTCACGATTGGCCTCTCCTCGGCTCGTCAGCAGTGGGGGCCAGCACGGGAGTTTCCACTCGTGCTCGGGACGCGCACCGGTGGCTTCCCGCATCTCTTCGCGGGAGCCTATCGTCCGATCTCACTTGGGTTTGGCACGATCGAGGGACGGCTCATAGCCGCTCGGTTGGAGCAGACGCGATGGTCCCCGGTGCAGAGCGGCGAAGGACGGCGTTTTCATTCAGGACTCACCCTAACCTTCCGACCACGAGGCCTCTCCTGGTTGGAGATCGGCGGCAATCGCACGGAAACCTCTCGTTGGCCTGACGGGGGACCGACCCTTGCCGATGCGCTGGGGCCATTCAGCGGCATCATGAACGCAGGCAACTCCTCACAGCTGAACACTTCTGGCTCAAATGGCTTCGCCTCCGCCTTCACCCGCATCGCGGTCCACACATCGGGAATCGAGATTTACGGCGAGATGAGCTGGGAGGATTTCGCGAATGATGCGCGGCGGTTCCTGCAGAAGCCCGACGACCTGAACACCTTGACCCTCGGCCTCGGACGCGCTTGGGGCACGAACGACGGCACGCTACAGTGGCTGGGCTTCGAGATGACTAATGGGGAACTCTCGCATCATGAGCGGGGACAGCGTGGGTTCTCGGGCCCATTGCCTCCGTATATCCACAGTCCCACCGTGCAGGGGCTCACTTCGAATGGCCAGTTGCTCGGGTCGCTCGCAACCTATCGCGGGGCAGGCGCTGCGATCACGTACCAGCGATATGCCGCCCTCGGGAAACTCGGCCTCCAACTGCGCCGAGAGGTGATGACCGATCCGACACCGACGATCGCCCCGCAGGTGGCGCTCTCCAGTGTCCTTTTCCTCACACGCTTCATCGGGAGCCGGGAGTTCGGGGCAGAGTTCGGCCCAAATTATCTCACCCGGAAGACGCCCACCGAAGGTGGCGGAGCGCTCGGCTACCATCTCTCGGTTCGCTGGCGCGGATTCTAAACGGCGTGCAGTACCAGATCAATCCTCACGCGAGAATCAGGCGAAACATTCGACGGTAGCAAGCGTCGGGGCCGCAGCGTCCTTCGCCGCAAGAGTCGGCACCCCATCAATCGGCCACTCGACACCGACCGCCGGGTCATCCCACCTGAGCGCTCGCTCATGCTCGGGCGCATAGAAGTCCGTCGACTTGTAGAGGCACTCCGCCCACTCGCTCAGCACGAGGAAGCCATGCGCGAAGCCGGGGGGGATCCAGAGCTGCCGACGGTTCTCCGCAGAAAGCGTCTCCCCCACCCATCGGCCGTAGGTCGGTGAGCGTCGGCGGAGATCGACC
>SXGQ01258331.1_pt1 | contig 13910 bp, 9 predicted proteins | sample 3178371 | NCBI WGS metagenome assembly SXGQ01 (sample SAMN11356859, study PRJNA531348) | freshwater metagenome | isolation source: freshwater sample F1-20 | place: China: Fuxian Lake, Yuxi | collected 2017-12-25
ACGCGTGGCCTATTTCGAGAAGACGAACCGCCTCGTGGAGGCCCAGCGCATCCGCATGCGGGTCGAGCACGACCTCGAGATGCTCCGCGAGACGGGCTTCTGCCCGGGCATCGAGAACTACTCGATGCACATGTCCGGCCGTCGCCCCGGCGAGCGCCCGCACTGCCTCCTGGACTTCTTCCCGAAGGACAAGCTCGTCTTCATCGACGAGAGCCACGTCTCGGTCTCCCAGATCGGCGGGATGTATCATGGTGACCGCGCCCGCAAGGAGCGCCTCGTCGAATTCGGCTTCCGTCTGCCCTCCGCCCTCGAGAACCGCCCGCTGCGGCCGGAAGAATTCGACGAACTCGTCGACCAGGTGGTCTATGTCTCCGCCACGCCGGCGCCCCACGAATACAAAGTCTCGGCCGTCATCGCCGAGCAGGTCATCCGTCCGACGGGACTGCTGGACCCGATCATGGAAGTCCGTCCGATCGCCGGCCAGGTCGAGGACATCATCGGGGAAGCCAAGGCCGTCGCGGCCCGCGGCTATCGCACGCTCGTCACGACGCTGACGAAACGGATGTCCGAGGACCTCGCCAACTTCATGCGGGACAGCGGCCTGAAGGTCGAATACCTGCACTCCGACATCGACGCGATCGAACGCGTCGAGATCCTCCGTCGCCTGCGCGCCGGCCACTTCGACGTCCTCGTGGGGGTCAATCTCCTCCGCGAAGGCCTCGACCTGCCTGAAGTAGCGCTCGTGGGCATCCTTGACGCCGATAAGGAAGGCTTCCTCCGCAGCGAGACGAGCCTCATCCAGACCTCCGGCCGTGCGGCGCGTCACCTGGAAGGCAAGGTCCTGCTCTACGCCGACGTGATGACGAAGTCGCTCACGCGCGCCCTCACGATCTGCGGCGACCGCCGCAAGCGCCAGGAGGCCTATAACACCAAGCACGGCATCACGCCCAAGAGCACGCAGCGCAAGATCGAGGAAAGCCTGGTCGAGCTCGAGGCCGACGCGGCGCTGGCGGTGGCCGAAGGCACCGACGACCGCGACATCGCGCGCGTGCTGGCCGACATGGAGGCCGAGATGCTCGCGGCGGCGGACGAGCTCCAGTTCGAGCGCGCGGCCACCCTGCGCGACCAGATCGAGGCCCTGCGCACCGGCAAGCCGGCTTCACCGAAACGCCATAAGGGCCGCCGCTGATCAGCCGAAACGGCGCGTCAGGTCGGCGTCCGTCCACTCGACATAGGTCCGGCGACCCCGCGGGCAGGTGCCCGGCTGGGCGGTGCGGAACAAGGCCTGAACGAGCTCCATCAGTTCGGCGTCCGAGAGGTTGTCGCCCTTACGGCGGGCTTTGTTGACGGCGAGTTTGGCGAGGGCGTCGTAAGCCAGCGAGGGCCGACCGAAATCGCCTTCCCGACGGGCCATCTCGGCGAGCAGGTCGCGCACGAAGGCCAGCGCTTGCTCCGGCTCAAGCCATGCCGGCAGCGCCTGGATGCGCCAGAAGTTACGGCCGTATTCCTCGAAGTCGAAGCCGGCGGAGGCCAGCAACGACAGTCGCTCCTTGAGCACCGCGGCGGGCAGCGGCTCGAGCTCGATGCTCAGCGGGACGAGGAGCGGCTGGCTGACGGGCTTCTGCGCGGTGAACTGCGCGAGGATGGATTCGTAAAGCACGCGCTGGTGCGCGGCGCCGAGGTCCAAGATGGCCAGTCCGGTCGGGGTCTCGAAGACCGCGCGCTCTTCGCGCAGGCGCGAGAGGAGGCGCCAGCCGAGACGGACGGAGGGTGCGTGGGCCGGCGAGACCGGCGCAGGCGCCGCGGACGGCACGTAGGCCGGGGGCGTGCCTCCGGCGGTGACCGCAGCGCTGACGCTCGGGGCATCGACGGCCAAGGGCGCGGCCGGCGCGATCGTCGGGATGTTCTCAGCCGGCAGGCCTTCGTCGGCCCGAGCGCGCAGGACGGCGAGGACGGACTCGATCAGGAAATTGCGGACCTTGGCTTCGTCGCGGAAGCGCACCTCGCGCTTGGCCGGGTGGACGTTCACGTCGACCCACGCCGGATCCATCTCGAGGAAGACGAAGGCCAGCGGGTAACGCCCTTTCGGGATCAGCGTATGGTAGCTCTCCGTCAGCGCGAAGGCCATGGTGCGGCTGTCGACGGGCCGGCCGTTGACCACCGTGACGAGGTCCTGGCGGGTGCCACGACTGACGCCCGGCTTGCCGAGCAGGCCGCTGAGACGCATGCCCGGGCGTTCGAAGAGCGGCATCAGCGTGACCTCTTCGGCGACCTGCCGGCCCCAGATCTCACGGACCCGGTCCAGCAGAGGCGCGTTGCCCGGCGAACGGAAGATCTCGCGGCCGTCTTCGCGCAGCAGGAAGCCGACTTCCGGATGGGCGATGGCGTACAGGCGGACGAGGCGGACGATGTGCGCGGCCTCGGTCTCGTCGGACTTCAGGAACTTCAGGCGGGCCGGGACCGGATGGAAGAGATTGGCGACCTCGATGCGCGTGCCCGGCGCCATGCCGTGGTCGCGACGGTGGACGAGCTTGCCGCCGTTGACCGCGATCTCCGTGCCCGAGGGGGCCGCGGCCGGACGGGTCTGCATCGTGAAACGGGCCACGCTGGCGATGGAGGGCAGCGCTTCGCCCCGGAAACCGAAGGTCGCGATGCGGTCGAGGTCGGCGGCCAGCTGGATCTTGCTGGTCGCGTGGCGCTCGAGGCTCAGCAGGGCTTCATCGCCCGTCATCCCCTTGCCGTCGTCCTCGACGATCATGCGGGCCTTGCCGCCGCGGGAGAAGTCGACCGTCACACGGCGCGCTCCGGCGTCGAGGGAGTTCTCCAGCAGCTCCTTGATGACCGCGGCCGGACGTTCCACCACCTCGCCGGCGGCGATCGGGTTGGCGACGGTCGGCTCAAGGATGCGGATGGTCGACATGGTCAGGCAGGCCTCGGCGCGGACCGTCCGGAAGGACGGCCGAGGACGCGGCTGGGGCGGGCGAAAGGCACCCCGAGACCTTTGCCCCTCGCCCCCTCCCCTGCAAGTCGAACGGCTCGGAAACGGTCTTTGTTGCGCCCGGCCCAAGGATGCCAACCTTGCTGACGTGTCGAACCGCCTGGCCCACGAAAGCTCCCTCTACCTCCGCCAGCACGAGGCCAACCCCGTGCACTGGTGGCCCTGGTGCGCCGAGGCTTTCGCGGAAGCCAAGGCCAGGAACAAGCCCGTCCTGGTGTCCGTCGGCTACTCGTCCTGCCACTGGTGCCACGTGATGGCTCGCGAGTCGTTCGAACAGCCTTGGATCGCCGACCTGATGAACCAGCACTTCGTGTGCATCAAGGTCGAACGCGAGGAACGGCCCGAGGTCGACAAGCTGATGATGGACGCCGTGCAGATGATCCAAGGCCATGGCGGCTGGCCCCTCAACTGCTTCTGCCTGCCGGACGGACGTCCGTTCTTCGGCGGCACGTATTTTCCGCCCGAAGACCGCGGTCACGGCCAGGTGCCTTGGCCGCAGCTGCTGATGCGCGTCGCCGATTTCTACCATCGCAACAAGTCCGAGCTGGCCGCGAACGCCGACGCCATCGCGCAGAACCTCACGCACCTCACCCGGGCGCCCGACGCCGACGGCAGCGCGCCGACGCCGGACGACCTCGTCGCGGCCGCCCGCCGCATCTGCGAGCAGCATGACGACACGTTCGGCGGCTTCGGCTCCGCGCCGAAGTTCCCCGCGCCGCACACGCTCAACCTCCTGCTCGGCCTGCGGGGCGCCACCGCGGTCGAGGCGGACCGCGCCCTCGCGACGCGCATCGACGCCGTCCTGACCATCACCCTCGGCGCCATGGCCCGCGGCGGGCTCTTCGACCAGGTCGGCGGCGGCTTCCATCGCTACTGCGTGGACCGCGACTGGACGGTGCCGCACTTCGAGAAGATGCTCTACGACAACGCCCAGCTGCTCGGCACCTACGCCGAAGCCTGGGCCCGTTACCGCGACCCGCTCTACGTCGACGTCTGCGAGGAGACGGTCGGCTGGCTCCTCCGCGAGATGCGCACGGCCAACGGACTGTTCGCCGCCTCGCTGGACGCGGACACGGATCACCATGAAGGCACGACCTACGTCTGGACGGCCCCCGAAGTGGCCGCCGCCCTGGGCGACGAGGCTTTCCCGTTCGCGCAGGCCTACGGGCTCTCGGACAAGGGCAACTTCGAAGGTAAGAACATCCCGAAGCTCAAGGGCGACCACGCCGCGCGGCAACGCTTCGCCGGCGCCCGCGCCAAGCTCCTCGCGCTCCGCGACCAGCGCCCGCAGCCCTCGCGCGACGACAAGAACCTCCTGAGCTGGAACGCCCTGCTCGTCGGCAACCTCGCCAAGGCCGGCTGGATCCTCGGTCGTAAGGACTGGGTCGAACTCGCGCTGGAGACCGAAGCCTTGCTCTGGACGCGCTTCGCCCAGGACGACGGCGCCCGCCTGCTCTCGGTCGCGCACGGCGACAAGACCACCCTGGACGGCAACCTGAGCGACTTCGCCTGGCTAGCCGAAGCCGAACTCGCTCTCGCCGCCTACGCGCCCTGGGCCCGCCCCGGCTCGGAGCACCCTTACGCCGCGCGCGCCGAACGCCTCCTGCTCGCGGCGCTGGGGCGCTTCGGCGACCCCCATTCCGTCGGCGCCTTCGTCGTGCCGGCGGAGCGTGACGACCTCTCCGTCCGGCAGAAGGACTGGTTCGATAACGCCGTCCCGGCGGGCAACTCCTCCCTGCTCCATGGCTTCGGCCAGCTTCAGATGCTCTCCGCCGACCCGTGCTGGGCCCGCGAGTTCGCCGACCTCTCGACCGCCTATGGCGGGCTTTGCAAGAACGTCCCGAACGGCGTCGCCCACGCCTTGGACGGCATCGCCCGTTTCGCGATCGGCCATGCGGCGGTGAAATCCAGCGGCGGCTGGGACGAACTACGCGTCGCGCTCAACGGCGACGAGAAGACCGCCCCGCAGGCCCGGCCCTACCGCCCCGTCTTCCTCGTCCCGGAGCCCGCCACGGCCGGTTTCGCCGTCTGCGTGGGCCAGACCTGCCTCGCGCCCGTCCGGACCGCCCAGGAAGCCGCCGCGAGCCTCTGACGGGCAATCCGCTCTTGCCCGCTCCGAGGGGAGCGGGAACATCGGCTCAGGCATGTCAGCCGACCCCCATTACGTCTACGGCCAAGGGCAGAGCTCACGCTCGAGCTATCCTATCCTGCTGGGGACGGTGACGGTCGAAGTCATCGGCTATAAGGAGCGCCGCTACCGCCCCAACTGGCGCCGGATCGGCCTGCTCTTCCCGGTCTTCCTGCTGTTGCTGTGGGTCGGACTCTCCGAAGCGAACTACTTCAAGGAGCGTTTCATGAACGGCATCCCGACCACGCGCCGCGCCGACATGTATCTCTACCTGCCCGACACGGCGGCCAACTCGGTCGCGAACCTCCTCCTCAGCAAGGAGCAGATCCGCCTGCGTGAGAGGGAGAAGCTGCTGACCGCCAAGGATTCCTACGGACGTTCGGCCCACCTCTACCGTAAGGGCGAATACTACGTGAGCGTCGCGAAGGAGGCGCTCGCCCGCCAGGATTACGCCGAGTTCTCCCGTTACATCGGGACCGGCGCGCAGCTGAGCCCGGCGAACCTCGAGGCCCAGCGTCTCTGCGCCGACCTGTTCTTCGCGTTCCAGCGTCCGCTCGACGCCTACCAGCTGCTCGAGGAGTCGCTCGTCTTCGCCAAGCGGGACCGCGAATACTTCCGCCAATACGTCCAGCGCTGCTTCATGCTGGACCAGGACGCGCGTCTCATCGCCACGGCCACGAAACATCTCGCCGACCCGGCGGTGGCCGAGGAAATCCGCGCGGACCTCCGGCTGGCCGCCGCGCAGGCCCACTTCCTCCGCGGAGACTTCGCCGACGCCGCGCGCCTGATCAAGGAACACCGGCTCGACCAGACCGCCGACGGCTACCTGCTCAACTGCCAGCTGCTGTGGGAAAGCGGCGACCGCGACGGGGCGCTCGCCGAACTCGACGCGGCGCTCGCCGTCTTCCCCGCCGGCGTCCGCCTGCTCGAGATGAAGGCCCGCTGGCTCAAGGAGAGCGGCGATTTTTCCCGGGCGAAGGACACGCTCGACCTGCTGGCCATCAGCCAGCCCGGCCGGCCGGGTCCGCTCATCCAGTCGCTCTACCTGCTGCCGGGCGCGGACGAGCGCCTCCGCCGCGAGGCCCTGATCGAGAAGATCATCGCCACGTTCGGCAACCAGGAGCAGCCGATGCTGGACCTCGCGCGCTTCGGCAACGACACGGCGGACGTCGCGCTCACCGCCCGGCTGGCGAAGCTGGCCCTCGAGCGCAAGTTCGGCAACCGCGTCCGCTTCGACCTCGTCCACGTGGAAAGCCTGCTCAACGCGGGCCGGGCGCGCGAGACGATCCTGCTCGTCGACGCCCTCTACAAGCAGGCCGAGCGCGACCAATGGGTCGCCGAGACGCGCATGGCCTTCGACGCCCTCCGCACCATCGCCTACTTCGCCGACGGCCAGACCGAGATCGGCTCCATCAACCTGCAGAAGCTCCTGCAGCACCGGAAGGTGCCGCCGCAGGTGCTTGTCGCCGCGAGCCGCAAGCTGATCGCCGCGCGCCGCTACGACGAGGCCAACGAGGTGCTCATCCGGGCCCACCTGCAGAACGAGTCCAACCAGGCGATCCTCATGCAGATCGTGAGGCTGAAGCTCGACCATCCGCCGATCTCCGCCGACCTCGAGACCTACCTGCGCCGGCTGATGCTCAACCGCCGCCCTTCGCCGGAAGTCCTCCGGGCCGCGCTCCGACGCCTCGGATCGGACACCTACCTCTTCTCGGCCGACCGCGAGACGCTGCTGCGCGACGTCGAGGCGAAGCTCAAGTAGCCGCCCCTTCGGAGGAAGCCGGCTTGGCTTCGGGCTCCGGGCGTTCGGTCACCTCGAAATAGGTCACCGAGCCGAGCTTGGTGCCGTCCGGCAGCCAGAGCCCGCGGCTGCAGCCACGGTTGACGAACTCTTCGGCCTCGGAAGCGTTGAGCACGCAAGCGGCCATGGCGAGTCCTTCGGCTTCGAGCGCGGAAGTGGCGATCGCGCGGACCGGACCCGGGAGCGAAACGGGCTGGCCGGTGCGGGGATCGACGAGATTATTGCGGGCCGCATCGGCGGTCTTGCTGGCCATCGCGAAACGGCAGAGCTTGATCTCGGACCGGGCGCCGACGCCGATGCGCCAGCCGGCGCCTTCGCCGGGCGGATCGAGCGCGAGGGTGACGCTGCCCGAAGCCATCAGCAGGGCGCGGTGGATGCCCCAGCTGCTCTCGAGCATGTCGGCCATGCGGTCGAGGGCGTAACCGCGGACGATCGCGCCGAAGTCGACGGCCGCCCCGAACTTGTCGCAATGCAGTTCGCAGCCCTCGAGCCGGAACGCGCCTTCGCGATAGGCGTTCATGACCTGGGTCCAGGCGGCGTCATCCGGATTGAAACCGAGGTCGCCGCGCTTCTTCCAATAATCGAAGAGCGCGCCGGCGGTGACGTCGAAAGCCTTGCCGGTCTCGGCACTGACATCCTTCGAGAAATTCCACAGGGCCTGCACGTGCTCCGAGGCGGCGATCATCGCGCCCTCGGGCATCAGGTTGATCGAGGCGACCGGCCCGCTGTCATGACGGAGGTCGGTCTGGAAATCGAGGTCGTCGAGCAGCTGAAACAAGCCTTCGGCCGCGTTGCGGGCGTAGACGCCGTCCTCGGCGGCGATACGGACCCAGAAGCGGGAGCCGAAGGCCTCGTGCGAGAAGTTGTGGATGATAGGGGTGTCTTCCATGGCTTACTTCTTGGGAGGAAAACCTGTTCCAGGGCCTTTGGCAACCAGCACCCAATATCGATCACCGCCGTCGGCGCGCAGCATCAGAGGGAGGACCACACGGCTTGGCTCGGCCGGCTCGCTGTTATCGGTCGCAGGAATGAGGCGAACGGGGGCCTTGACGGCCTGAGGGAAATCCCCGTAGCCGACCCGGTACGACCGGAGATAATACGGAAGCGGCCAGTAATGCCCGCCTTCCACCGCGATGTAGAACTTGTCGCCGTAATCCTTGGCGACGTTGGCGACGCTGAACAGCAACGATTCGACCTCGAGGTCGTTCGTCCGCGAGTGCAAGGACAGGGGCCTCCGGTCGGCCAGGGCGATCGCCACCAAGCCGAAAACCAGCGCGGTCATGCGCCCGGCTCGTCCGACGAGCAGATACGGCAAGGCGAGCGTCAGGGGCAGCGAGAACACCAGCAGGAGCAGCCACGGCGTCTTGTAAGGCAGCGCGAGATGGAACAAGAGGACCAGCCCTGCCACCAGGCAGGGCAGATCGGCGGGGTGGCGAGTACGCCAGCCGGCGCGCGAAAGACCCGAGCGAGCCAACGCGAAGACCGCGAGCCAGGCGGCGGCCCAACCCCACGGTGCCAGGCTCTCGGCATAGAGGGTGTCCTCTGATCGGCCGCTGGCGACGCCGAGCGAACGCGCCAACTGAAACCACCAGGTCTTCAGGCCGGGCAGATCCGTGAAGCCGACGGACTGGAACAAGGCCCAGGAGGCGACCAAGCCGAAGCCGAAGCGCAACCAACGACGATCGGGCCCGAACTGACGCAGGAACACCAAGGCCAGGAGGAAGAAGACGAGGTAAGCCGCGGCGGTGACCTTGCAGGCGAGGGCGAAGCCGAACGCCACCCCGGAGAGCAGCCACCAACGGGAAGTCGGCGGCGACCCTTCGGCGCGCATCCACAACGCGACGCCCCAGACGAAACCCGTCACGAGCAGCATCTCCTGCACGAAGTAATAAGAAAAAGGCGTGCACCCGCCGGTGAGCACGATGAAGGCCGCGGTCACGTATCGCGGTCCTTTGTCGACACCCGGCAGGATCAAGGCCGCCGCGGCCATGAGCCCGAGGAAGATCGAGACGACGCTGCGGAGATAGTGTTCGTTCATTTCCATCGGGGTGGTGCCCGTCACCTTGGCGGAAATGAGCAGAGCGGTGGCCAAGGTCGGCCCATGGAACTTGTCCTCATGCGTACTGTAGGGCGTGCCTTCGGAGAGCTCCTTCGCCAGAGACCATTGCACGGCCTCATCCGCATGCAGAAGTCCCGGAGGGACAAAGGAGATCGACGACCAGAACAAGGCGCTGAGGACCACCAGGGCCAATCCTAACCGGGAGACGCTACCCGAATGGTTCGTCGCATCCGCCATCACGCGCCGAAATGCTTCTGGAGCGCCGTCTTGATCTCGAGCGGCACGAGGGCGGCCGACATCGGCCCCTGGGCTTCGCGCCAGGCGTAGACGGTGGTCAGGGCGCCCTTGGCGACGGCGCGTTCGCCGACGGCGGCGGCGAAGCCCCAGACGAGTTTCTTGTCGCCGATCTCGATCGGCGTGAGCGCGACAGTCACGACGTCCTCGCGATAAATCGGCGAAAGGAAATCGCATTCGACGCGTACCCGGGGAAAGCCCGTGAGCTTGGCGCCCTCGGTCCGGAGGAACGGTAGCTTGAGCTGACGGAAGAGGGCCTCCTCGGTCGCCTCTACCCAGAAGAACACCGTCGAGAAATGCACGATACCCGCGGCGTCGGTATCGGAGAAATTCGCGCGGTAATCCGCCGTGAAAGGGGCCATGCCTCCATCCAAACCGTCCGGCTCGCCGGCGCAACCGTCAAGGCGCCTTCCGGCCGCCTTTACGGAGCCAGGACACCGAGGTCCAGGCCCCGCCCGAGGCCGTCACGCAGGCGCGCAGGAAAGCCTGCGGCTCCTGTTGGACGCTGAAGAGGTATAGCCTCGGCCCACGTCCTTGCGCGCCCTTGGCGAAGGCCTCCAGCCATTCGCGCTGCCAGCGGGACTGCCCTTTCGGCGTCCCTCCGAACTTATGATACGAGCTATCCGAGTAGACCATCTTCGGCTCACCCTTCTTCGTCTCGTAGAGACGGACTCCGTCCTGGAAATCGGAGAACACGACCAAGGCATCGTAGGGCTCGGCCAAGAGCCGATCGAGCCACGCGCCCAGCGAACCCTTCTCACAGGCCGTGCGGACCTTCGCCTGCACCAAGCGGCCATTCGGCGTCAGGGTCTCGACGAGGGTCTGCGTCGGCCCCTCGCGCAGGCGCGGCGCCGGCCCGTGGAAGCCGCGCCCGTGGACGACCTTGTCGCCCAGCCCGACCACGCGGGCACCGTCGAAGCGGAAGACATCGGCGTCAGGGAACTGCTTCCGGATCTCGGCCTCGACGCGCGGGAGATAAGAGCGCATCGAACCGGAACAATCCAGGTAGACCGCCACGCGTTGCGCGCGGATGAACGCACCCATCACCGGACGGCCGACAAAGCCGGCCCGGTTGCCCAAGCCTGCCCCCAGACCATTACCGCCGAAAGAACCGCGACCTCGACCGAAGCCGCCCTTCCCTTGTCCGGCGGTCAGCCCGGCCAGACCGGCCTCGGGCGTCATCGACTTCATCGGCGGCAGCGCCAACGTCGCGGTCGCGGATTTCGAGACGAGCCGCTTCGCGGGCACCACTACCTTGGGCTTACGCTGCACGGGGTGGACGGAGGCCCGCGCGCCGGACTTGCCGCCGGCGACGGCATGCGCGACGAACTCCTTCGGCGGCGGACGGGTCGGCGTGCGCAGGACCACCCAGCAGGCCAGCACCACGAGTAGCCCATGAAAGATCAGCGACGAAGCCAGGCTCCGCCAGGCCCGTGGGCGCGGACGAGAGGCCACGAGAGGATCGGTCGAAGACATGGCCCGCAGGTTAGCGGGCCGTCGTCGGACTCAAGGGAGAGCGCCGTCATTCATCCCCGAGGCGTCGCTCCCGCGAAACCCTCAGGGGCGAGCCTCAGTTGCCCGGACGCTGCGGGCCGTCGGGTCGCAGCCAATCGACCAGCGTGAACTTCCCGCCTGAGACCTCGGCGCACTTCTGCAGCACGCGTGTCGCCGGATGTCGCGTGGAGAAAAGGTAGAGCACCGGACCTTTGCCGGAGCGGGCGAGTTCGAAGGAGCCGATCCAGGAATCCTCCCAGACCTTCTCGGCGACCGTGCGCGTGTCGGCGATCTCCGCCTCGGGCAAGCCACGCTGACCGGCGTCATCGACGTAGACCTCACCCTTACCAGCCCGAGTCTGGAGGACCTGGTCGTTGAAATCAGAGAAGATCACCAACGCATCATAACGCTGCTCGCGACGAAGGATATCGACCCAGGCGCCCACGGAGCCGGTTTCGAAATTGCCGGCATAGCGGGCGAGCAGCTCACGGCCCACCGGCGTCATGCGGCTCGCGTCGACGGAGACACGCGGTCCCGTCGCCGCCGGACGATGCGGCAAGGCCGCGCCACCGCCGCCGCGGACCACGGCGCCATCGACCCAGACCTTGATCGCCGGCACGCTGAAGACGTCGGCGTCGGGGAACTGCTTGCGCACCTCGGCTTCGACCGCGGGCAGACAGGGGGCCATCGAGTTCGAGCAATCCAGGTAGACCGCGATCCGCGGCGCGGATGCCGTAGCCGCAGGGAGCTCGCCGACCTTGGCCGCGTGGGCGAAGGCGGACAGCAGGACGAGGATCACGGTCGCGATCAAACGAGGGGGGCTCATCAGGGCGGATAAATAGTGGACGAAGACCCGCCGAAGGCAGCAGAAAAAACCTCCGTAAGGCGAAGCCCTCAGCCAGCGACGGCGTCGGCAGACCCGCAAACAAACGGCCCTCGTCGGCCCGGAGGCCGCGAGGGGCGGAGGCCGACGAAAGCTTGGTCAGCGGGACGGCGCGGCTCCGCGATTGCTGCCCGCGCCGGAACCGGCGGGGCGGAAACGCAGGACGCTGTTGGCGCCTTCCGCCGTGGCCGGGGCGGACATCTCGAGGGTGAAGAAGCCGGGCGAGGTCTTGTTCGGGGTCACCGCGACCACCTTGGTGCCGGCCGGGAAGCGATTGTCCTGGATCAGCATGCCGGAACGGAGGTCGATGGAACCGGAGACGTCCTCGATCTTCTTCGAATCCTTGGCCAGGGTGCCGACGGCCTGGATGAGCGGGATGAAGGCGTAGACCGCGTTGAGCGAGTCTTCGGTGAGCGGGGCGGAGATGGTCAGCTGCTTGTCGACGACGCGCTTCATGCGCTTCTTCTCCGGATCTTCCGGGTCGACGATGTTCTTGAAGGTCGGCATCGCCGTCAGGGTGGCGCCGTCGGGGATGCCGCGTCCGCTGACGGGCATGCCGACGTAGAGGTCGTCGTAATTGTGCAGGTCGTTGAGGGTGTTCGTGCCCTTCTTGCCGTTACCGAACTTCACCATGATGGCGCTGCCTTCGGAAGCCGACACGCAACGCTGGAAGATCGTGCCCGGCTTGTTGCCGTAAGCGCGCGAAGTGCTGATGAGGTAGAGGCGGGGGCCCTTGTTGTCGCGGGCGCCGGCGAAGGCCTTCTCCCATTCGTCCTCCCACTTGCGCTCCTCGGGGAAACGCTTGTCGCCGCCGTTGTTGCAGGTGATGCGGCCGCTGGCGAGGGCCGTGAGCGGCTTGCTGAGCGTGAAGCTCACGTTCTCCTTGATCTCGGTCACCGTCGTGCCGGGCGGGATGCCGGACCCGAGGGCCACCATCCCGACGATGAGGCCGGATGTGTCCTTGCACTGCACGACGTTCTGGCCGGAACCGCCGCCGCTGGCGATGAGGGTCACGGAACGGGCGAAACCGCCGCCCTGGTTGGTACGGTCGGAGAAGACGACGGGCGGATCCGGGCGCATGCCCTTGTCCGGCTTGTAGGCGGCGACGTTGCCGATGGCCTTGGTGCGGATCTGGCGGACGCCGTCCTGGAAGTCGGAGAAGATGATGAGGGCGTCGTAAGTGCGGTCGTCCTTGAGGATGTCGACCCAGCCGCCGACGGAGCCGACCTTGAAGTTCTGGGCGTATTTCTTGTAGATGGCCCGGCCCTGGGTGGTGAGCTTGTTGACGTTGGTCTCGGTGGGGACGAGCTCGCCCTTGGCGTTCTTCTTGGAACCGCCGCCGGTGGCGCGGTTGAGATACGGCGTGCCTTTGAACTTATCGCCGCCGACGATCTCGTTGTCGTGCACGTCGATGAACACGCCGTTGCTCAGGTAGACGTCGGCGTCCGGGAACTTGTCGCGGATCTCGGCCTCGACGCGCTCGAGATAGGGAAGCATGGAGGCTGAGGCGTCGAAGTAGACCGCCAGGCGCTGCGAGAAGATGTTGGCGCCCATGACCGGCTTCGCCACGAAGTTCTTGCCGCCGCCGGAGCCCATGCCGCGACCGGTGCCGATGCCGCCGCCGGAACCGCCGCCGAAGCCCTTGGAAGAGCCGCCGGCCATCGCGCCGGAGATCATCGACGAGGCCGAGGCCGAATTCGGCATGTCAGGGAGGGCGATGGAAGCGGAGGCGCTCTTGGAAGTGATGCGGGTGGTCGTCTTGGCCAGCGACTTCACGTTCTTCGGCTTGATCTTGTGCTGGGTGTTCTTGACGCGCTCGCCGCCGGAGCCGCCGCCCGCGCCGGTGGCGAACTGGTTAGGGTCCTTCTTGGCGTTGTCCGTGACGGTCGAGACCACGAAGGCGGCCGCGATGAAGACGAGCAGAGCGTGGAAGGCGATCGACACCGAGAGACCGCTGGCGCCGATGCGCTGCCAGAAAGACTTCTTGGCGCGCTTGGTGCCCAGGACCTCGTCGGTCTCGATCTCCTTGGCGGGGGCCGGGGGGACGTCTCCGGGGGGAGGCGTAGGGGTTTCTTCGCTCATCGTTAAAGGGGGTAGATAATCATCTCCCCTGCCCCGCCTGCTTCAACCCTTTTTGGGCGGGCAGAGGCCGGATAACTGGCTCAAGAAATGGCTTGCGGACAGCCCCTTGAGCCCTTCTCCTTCGCCTTCCACTGATTGCAGGGTGGAGCAGCCCGGTTAGCTCGTCAGGCT
>SXGQ01398351.1_pt1 | contig 13910 bp, 8 predicted proteins | sample 3178371 | NCBI WGS metagenome assembly SXGQ01 (sample SAMN11356859, study PRJNA531348) | freshwater metagenome | isolation source: freshwater sample F1-20 | place: China: Fuxian Lake, Yuxi | collected 2017-12-25
ACGTCTTCATGCGCCAGGCGGCCTGTAACGACGGCTGGGACTGGGGTCCCAAGGTGGCCACCTGCGGGATGGGCCGGGTCAGTCTGAGGTGCTGGTCGCTGGCGCGCATCCTTGCGGTGCGCCCGCTGGTGCGCGAGTGCAGCGAATCGAACGCAGTGGTTGAGGTGTGTGTTGATGTGGAGATGGCCGAGTCGGCGCGTGGGCAGTCGCTTGAACTCCAAGCCACCCTCCGTTCGCCTTCGGGGCGCTCGTTCTCCGCCACCGTGCAGCTCGCGCCTGAGGTGGGGCGAGGCACCGGCCTCATGCGCCTCGCAATCGATGGCCCCGAGCGCTGGTGGCCGCGGGGCCACGGCGATCAGGCGCTGCACGACCTGCATGTGGAACTATTCGTCGACCGCATGGTCATCGACCAGAGCCGCAGCCGGATCGGCCTGCGCTCGGTGCGGCTCGACACATCGCCAGACGCGCGCGGCGCCGCCTTCGCCATAGTGGTGAACAACCACCGGGTCTTCTGTCAGGGCGCCAACTGGGTGCCTTCAGGAATGTTCGCGGGATACGCCAGCGACGAAATGGTCCGCTCCCAACTCCATTCGGCCGCCGAGTGCGGACTGAACTGCTTGCGAGTCTGGGGAGGCGGCATCTACGAACCCGATTCGTTCTACAACCGCTGCGACGAACTCGGCCTGCTCATCTGGCAGGATTTCATGTTCGCCTGCGCCACCTACCCGGAAGACGAACCGTTCCCGCAGCGGGTGGAAACCGAAGCGCGACATCAGATCGCCCGGCTGTCGCCGCATCCATCCGTGGTGCTGTGGTGCGGCGGCAATGAGAACATCTGGGCGTGGAAGTCGTGGGGGTTTGGCGCGCGGCTCAAGCCGGGCCAATCGTGGGGCAAGCGATACTGGCTTGACCTTCTCCCGCGTCTGGTGGCCGAACTTGACTCAAGTCGCCCGTACTGGCCGGACAGCCCATGGTCGGGTTCGCTGGAGGTGTTTCCGAACGACGCCGACCGCGGCGATTGCCACGCCTGGGATCGATCGGTGGAGAGCGAAACGGTTCCGCCGCCGCGATTCATCAGCGAGTTTGGTCGACAGGCGTATCCCAACTACCGCACCCTGCAGGAAGCGCTTCCGGATGCCGAGCACTTGCAGGCCGACTCCGCCGAGATGCGCATTCGCCAGAAGGGGACTGGTGGTGACGATCGGTTGATCAATCCGGCGCTGGCGGCCGCCTTCTCGCCAGCGCATGACTTCGCCGAGCGCGTGTTTCAGACTCAACTTCTTCAGGCCTGGACAGCGCGACGAACCATCCTCTGGGCGCGGGCCAATTCGCAGTGGTGTGCGGGCGCACTCGTCTGGCAGTGGAACGATGCCTGGGCTGGCCACGGATTCGGGGCGCTCGACAGCGCCATGCGCCCGAAGCCAATGTGGTTTGCCATGAAGCAAGCCTGCGGGCCGCGGGCGCTGGCCATCTGCCGCTGCGGCGATTCAGTCCGCCTCATGGCCATGAACGACTGCGCCGACGAGTGGACTGGCACGGTCACACTGCTGCGGGTGTCCCTCAGTGGCGCAGTGCGGCAGCGCGTGCACCTGCCGTTGCGTCTGTCCGCTCGCTCGGCGGGAGAAATCGCCAATGTCGGGGATGTGGTCGCGGGGCCGGAATCGCCCGGCGACGAACTCCTGATAGCCGACAGCGGAGCAATTCGCACCTGCCGGCTGCACGCCGCTCCGTGCCAGCTGACAGCCCCACCCCCGCGAGCGCGTGTGGAATCTCTGGGTGGCTCGTCACGGCGGTCCCGCTGGCGGATTCATGCACAAACTGTCCTCATTGACGCATGGCTTGAGCCGCAAGGGGACTGGTCCGGAATGGACACGAACCTGCTCACGCTTCTGGAAGGTGAGACGGCGGACATCGAAGTGCGCGGCAGTGTCGATGGCGTGACGCTTCGGACTGCGACTGGCTGCGTCGATTCCTGAGGCGCGAAGCAGAAAGAACGGACTCAACTCCTTCGGGCTGCGCCTGGCTCATTAGGTTGCAGGCATAGGAGGAATCTGCATGGAACTGCTCGATTCTGCAGGCACACGGCGGGATGTCCGAACTGAGGCAATCGATCGGCTGGTGAAGGAGGCCACGGAGCGAGGTGACATCGCCGACCGCATGTACTGGACGCTGGTCTACGACTTCGAGATGGCACCCATGACCACCAATCACGCCCAGCTCACCGAGGCGGGGGTGGTCATTCCCGAACCGGAGCTCATCAGCGAAGCGGAGGTGCCGCTGGCCCTCTGGCGGATCGTCGAGGCGCTGGCGCAACTGGACATCTACCTGCTGCACACCGATCACCTCGACGACCGGGGATTGCTGGCCCTGCTGTGCAACTCGGTTTTGGAGGAGCAAGTGCGCGACCTGCCCCCGGGATGCGGCGTTCATGAATTCATTGACGTGGCTGGGGGGGCCAATCCGGACGACCGTGAAGTTCACTTGGCGGTGTACGCCACCGACGCCGAACGAGCCGCGCACCGGCAGCGCGGGGGTCGGGTTCCTCCGCGCGCACCGCGTCGGGCCGATCGAGATCGGCACCTCCCTCGTCCGTCAGCGGCGCCCGCACGCGGAGGGCTACGATGATCACCCCGTGAGACCCGCCGAGCCCGATGACAGCATGGATCGCTGGATCGATTCCTTCGGTCAGGAGTTCGTGCGCCTCTTACCTGGTGAGTTCCTCATGGGCAGTCCGCCCGACGAGCTGGGGCGAGATGCCGATGAGGCGCAGCACGCGGTGGTGATATCGCGCAGCAGATGGATCGCCACGACCCCGGTAACGCAAGTTCAATGGATGCGTCTGATGGGGGGGAATCCCAGCCGCTTCCTAGGCGACAACCTGCCAGTGGACAGCGTTTCCTGGCATGATGCCGGGGAGTTCTGCCACCGGCTTTCGGGGTTGGACGGGGACGTCTATCGGTTGCCCACCGAGGCCGAGTGGGAGTACGCCTGTCGCTGCGGATCGACGGCGGCATTCGCCTTTGGGAATGACCTGACTCCTGCAGCCGCCAACATCGGGCCTGAGGGATCTGCGGCGAAAGCCATCGATCGGCGCACCTCAGTGGTGCGGCGTTACCCGGCCAATGTCTGGGGCATCTTCGACATGCATGGCAATGTCTGGGAGTGGTGTGCCGACTTCTACGGTGAGTACCCGGCGGAGGTCACCCGAGATCCCTTCGGTCCGACTCGCGGGACGTATCGCGTGGTCCGCGGCGGCTCGTGGGGGCTCGGACCAGCCTGGGCCCGCAGCGCCAGCCGATACGCCGCGCCGCCGGATCGCCCAATCGACATCGGGGCCAGCGGCTTCCGCCTAGTGGTCGAACACCGCGACTGAGTTTCGGTTCGTTGTAAAGACGGGGAGGCCGCGGCCGACCGACTCCCCTCGAGTCGGCCGGCCGCACTGGACTGAGGCATTGGCAACACTCCCCTGCACAAGCCCGAGCCCGAAGCCCGCAACTCCCTCACCAATCACTGTCGAATTCACCCCAGCCGTTGCAAGCGTTTTCTTGAGTTCCAGTAGCCCGCCTAACGGGCGATTCGGAGGATCCCGTCAAACACCTTTGCCAACAGTACTTGCGAAATGCTCCCGGAGGCAACCCTTCGGCGCCGGCGGCGCCGGGACCTGATCGGGGGGAGTTCCGCTGATGGCACCGTCACTCGAGCACAATGGCCGGCGCTTCGAAGCAGCGCCTTCCATTCCTTGCCGTGGGGGCGAATGCCGGGTCCGTGCAGGCGCCGCGCCGCCAAGTGAGCCAACTCGTGGCAGAGCACCTCTTCCAGCAGCGGCCTCAACGCCGGATCGCGCAATACCGCATTCAAAAGTATGCGCTCTCCCTCGTAGTGCGCCCTCCCCAGACTGGTGCGCTGCCGAGTCGAGTAGGCGATTTGCGCTTGGTGGGCGAGAGGGGCCACGCCCCACGCCGCGCACCAACCCTGCGACTTGGCTCGCAGGTCGGAGTCGAGTTCCAACAGCGACATCGCCGGAGGCTAGCACGGCGCTGCCTCTACATTGACGGTGTGAAATTCGATCGGCTTGAGTACTTGCAGAATCCGCGGCTGAGCAAGGGCACTGCCTTCACCGAGGCAGAACGAGAGGCGCTCGGCCTGACTGGCCTCTACCCCGATGTCATCGAAGACCAGGCCACCCAGTTGGCGCGCGTTCGCGGCCACCTGCAAAGCAAAGCCAGCGACCTGGAGCGCTATGTCTATCTGTCAGAGTTGCAGGACCGCAACGAACAGCTCTTCTACGCGGCGCTGATGAGTGATCTGCCGGGACTGATGCCAATCGTCTACACGCCGACAGTGGGTGAGGCATGCCAGCAGTTCGGCCACATCTTCCGCCGCCCCAAGGGGCTCTACCTGTCGTTGCGATGGCGCGGCCGACTGCGCCAGGTGCTGCGCAACTGGCCGATCAGCGCGGTGCGCTTCATCGTGGTCACCGACGGGGAGCGAATCCTCGGATTGGGCGACCTCGGCGCTGGTGGGATGGGCATCCCCGTCGGCAAACTGGCCCTCTACAGCGCAGTCGGTGGCGTCCCTCCCGAGGCTTGTCTGCCGATCATGCTCGACACCGGCACCGACAACGCCGCGCTGCGGGCCGATCCCTTCTACCCCGGTCAGCGGCACGCTCGAGTGCGCGGCCAAGACTACGCCTTGTTCATCGCCGAGTTTGTCGAGGCGGCGCAATCGGTGTTCCCGGGTTGCTGCATCCAGTTTGAAGACTTCGCCAAGCAGAATGCCGTGCCGCTTCTGGAGCGCTACCGCGATACCTGCTGCTGTTTCAACGACGATGTGCAGGGCACTGCCGCAGTGGCGGTGGCCGGACTCCTCGGCGCTACTCGCGTGGCTGCCTCGCGACTGGCCGACCAGCGGGTGGTGTTCCTGGGCGCGGGCAGTGCGGCAGTGGGTATCGCCGACCTGATCGAACGCCAGATGGTTGAGGACGGGCTCCCGCAGGCTGAAGCCCGCCGGCGATTGTGGCTGGTGAACTCCCGCGGATTGGTGACGGCGCGAACTTCCGGGCTGGAGTCGTTCCAGAAGCGCTATGCCCACGAAGCGCCCGACTGCGCAGCGCTCGAGGAGATCATCGCGACGATTCGTCCCTCCGCGCTCATCGGTGTCTCCGCAGTGGCGGGTGCCTTCACTGAGCCTGTCATCCGACGCATGGCCGAGATCAATCAGCGCCCAATCATCTTTCCCTATTCGAATCCGACTGCGCGCAGCGAATGCACCCCCCAGCAAGCGCTCGACTGGTCCGACGGCCGAGCCATCGTGGCTTGTGGCAGCCCGTTCCCGCCAGTCACCAGCGGCGGCCGCAGCTGGACTGTCTCGCAGGGCAACAATGTCTACATCTATCCGGCCGTCGGCATGGCGATCTACGCAACACGCGCGCGGCGCGTGAGCGACGAACTGTTCTTGTGCGCCGCGCAGACGCTGGCCGCACAGGTGAGCGAGAGTGAACTGGCTGCCGGTTTGGTCTACCCACCGATTGCCCGCATTCGCGAGGCCGCCATGGCCGTGTCGGTAGCGGTTGCGACTCGCATATTCGAGTTGGGACTTGCTCAGGTGGCGCGTCTGAGCGACATAGAGCAGATGGTTCGCTCCCTCTCGTATTCGCCCGACTACAAGAGCGAACTGGAGTGACTCGCCTCAGGGGGCGGCCGACGCGCTCTGCGGTGCCGGTGGGGCATCAATCACCGCGTAGACCAGAAATCGGTCAGTAACGGGCCCGCGAACAGTCGGTACGGTGACCTCCAGGGGCAGCATTACCACGCCACGCAGGTCGGCCTGCGCGGTGAGTGTGGCTGTGGCGACCAGTCCGTCCTTATCCATGCGCTGACTGGCCAGCGCTGCGGTGAAGCGCGGGTCGAGCGAACGCACCGCGCTAACCCGCAGGTCGCCCGACTTCTTGAATCCGATCTCCACGCTGGCCGGCTGGCCGGCCACCAGCACCCCCGCGTTACCCCGATACTCGGCGAATGGCAGCACTGCCTTGATGTGGGTACAGGTGTGGCGGACCCGCATGTCCAGGACTCGGCAATCGGCGCGGTCGGTTTCGATGAGCAGGTAGGGCGGCATCTGCTCACAGGGGAATCTCGACAGGTCGTAGCGCAACTCGTAGGCGTTCTGCAGCGGGCCACTGGCCGGATCAAACCCGACAAAAACCGGCGGCTGGCCCAGCACCGAGCGCACGGTAAAGGGCTGCTTGTTGAGTGACTCGACGCGCAGTGTCCCCTGCACCCGGGCCGGGTCGGTGTCGGCATCGATGTACGGCCGGGTCGCCCCGCCCTTGTCAATGGATGTGGCCCGGATCGGATAGGAGATCTCTCCGGTCAGGCTCACTTTGAGGATTTCAGGAACTCCGTCGAGGGCAATCTGCACCTCGGCGAACTTGGTGCCGGTAGATGCCGAGACATGCATCTGGATCGGGAAACTCAGTGTGCCGCGGGCCGGGATCACCTTGCCCTTCAGATCAACCGAGGTGCAGGTGCAGGTTGGCTCGGCAGCCAGAATGCGCACCGGTCGATCAAGCGTGTTCACCAGCGTGACATCCCGTCGCACAGTCGAGCGCGGAGCGATGAAACCCAGATCCACATTGGCAGGTTCGGCGATGACCGGCCCGGAGGATTGCTTTGGTTGGGCGGCTTGAGCAGCTGCGGCGGCGAGTGGTTGGGAAAGGGCTGCCAGCGCGATCACTACCGCCAGGATCGCGCCGAGTCGAATGCGGGACATGTGGGCAATCATAGGAAGGAGGTCGCGAGTTAGGATGGCGCCCCCATGGCAGGCGCGCCCTCAACAGTTGCTCAATACGTCCGTGGTGTTCGCGAAGATCAGCGCGAACTGGTGCAATCCCTGTTGCGAACCATCCGCGAGAACCTCCCCAAGGGCTACGGCGAAGGGATCCAGTATCGGATGATCGGCTTCTTCGTGCCGCACTCGATCTATCCCGCCGGCTACCACTGCGATCCGAAACAGCCGCTGCCATTCTGCGGCATTGGTGCCCAGAAGGGGCATGTCGGCCTCTACTTCTGCGGGCAGTATTACGATCCGGAGTTCTCCACTTGGTTCGTTGGTGAGTGGAAGAAGACCGGCATGCGCCTAGACATGGGGAAGGGCTGCGTGCGTATCCGCAGCCTCGAACAGACTCCGCTGAAGGTGATCGGCCGCGCGGTGGCCAAGATGAGCGTGAAGAGATTCATCGCCGCCTACGAAGTCGCCCTCGGCCAGCGTCTGGCGCAGCAGCAGAAGAAGCAGACGCAGAAGAAGCGCGTTGCCGCCACGGGGCGTAAGTCGTAGCCTTCGGCGCATGCGAGCCATTGTCATTCTGCGGCGGGGGAGCCCGGTGGCCCCGAATGTGCAGCTGGTCAGCGATGCCCCCGAACCATCACCCGGCCCCGGCGAAGCGTTGGTTCGCACCGAGGCCGCGGCGCTGAATCACCTTGATCTCTGGGTGGGCATGGGCCTGCCTGGCATCCAGACTCCGTACCCGTTCATATCCGGCTCAGACGGCGCGGGCATCGTGGCGCGCCTCGGCGAAGGCGTTTCACCCCATTGGCTGGGCAAGCGCGTGTACCTCAATGCCGCCGTGGTGCAGGCCCAGCCAGCGCTCCCCGGCACAGACCCCGCTGGCGAGTCGATCAGCATGATTGGCGAGCACACTCCCGGCGCATTGGCGGAGTTCTTCACGGCACCGGTCTCGAATCTGCTGGAGATCGGCGACACCGACCCGATCCAGGCGGCGGCGTTCGGGCTCAGCTTTCTCACCGCGTGGCGAATGCTGGTGACTCGGGCGCGAGTCCGCTGTGGCAACTGGGTGCTGATTCCCGGGATCGGCGGGGGAGTGGCGTTGGCCTGTCTGGCGATCGCTCGTCACTTCGGCTGCCGGACGATCGTGACCAGCCGCCATCAGGAGAAGCTGGCCCGGGCCGCCCACTTGGGAGCTGACCACGGCATATTGGACGATGGCAGCGACTTCTCGGCGCGAGTCCGCCAGCACACCGGGCGTCGCGGCGTAGACATCGTGGCTGACTCAGTCGGCAAGGCGGTGCACGGCGCGTGTCTCAAGAGCCTCTGCCGCGGGGGTGTGTTCGTCACTTGCGGGTGCACCACCGGCGGCGACCCGGCCACCGACCTGACCCGGATCTTCTGGAACCAACTGAGAATTCTGGGGTCGACTATGGGAGATTCGGCAGAATTTAGTCAGGTCACGCGGCTGCTGGTGACCGAGCGCCTGCGCCCCGTGGTGGACGTGGTTTTGCCGCCGACTGAGGCAGCAGAGGCGTTCGGTCGGCTTGAAGCCGGAACCCAATTCGGAAAAGTTGTGATCGACTGGCGCCGATAACCCCAAAGGCTCCTATCAGCGCTTTTGTTGGGCTGATTCTGGGCTAAGTTCGACCTGCGCAGGACTCGCCACGGTGAGTTCCATGGGTGTCCCTGCCACCTTCGAAGGTCACTTTTTTTAGGAGTAGAAAGATGCAGACTAGTCGCTTCCTTACGGCGAGCACGGTCACAGGTACGGCGTTGGCGACTGCGATTGGCGCAGTTGCTTTCGGCCAGATCTGCGATCCCGTTGCGCCACCGAATGCCATCCTCCAGAACGATGGCTGTAACAACAATCCAGGTCCTGATGCCAACGGTGGCTGCAACTACGTGCCAGTCGCTTGGCAGGATCTTGGCAGCATGGCTGCCGGTGGAGCCCTGTCCGTCTCCGGAACATTCGGCACATTCATTCCCGCTGGCGCGACCGACTACACCAGCCGCGACCTTGACTGGTATCTGGTGACGACTGCCGAGTACGGCACGCTCACTGTCGAAGTCTCGGCGATCAACACGGTGACCGGGCTTGAACTGGCCGATCCGCTGGTCATCATCGGCGACGGCACCGGCTTGGCCGATCCGTGCGGGGCCCCGACCTACGGGTTGTACGGTGTGGCTTGCCCAACGACATTCTCACTGTTTGTCGGCCCCGGCAGTCACCCGATCATTCTGAGCACCGACTTTGAGGATGCCGATGCTACGACGCCGCCGCTCTACGAGTGCATCAGCTATGTCGCTCGCGTGACTTTCACTGGTCTGACCTTCCCGGTCTGTGGCGGTGCGGCTGGCAACTGTGCCGTGATCCACGCCGGCGCGGGCTGCGATTGGCCGGAGTGCTGCGAAGTGATCTGCGGCTTTGCCCCGGATTGCTGCAGCGTCGGCTGGGACCAGATGTGCGTTGACTTCTCCGAGACGGAGTGCGGTCTGTTCGATTACTCCTGCCCCGAAGTGGCCGGAGCACCTGAGAACGACTGCGCCACGGCGGCGCTGCCACTGAGCACAGACGACACCGTGCCGTTCAACAACGCCACCGCATCGACCGACGGCCCCAACGGCGATGTCGCCGCTTGCGGTAGCGACATCGGCAACGATGTCTGGTATGTGGTTTCGGCTCCCGGCGATGGCCAGATGACCATCGACGCCTGTGACGGCACTGCCGGCACGGTCCTCGATGTGTACTACCTGGGCACCGACAGCTCGGTGACCGATCCGACCGCGTTGCGTCAGCAGCGCATCGGCTGCTGGACTGCCAACTGCGGCACGACCGGTGCTGGCGTGACCATCATCGACCTGGTGGCGGGCGACAGCCTGCTCATCCGGATCGGTGGCGCGATTGATCTAGCGACCGGTATCCCGGCAACTGTGTCGGGCAACCTCTCGCTGGCCTTCGTCAAGGTGGTCTACACCACCGGCACCCGCAAGTATGCCCTCAATTCTGCTGGCGCTGGGGCCAATCTGGGTCTCTCCAGCGGTTACTTGTCGGCCACCAGCCCGAAGCGCTGGCTGGCGATGCCGTTCACGCTGCCCTCGGCCGACCCCGGCTTCAGCACTTGGTCGCTCGAAGCGGCTCAGGCGTACGGGTTCCAGCCTACTGGCACCACCAACGAGTCCATGAGCTACATCTTCTGGACCCGTCCGGCTGGCAACCCCGCCCCCAACGGCGGCGTTGCTCCGGGCCCGGGCAACCCGTTCTGGCTGGCCAGCGGTTCGGTCCCTTATCCGGTTCCGTTCGAGGATCCTGAGGATCCTGCTGCCAACAGCGCCCACCTGTGGTTCTTGGCGGAGCCGGTTGAGTTGGCGCCTGGTGACTACTACTTCACCTGCTACGCCAGCAACACCGTTGGCACCGCTGCCAACTTCGCTTGGTTCATCTACTGCCCAGACGGCATCAGTCTGATTGATGCCACTGGTCCGTTTGCGTGGCGTTCTGCTAACTACCCGACTCCTGGATTCGTCCGGTATGCGGGTCTAGCTGGCGCTTACACCGTGCAGGCGGGCGATGACCCGAATGACCTCTACAACTGCGCGTTCAAGCTTCTCGGAGCTCCTGCAGGCGCCGTCTCGGCGTGCTACGGCGATTTCGATGGCGACGGACTGCGCGGCGGCGCCGATCTGGCCAGCCTGCTGGCCGCATGGGGTACCCCAGTGGGTGACCTCGACGGTGACGGCACCACGGGCGGCAGCGATCTCGCTGGCTTCCTGGCCGTGTTCAATACGCCCTGCCCATAAGGCCGAGCGTCTGACCTGAGTTTGCATCACCCCCCGGCCATGTGGCCGGGGGGTTTTCTTTTTTGCGCGGGAGGCCAAGAACTACAGAAAGACGCGCAGTCTGGGTTTGTTCTAGGGCCAAACACAATCTAGGGTTCTCTGGGTCCGAGTCCGCTGTGGGCGGATTGCCGAACTGTAGTTTCATTGAAAGTGGTGCTGGGACACAGTGACGCGACACGGTCAAATGGTGCTGACGGCGGTTGCCGTGGCGGCGGCACTCTGTGCCAGCGCTGCGGGCCAGCAGTGTGACTTCGCTCCGGCGGCGGGAGCGCTGATCCAGAACGATGGCTGCGACAACGCCTCCGGCAGCGACGCCAACGGCGGCTGCAACTTCGCCAGCAACCCCTTTCAGGACCTCGGCCTGCTGACCGCGGGCAGTTCGCTGGAGATTTCCGGGACATTCGGTTCGTTCGTGCCGCCGGACGGAATCGACTACTCCCGGCGGGATCTGGACTGGTTCAAACTGACCACCACCGAGTACGGAACGATCACCGTGGCGCTGTCCGCGGGTGACCCGGTTACCGGAGCGGAGATGGCGAACCCGCTGGTGATCGTCGGCAACGGCCACGGAGTCGCCAACCTCTGCGATGTCCCGACCTACGGGGCGTATGGGAACGGCTGCCCGACCACTTTCTCGCTCTTTGTTGGTCCGGGCACCCACCTGGTGATCCTGACCACCGACTTCGAAGACGACGATCTGACCACACCGCAGCGATACGGCTGCCAGCACTATCTAGCCCGGATATCACTTGAGCCGCTGGGGTACGCGGTCTGCGACGGCTCCACTGGTAACTGCGCCACGGCCCATGAATCCGGCGGCTGCGATTGGCCTGAGTGCTGTGAGCGGGTGTGCGCGGTGAACCCCGACTGCTGCGCGGCGTCGTGGGACACCGGCTGCGCGGCACTGTCCGAAACCGAGTGCAGCATGTTCGTCTACTCCTGCTCGATTGGCCCGAGTCAGCCGACCAACGACTGTGCCCTGAACGCGCAGCACCTGGGCGCGGAGCAAACAATCGCCTTTGACACATCCACGGCCACCACCGATGGTTTCAACGGAGTTGCGGACGAGTGCGCCGTGGACATCGGCAACGATCTCTGGTTCGTGGTGGAAGCGCCATCCGCCGGGCAGTTCGACCTCACCGCCTGCGACACCACCGCCGCCACGGCTATCGAGGTGTACAGCCTGGGCCAGGAGAGTGCGCTCAGTGACCCGAGCATGATGCGCTTCAGCCGCATTGGCTGCTGGTCGGACAACTGTGGCGCCACAGGGGCCCAGGTCACCGTCATCGATCTGGCTCCGCACGATCACCTGCTGATTCGCATCGGTGGAGTGATCAATCCTGCGACGGGGTTGGCGGCCCCAGTCAGCGGCAATCTCACCGGCTCCTTTGCCCGGGTGTTGTTCGACACGGGTGCGCAAAAGTTCATCCTCTGCAACGGGCGGGAGCGCAATCTCGGACTGTCCAGCGGCTGGCTATCGGCCTTGCAGCCCAACCGATGGCTGGCCCAACCGTTCACGCTGCCGCCGATGTCCGGCGGCGCGGGGCAGTGGTCGCTCGAGGCGGCGCTGGTGAAGGGGTTCCAGCCATCCGGTTGCGTGAACGAGATGATGGGGTATGTGTTCTGGAGTCGCCCCGCGGGAAATCCGCCCCCCAATGGTGGGGCGGCGCTAGGTCCGAGCAATTCTTATTGGCTGGGCAGCGGGTCGGTTCCGTATCCGGCGAACTTTGATGATCCCGACGACAGCGCGGTGAACGCCTCGCACTTGTTCGCATTGGCCGCGCCGCTCGAACTCAATCCGGGCAACTACTACTTCACGGTGTACGCCGCCAATTCATCTGGTGTGCCGGCGAACTTCGCTTGGTTCACCTGCTGCCCGGGTGGAGTCAGCCTGGTCGATGCCGGCGGTGCCTTCGCTTGGCGTTCGGCCTCGTATCCAGCGCCCGGATTCACGCGCTACGCACTCCCCACTGGTTACAGCGTGCAGCAGGGGGACAGCCCAAACGCGATCTACAACTGCGGCTTCCAATTGCTGGGCAGTTCGACGGTGCCCGAGGCGGTCCCTTGCCCCGGGGACTTCGACAAGGACGGTACGCGTTCGGCGAACGACCTTGTGATTCTGCTTGCCGCCTGGGGGACGCCGGACGGCGACCTCGATGGCGATGGCACAACATCCGGTAGGGACATCACCATAATGCTTGCCCTGTACGACGAGCCCTGCCAGTAGGGGGTGAAGCATCCGCAGCCGCAGGCTTCGGAATGGGATAGGCTTTAAGCCCCAATGGCCCTGAAAGTCAGACTGCTGGTCGGCACCGGCGCACTCTTGGCAGCTGGAATCACCGTTAGTGCCGGTTGGTACGCGCTGGGCGGTGGAGGTGCCGAGCCCCAGAAAGTACGCATGAGCAAGGTGGCCGATGGGGCCATCGTTGAGACTGTTAGCGCCCCGGGGGTGGTCGAGCCCGAGACCAAGGTGGATATCTCCGCCGAGACCAGCGCCCGCATCATGGAACTGGCCTTCGAGGAGGGCGCGGTTGTTCAGAAGGGCGACGTGGTGGGGCGGCTGGACGACCGCGACCTGCGCGCCCGCCACGATGCCGTTACCGCTCGCGCCAGCGGCGATCAGGCGCGTCTGGAGGGTGAACTGGCGCGGCTGGAGGGGCCGCGCACCACACTGGTCAATGCCCAACACACTCTGGAGCGGCAGCGCAGCCTGTTCGAAACTGGGGATGTCAGTCGGCAGGCACTCGATGATGCTGAGGCGCGGGTGCGGGACCTCGGGGCTTCGCTGGCGGCATCAGAGAAAAACATTGGTGCACTGCGCAACGCTTTGACAGCCTCGCAGGCCGACATCGCCCGCAGTGAACAGGAATTGCGTCGGGCCACCATTATCTCACCGCTCAATGGTCGGCTGGTGCGCCTCAACGCCGAGGTCGGTGAACTGGTGATGGTCGGCACCATGAACAACGCCGGTACGGTGATTCTCACCATCGCCGACCTGACCCACATGAATGTTGTGGCTCAGGTGGCTGAAGCCGACATCGCCCGGGTAGCGGTCGGGCAGCCCGTGGAAGTGCACGTGAATGCCTACAAGGGGCGCGTGTTCAAGGGCAAGGTCACCGAGGTGGCGCTGCAGCGCACCCGGGCGTCATCCAGCGGCGGCAACAGCCTCGATGCCGGCACTTTCGAGGTAGAGATCGCCCTCGAAGTAGATGGAGAGCAGATTCTCAGCGGCCTGGCGGCCAATGTCGAGGTGGAGGTCGGCCGGGCCAGCGGGCTGGTAGTCCCGG
>SXGQ01032431.1_pt1 | contig 13905 bp, 20 predicted proteins | sample 3178371 | NCBI WGS metagenome assembly SXGQ01 (sample SAMN11356859, study PRJNA531348) | freshwater metagenome | isolation source: freshwater sample F1-20 | place: China: Fuxian Lake, Yuxi | collected 2017-12-25
CAGCGGGCGATGCTGGAGGCGCAGCGCCTCAACCAAGCCCGAGACATTACCGGCGCGCAGCTCACGGCGGAGGAGGCCAGAGCGAACCAGGCGGCGATGCTCGAGGCCGAGCGCGCCAACTTGCAGGCGCGATTGCAGGGGCAACAGCTCGGCACGCAGACGGGTCAGTTCAACGTCGAGCAACAGTTGCGCGCCAACCTTGCCAACCAGCAGGCGCAGCAGGAAGCGCAGCGGCTCGGCTTGACCGCCGGGCAGGCGAACCAAGAGGCGATGCTACGCGCTGCGCTCGCTAACCAAGCGGCGCGCCAGCAGGCCCAGCAGATGGGCCTCACCGGCGAGCAGACCAACGTGCAGGCGCTTCAAGAGGCGCAGCGCCTCGGGCTCACCGCGTCGCAGGCCAACCAACAGGCGCAGCTCGAGGCGCAGCGCATGGGCCTCACGGCGGGGCAGGCCAATCAAGAGGCGATGCTGCGTGCGGCTCTGGCGAACCAGCAGGCCGTCCAGGCGGGGCAGCAGCTTGGACTGCAGGCCGGTCAGTTCAACGTCCAGCAGGCGATGGAGGCGGCGCGGCTCAACCAAGCGGCACGGCTGCAGGCGCAGCAGATGACGCAGGGGCAGCAGCAATTCAACGCGCAGCAGCTCCAGCAGATCGCGCTCGCCAACCAGCAGGCGCGGCAGCGTGCGCAAGAGATGGGCATGACCGCAGAGCAGTTCAACGCGGAGCAGCAGATGCGCGCGGCGCTCGCCAACCAAGGCGCTGGCCAGCAGGCGGCGCAGTTCCGGCTCGGCGCGGCGACGCAGCTCGGCGACTTTGGCCGACAGGCGCTCCAGAACCGCTATGGCGCGGCAGCAGCCATGACGGGCCTCGGCACGGCGCAGCAGAACTTGATGCAGCAATACCTCGACCGGCAGTACCAGGAATTTGCACGCCAGCAGAACTACCCGCTGCAGCAGCTCGCGATCCGGCAGGGCGCGATCGCGGCGAGCCCGTACAACGTGACCCAGACCGGGACCGTGACGAGCCGCCCGAGCTACTGGCAGATGGCGGGACAGATCGGTAGCACGATCGCCGGGTTCTCCGACGAGACCATGAAAAAGAACGTCTCCAAGATCAAGAACCCGCTCGACAAGGTGAACCGACTCAAGGGGATCGAGTTTGAGTGGGAAGACGAATACAAGGGAGACGTGGAAGAGAACGGCCAGGAGCCAGAGGGCAAGAGCATGAGCGTCTCCGCGCAGGACGTGGAGGACGAGATGCCAGAGGCCGTGCAATACGCCGACAACGGCAAGATGATGGTCGACTTCCCGAAGGTGGTCGGGCTCTTGACGGAGGCCGTCAAAGAACTCGACGCCAAGGTGGAAGGCAAAAAGCGCAAGGGGAAGAAATAATGCAAGCCTCTGCCGGAGATATGGTGTTTAGTTCAGAGACCAACCCTCTACTGCGTGCCGTTGGCAAGAAGAAAAAGAGCGGACTCATAGATATCCTTGGGCAGCTCTCTGGGACGCCAGAGGGCGGCGAAGAGGAAGATCTTTCTTCGTTCCTTGGGCGTGCCGCGCAAGGTAAAGGCGGCGCTCCGGTCTATGATCCGAATAAGTATTACGGTGGCCTATACAGTATGTACGGCGGTCGCAAGGTACGCGGCGGCCTCTTGGGAGACTGACAATGGCATTGCTTGACGCATTGAGAAAAATTCCGCAGCGCATTGGGCAAAACCTTGAGCGCAACATTGGCGGACTGCTCGGAGAGAACCTAGAGAAACTCTCGGAAGAAGAGCGCCGCGCCATACGCAGACAGGCAGCGACCGCAATCTTTGACGCTATGGCGCGTGGCACCACGCCGACCGCAAACCTAGAGCGCGTGGCCGCGATGACCGGAGCACGCCTTGAAGCGCAGAGGGGGCGTGAACGCCAAGCCGCGGCAGAGGCCGCGCTGCCGGGTATCGCCGGACGCGTCTATGGCGGCCAGTCTCTCGGCCAGATCGAGACGGCTCCCGGACTTGAGCCGGCGACGCGATTGACCTCGCGCTACCGGCAAGACCCTGCCGCCGCGATGGCGATGCTCTCTGGCACGCGTGCCGGGCTCGACGTGGCGCAAATCTCTCCTGGGCTCGCGACCGCGGCCCAGGAGGGCATGAAGCCGGATGAATACGTCTATCAAAACGTGCCTGGCGTCGGCCTCGTGGCGGTCAACCGCCGCAACCCAGAGGACCGCAGGGTGATCCAGCGCGAGGTGCGCCAGCCAAGAGAGGCCGCGCAGCCGACGCTGCGGCAGGTGCGTCTCCCGAACGGGATGGTCCAGGACATGTGGATCTCGCCGGGGCAGTCGACTGGGACGGCGGTCGGTGCGCCATATACTCCGAAGGGAGAGGGCGGCGGCACTGGCGAGACCCTCAACGCTCGCCAGCAGTCCGGCGTGAACATGACCCGCGACGCTGCCTACACCTACGCGTCAAACCTCACCGGAGTGAGCGTCGAGAAGCTCAAGACGATGACGCCGGTAGAGATCGAGCGACTGATTAGCACCCGAGGCGGTCGCGTGTTGCAGGGCGGCACCGCGAGGATGATCAGCAGCCTCCCGATCGTTGGAGACCTTGGTAGGTCGATCGTCGAGTCTTCCAACGCCGATCTGATCGGCCCATCGACCACGGGCGGCGCTGGCATCGCGATGGTGCAGAACCCGACCGGGCCGATCACCGGCACTGACGTGGAGGTCGGCGTGCGGCAGTTCCCGAACCCGATGCTGCCGGCGCCGGTGCAGGGGCAGATGATTCGATCCATCCTCGAGCAGGCTGGGCCCGTCGAAGAGTACGACGCAAACGGAAACCGAGTCGGGCGCAAGCGTCCCGGCGCAACCGGGAACTGGTGAGGTATAAGCCATGGCGATAAAGGTAGCGATGCCGGACGGCACGACCGCGGTGTTCCCTGAAGGGACCAAGCCGGAGGTGATCGAGCGCGTGCGGCAGCAAAAGATGCCACGCGTCACGCGCCCGCCTCAAGAGCCGGAGCCGCCTGGGATGCTCCAGACCGCGATCCGCGGCTTTGGGCAGGGGCTCACGTATGGCGGCGCCGACGAGGCCATCGCGGCGATTGAATCTGGCGCTGGGGTCATGCCCTACGGCCAGAGCATGCAGCAGCAGGCCGCGGAGCGCGAGGCCATGCGGCGCGCTAACCCGTTCACCTACGCAGCCTCGGAGCTTGCCGGCGCGCTTATGTCGCCGAACCCGTTTGGCAAGCTGACTTCGGTCACTGGCGCCGGCGGGCGCCTCTTGACGCAGGCCGGCATCGGCGGCACGACGGGCGCCATCCAGGGCGCGCTTGAGGCGCAGCCTGGGGGCCGCGTCTCTGGCGCTGTTACTGGCGGCGCAGCCGGCGCTGTCACTGGGCCGGCCTTTGGCGCGGCGATGGATTTTGCGCGTGGTGCACGGTCTGTCATGGGCAGAGCATTCAGTCCAGACGAGCCGCGTGTTGCCTCGCAGGAGGTGCTCGGCGCGATGCGCGAGGCTGGCGTGACGACGGACCAGCTGCGGCAGCAGATCCTCACGGGGAGGCCCGGCGAGATCAACCCCCTCGGGATGATGATGGGCCAGCCTGGGCAGATGGCCGCGGAGCGAGCCGCGCTCGGTGGCGGGCAGGCGGCAGACATAACGCGCGCGGTGTCGGAGGATGTCCTCGGCGGCTCTGGCGCCCGCGTGATGCAGGTCGTCAACGAGATGACCGGCGGGAACCGTCAGTTTACGCAGGATATCCTTAAAAAGTTTAAGGACATGCGCAACGCGAACGCCACGCAGTTATATGGCGACGCTCGTGCGGTCGGGATCGTGCAAGACGATGAGATCGTCAATACGATCGTCAGCGACCCGCTGCTTCGTGCGCTCTACAAACAAGCGCAAGTCAACGCGCAGCGGCAAGAAAAAATAAAGCTCCCAGATCTTGTAGACAAAAAGGGGAACTTGATTCAAAACGCCTACCCATCCGTAGCCGCGCTGGATTACCTCATGCGTGCAGTCGGTACAAAGCGGGATAAGGCATTCAAGGCCGGCGACGTAAATGCTCCAGGTATTAAGGCGCTCTTTGATCAGCTCGACACACGCGTCAAGGCGCTGGTGCCAGAGTATGGCGCTGCGCGTGCTCGGTTCTTTGAAGACTCCGAGCTGATACGTCTATCGGAGCTCGGTAAAAAGTTCAGCGCAATGTCCGAGTCTGATCGCAAGGTCGCGCTCCGCGCCCTGAGCCCGGAGCAACAGTCTGTGGTGCGCGACACCGCACGAGACGCCTTCTACAACAACCTCGCCCGCATGGACGACGCCGGGATGGCGCGCGCACTTGTCTCTAGCAAGCAAAACAGGGACTTCCTTGATTTCATCGCAGAGACGCCGGAGCAGGCCGCGCAGGCCGCGCTTCGGATCAAGCAAGAGCGGCGCCTCCAAGAGTTTGCCCGCAAGATCAACCCGAACATTGGGTCTGATACGGCGCGGAGGATTGCGGCAGGCGGCGCAGGCGTCGACCAACTGGCGCGTACCGAGCAGGTCGCGCAGTTCGCGATGGGCAACAGCGCGTCGCGCTTCATGACGCTCCTCAATATCGCCGGTGGCCGGCTTCGTGGCTTGACGCCGGCGGTGCGAGAGGACATGGCGCGCATGCTCACGCAGATGGACCCGCAGCAGCAGATGGCCGTGCTTGATAGGCTTGACATTGAAGACAGAAAGCTAATGCAGGACGCCGCGACACGCGCCGCAAAGAAGATAGGCTCGGTCCAGTTTGGCGGGCGACTGCCGGGGTTGTTGTCCACACAAGAAGAGAGATAACGCATGGACCTCTTCGAGATATTCACCAGAGCGTGGCCGGTGATCCTTGCCGTCATCACGCTGATCATTGTGCTCTCGAAGCTCGACCTGCGCGTGGCGGTGCTCGAGGAGAAAGTGAAGTCGCTCTTTGACCTGATAAACAAGGGGAAGTGACATGCTCGAGACCCTTCTCGGTGGCGTATTCGGCGGCCTCCTGCGCTTGGCGCCGGAGGCCCTGAAGTTTTTCGACAGCAAGAACGAACGCAAGCACGAGCTCGCCATGCTTGAGGCGGAGATGAAGTTCGCCCAGGTAAAGGGCGAGATCGCCATGCGCCAGACCGAGGCGCAGATGACGATGGCCGAGGTCGACGCTATCGGCGAGGCATTCAAAGAGCAAAGCGCCACGGCGCAGGCCGCCGGCAAGTGGGTGGCCGCAGTCTCTGCACTGGTGCGGCCGTTTGTGACCTATCTCTTTGTGGTCGCCTATGCTGCCGTAAAGATCGCCGCATTTTTGATCGCGCTCGAGCAGAACGGCGACTGGAAGCAGGTCGCGCTCACGATGTGGGGCGTCGACGACATGGCCGTGCTGAATATGGTTCTCAGCTTCTGGTTTGTCGGTCGCGTCTATGAACGCACTCGATGAGGCGGTCAGTCTAGCCGCTGAACTCTGTAGACACTTCGAGGGCTTTAGAAGCAAGCCGTATATCTGCCCTGCTGGATTCCCTACACAGGGTTTTGGCACGGTCTACAAGCCAGACGGCACCAAGGTATCAATGGATGATCCACCGATCAGCCGTGAGCTGGCCGACCAGTGGCTGTTGTCCGAGCTGCGCTCAAATTATGGCGCCGGGGTGTTGAGATCCAGTCCAAACCTCATAAAGCACCCAAAGGTGTTGGCGGCGGCGATTGATTTTGCTTACAATCTTGGCGTCTCACGGTATAGGGCAAGCACGTTGCGCAAGCGACTCGAGGCCGAGGACTGGTGGGGAGCACGACAGCAGCTCATGCGCTGGACCAAGGCCGGCGGGCGAGAGCTGCCGGGCCTCGTGCGCCGCCGCAAGGCAGAGGCGGGCCTCCTGCCGTGAAGCCGCGCACCGACGGCATTCCAAAAAAGTTCCAACTGGCGGGTCACACGATCGAGGTGCGGTCGGTCCCCAAGTCCAAGTGGAAGCACGGCAAGGATTGCGTCGGGATCTGGATGCCGGACGTGTACCGCATCGAGATACTCTCCAGCCTGCGCGGCAGCAACCGCCAGCAGGTCTTTACCCACGAGTTGATCCACGCCCTGCTCGACGTGGCGGGGCACGATGACCTGTCCCGCAATGAACAGCTCGTCGACCGCCTCGGGCACCTCCTGCAGCAAGCCATGACCACGATGGAATGAGGCGCCACCTCATCATTCCCGACGCGCAGATCAAGCCGGGGAGCCGCACAGATCATGTCAAGTGGGCCGGCGAGGCGATCCTCGACTATCGCCCCGACGTGATCGTGTGCCTGGGAGATTGGTGGGACTTGCCGTCGCTCAACAGCCACGCCGAAAAGGGCAGCGCAGAGCTCGAGGGCGCGAGGTACCAGGAAGATATCAACGCCGGAAATGTATCCTTTCGGATACTCGACGGCTATATCAAGCGATCACGCAGCAAGACGTGGCGCCCGCGGCGGGTCTTCCTCGAGGGCAACCACGAGAACCGCGCCAATCGTATCGCCAAGAGCGACCCAAAGTGGCAGGGCATTATCGGGTCGCAGAACTGCCAGACGCTAGACTGGGAGCGGCACCGCTTCCTCAAGATCGTCGAGATCGACGGGGTGGCGTATTGCCACTACTTCCCGAACCCGTTCAGCGGCAAGCCGATCGGCGGCACCATCGTCAATAGACTAAACAGCATCGGCAAGTCATTCGTGCAGGGCCACCAGCAGGGCTTTCTGTACGCGAGCAAACAATACCCCGACCACGTCAAGCACGGGCTCGTCGCCGGGCGCTTCTATCTAGATCACGAGAACTATCGCCCCGACGATGTTCAGCGGTCAGAGTGGAACGGGATCGTGGTCCTCAACGGCGTCACGAGGGGCGACTACGACTTGATGCCGCTGCGGATGGACTATCTTCGCCGCAAATACGGATAGCCGCCTCGATCTTGGCGCGCAGCTCCATCTCCGTCACCACCGCGTCGGCGAGCCTATTAACTAGTTCCCTGGTGCGGCGGCGCTCGACAGAGAGACAGTATTCCAGCTCGCTGATGATCTCGCGCAGCTGGGTGACATTGAGCGGCTGCGCCAGTCGCTCCCGGCGCCAGGCGCCGCCTTCGCTTACGTCGTCGATGTTCATGTTAGGTCCGGCTGCCGCGACGGGGCCGGCGCTCCGTAGCTGATCCACGCGGCTTGGTCTCTAGGGCTGGTCTTCCTTCACTTCGTCAAACTTGAACCATTCGCATATCTCGGTGGTGATCGCACGCTCTATGTGCAGCCCGATCTCTTCACGCGTCGGCGACTCTGTGTGCTTGAACGCACGCCGCATCCCATAGGCGATGCCGTCGTCGATGCAACGCTGCAAGATCTTGTATGCGTTTGGCTTCACTTGTCCTCCATGCACATGTCTTCGTAGGCCTGCGCCGCCTTGGTACAAAACCAAGCCGCCTTTCGCAAATCCTGCGCAAAGTCATCCTTGCGCCCGGCGCGTGAGAGGTACTTCAGCGCGGACCCGTGGCAATACGAAACCGTACCCTCGTTCCCGAGCACGGCTTGGATGTAGTCGATCGCCTCGATCTTCTGCCCCTCGGGTAACACGAGCTTGTAGTGAAGCGGCTCGTTCACCACGTCCTCAACCTCGTCGAGGAACCCGATCCCGTCAAAGGGCGGCGGAATGTTTGCGAGCCTGTCTTCCATCACGCGGCCCTCTTCTTGAGTTTCTCATTCAGATCATGCAGTGCACGCAGGTGCAGGAACGCCGGCCACGCGTCGTCGTCCAGCGACGGATAGAAATGGTGCCCGAAGTCGCCGTTCTCTTTCGAGAACCGCAGGATGTGATACCCGCCGTCGATCTTGTTGCCGCTGGTCTCCTCGTAGGCCTTGGCGTACGCCGCGACCTGCATGAGGTACTCGGGGTACACCGCGCCGCTGGTCTTGAAGTCACCCAGCACCAGCTTGCCGTTGAGGCGGCCGATGAAGTCCAGCGTACCGCCGAAGCGGTGCGCCTCGCTCACCACCGGCACCTCGCAGTCCAGGATCTCGAGCTGCGTGCCCTTGCACCAAAACTCGAACGCCGAGTAAGCCGACGCGGCCTGTGCGCGAAACGATGCCTTGTCGGTCACCGAGGGCGCCTCGATCGCCTTCTCGAGGACCAGTATCGGCTCGTCGCCCTTCACCCACGCCTCGCACATCTCGTGCACGCAGGTGCCGACCGCGAGCGCATCGTTGCCCTCGTAGAGCCCGCCCGGCGCCTCTTTGCCCTGCCCCTCCAGGACGCCGTGGGCGCGTCCCGTCTTGTAGGCCCAGTTCAAGAGCGCGCCGGGGTCTTTGATCTTGAGGACGGTGGTGACAGACGGCACCTTCGTGCCGTCCGCCAGTTTGTACCCGTAGCGTGCGGTGGCCATTAGAACGCCACCGCGTCGTCGACGAACTCTTCCTCCGCCGCTGGCGCAGCCGCGGGCTTCGCCGCAGGGGCCGGCTTCGCGGTCGGCGCCTCGATGATGCGGCCCGCGATCTTGTCCTGGACCCACTGCGGGAGCTTGTCGAACACGTCGGGGTCCGGCGCGTCGATGGAGTACACCAGCGCCTCGCCCTCGAGGGTCGGCGCCGGCATGCCCTTCGGGAGCGGCATGATCGACGTCAAGTTCGCGTAGGTGCGCTCGCCCTTCACGGCGTGCGTGACGTTGATGAAGGCGGCCTTGCCGGCCACCTTGCCGAGGTCGAACGCCTTCAGCTCCTCCGGCGTGAAGGCGCGCCCGCGCCAGCTCTGGAGCAACTGCCGCAGCGTGGCCTTTTCGTTGAGGCTCAAGCCGAGGGTGCGGGAGATCACCGCCGGGAGGCTCTTGGTCTGCCCGTCGCGGGTGATCTCGACGCGCTCGCTCGGGATCTGGAACCGCAGCATCAACGAACGCTTCGGCGCAAACTGACCGCCCGGCGAGGGCTGCACGCCAAGGTCCACGATCATGTCGCAGACCGCCGCGTAGGCGCCGGCCTCGAGGGGCTTGCGCTCGGGGAAGTTGCCGCCGCCAGATGCAGAAATAATCAAGCTCATAAAATACTCCTTGTATCTACAATGTATCTACGGTTCACCAAAGATTATGGTCAGACCCGGCGCGACGCCGAGAGCTGGCCCAGTTTGGCGGGGGAACCGACCGCCAGCTGTCTGTAAACTTGCGCCGCACGATGCGCAAAAATTCTGCGACGCGGATCATTCTTCTGCGCTCCACCACTCTGTCTGCCTCTTGAGGAAGTCCGGCCACCCGAGCGACTTGCGCACGAAGGACCGATCCTCGACGAGGACGTGGTTGGTCGGCTGCGCCGTGTAGCGCCCGTTCTCGAGCTGGATGAAATAAAACTCTTTTCCCTGCTCCGGCTCGGCGCTAAAGGCGTCGCCAACCGGGACCGCCGTGAAGAGATACATCCCGCGGTGCTCTTCCTTGTCTTGCAGCCGCACGCGGCAGTTCATGCTCTGCAGGAACGGGTACTCGATCGTCGAGAACTGCCACCCGTAACAATCCCACGTCTGCGCCTGCGACGCGCCCCAGGGCGCCTCCACGCAACGCTCGGCGGCCAACTTGTGCAGCGGCACGTTTCGATACACCGCGCCGCTCTCGAGCATGACGTGGCACCCCCAGGCGCGGCCGGGGTAAGACGTGAGGCCAAACCAAACCGCACGCAGCCACTCGTGGGTGCCGAGCGCGTCGGGCTCGATCCAGACGTATTTATGCGCCGGCAGCGAGCCGGCGTGGGTGAAGAGGCTCACCACTCCTCCGGGTGGATCACCGCGTAGATCGCCACCACCACCGCGAAGAAGCCGAGCAGCTTCGCGAGGAACATCCACTCTTCGTAACTAATCACTTGAGGTTCTCCTCTGCGACCTTGTTATAAAGCGCACGCGCTTCCTTGCCGAGGCCGGCCTTGTCCAGGCTCTCGATCATGTCGCGGATCGCGTCCACCTCGTCGACGCCGCGGCGCCACACGCGGTAATCGTCGCTGTAGTTGTAGTGCCAGTCGTGGCGGTGGAGGGCTTGGGAGAGGGTGTCGAGGGTGGTCATGGTTGACTCCTGAGCGGCCATTAGGCCGCCACCTCGTGATACTTGCCGGTGCCGCCGCAGCCGTAACAGACGTACAAGCAGCCGTCTTCGTCGAGGCCATGATCGCCGTGACCGCCGCAACTCGGGCAAATGTTCTGGGCTTCGTAATATTCCTCTGCCGCCAACATCTCCATCTGCTGCGCGTATTCGTTGTATTCCGCGGTGTATGTGTACATTTGAATCTCCTTTGATCGCTTTGTCCGGCACCCTGCCGGGGAGATCAGAATGTAGCAAAGCGTTTTTCAAGTTACAACCCCCCGGTGTAATTTCTTTTTCCGAGCCCCTTGTCTGGGCTCCACCGTGGGTTGTAATCTTGCGACATGAGCAGAAAGATCACGCCGCAGCAGGCGGCAATAATTCACGCCGTGTCAAAGGCGGGCGGTCAATCCGCGCTGGCGCGGGAGTTGGGGGTCAAGCCGCAGGCGGTCCAGAAGTGGTGCGCGTCGGGGCGGTTGCCGCCGCTGCGCGTCCTTGCCGTCGAGGCCGCGACGGGTGTATCTAGAAAGGCACTAAGGCCGGATATCTACCCATGACAAAAACCAAAAAAGCCCGCGTCGAGAAAGCAAGGGAAATTATCGACAGGAATGAATACGGAGCTCCGTTTTCCGATGAAGACCTCAAGCTGTTTTCAGAGATCACTGGGTGCGCGCTGCGGTACGCTTGCCGCACAATCGATCCAAACTACCCGACAAATGATCGGCACATTGTGGTTATCGCTTACGACTGGCATGAGCCGCGTGGGTGGTCGTGGCGCAAAGCAATCCAGATCGGTCAGCAGGACTCGGAAAGGCACTCAAAGTCGCGGCTTACTCAAGCCATGAGGGCTGCGGTAAACGATCAAATCGTGGCGTTTGCGGCAGGGGCAGAAAAAGCGTGTCAGCTATGTGCGACCACGGAGGCGTTAACCGTCGATCACGTTTGGCCGCCGTTCTCTCAGCTTGCAAACGAATTCATCAATGACTTCGGGGCTCCGGCCGTAGAAGAAGACAATGGCTCGGGGTTCAAGATTTCCGACAGTGTCGATTTAAGGCAGTGGCAAGACTATCACCTGGCGTGGGCGCGACTCGGGATTCTCTGCCGATCCTGTAACAGCAAAAAAGGGACGAGGCCAGCAATATGATGAAAAGCAAAATGATGGTAAACAATAGCGGCCCGCTCATCACCTACACCGTATTCCAAAACGTGCAGGCCAGAGAGAAGACCGAGTACGCCGACGCGGCGTGGACGGACTTGGTGCGCACGATCGCCGAGCCGGTGATCTACATGGCGAAGAGCGCGTGCCCGCTGCTCTCGCTCTGCGAGTACGGCGAGCTCGTGAGCGACGGCGGCGGCCTACGGCACGCGGCCAACGTCAAGCGGGTCTACGGCGTCGAGGTCGACTACGACGGCGAGGAGGTCTCGCCAGAGGAGGGGCTCCTGCGGCTACAGTCGGCGGGGCTCGTGGCGCTGATCTATACCTCGGCGAGCTACACCGACGGGGCGCCGCGGTGGCGGGCAATCTTGCCGCTCTCCGAGCCGGCGCTGCCGTCGCAGCGTGCCGTGTACGTGGCGCGGGCTAACTTCGCCCTCGGCGGGATCGCGAGCCGCGAGAGCTTCACCTTGAGCCAGAGCTTCTATTTCGGCGCCGTGCGCGGGGCGAAGTACAAGTGGTTTGAATCGCACGGCCGCTGCATCGACCAGGCGGTAGACCTTTCGCTCGTGTACCACCAGTCGCAGGGCACCGACCCGAAGACCGGCCGCGACACGCGCAGCAACCAGCAGCTCATCGAGGCCTTCTCTCGTGGCGAGGGGCGATACGAGGCGATGCTGAAGCTCTCGAGCCGCTGGGCCGCACGCGGGATGCAGTACGACGACGTGGTGGCGGCATTGACCGAGCTGCTCGACAGCAGCGGCAGCAGCCTCAACGCCGACGGCGTGGACCTGCGCAGCCGGATCGAGCCGATGGCGGCCAGCGCCGTGCGCAAGTTTGGCGGCACCATGCCGGACGTGCGGCTCAACGTCGTCCCAGAGCCGCCGGCGGACATGCCGGAGCCGGACGTGGCGAGCTATGAGGGCGTGCCGGAGGCGATGGGGATGGAGAAATCTTTCGAGCCGGCGCGTGTACACACAATGTCCGGGCAGGCCGAAGCTGGCGGCGCCATCCTGGCGCGGCGCTGGGAGCCGATCAACCCGCAGTCAATCCCGCCTAGGCAGTGGCTTTACGGGTTCCACTACATGCGGCGCATGGTAAGCATGACCGCAGGCGCAGGCGGCGGCGGCAAGTCGTCGATGACGATGGTCGAGGCCGTGAGCATGGCGATCGGGCGCGATCTGTTCCGCGGCAAGTGGCAATTACCGACCGGCCCGCTGCGGGTGTGGGTGCACAACGGCGAAGACCCGCTCGATGAACTGCAGCGCAGGCTCGGCGCGATCTGTATGCACTACTCACTAGACCCGGCCGAGGTCGCGCAAAACCTGTTCGTAACGAGCGGTAGAGATACGCGCATCATCGTGGCAGAGGAAATCGACGGCACCGTGGTACAGATGCCGGTGGTGCGGGAGCAGATCGTTAAGCAAGCGCAAGACCTTGCAATTGACGTGATGATCCTTGACCCGTTCATCGCCACCCATGCCGTTAACGAGAACAACAACCCGGCGATGGAGAAAGTCATGTGGGAGTGGCGCGCCATCGCAGAGCAGGGGAACATGGCCATAGAGATCGTGCATCACTTCCGCAAGGGGAACGGCAACGAGGCGTCGAGCGAAGACGTACGTGGCGCGTCGGCGCTACTCGGCGCGTGCCGTAGCGTGCGCATCGCGGCGTCCATGAGCCAACCGGAGGCGGAGCGGTACACGATCGACGTGAAGGATCGTCGTCGGTACTTCTGGCTGCAAAACCCGAAGGCCAACATGAGGCCGCCGACGGACGAGCGACTCTGGCGCCAGCTGGTGAGCGTGGAGCTCGGGAATGCGGACGGGATATACACCGAGGGCGACAAGGTTGGCGTGGTGGAGGAGTGGAGCCCGCCGACCGCAGATACGCAAATGTCTCAAGGTCAGAAGGCGATCGTGCTACGGGAGATCGAGGCGGCGTATGCGAAGGACCCGCTGCTGGTGAGGGCCGACGTGCGTAGCACGCAGTGGGCCGGCAGGCTGGTGGCGAAGCATATGGAGCTCGACATAAACGATGCCGGGGCGAGGGCGACGATCCGCCGGGTCCTTGACGAGTGGGAGAAGGCCGGCAGCGTCGTGAAGGTGCAGGCACGAGACCATGCAAAGGGACGGTACTTCACGGCGTACAAGGTCGGAGAGCAGGTGGCGGAGGAAGAGGAGGCGCCATTTTGAGCAACGAAATTGCCCCCAGTTTCCCCAGTTTCCCCAAGTCTTCCCCATGTCGCTTAAGCAACTGGGGAGGGGAACCTGGGGGTTTTTCCCCCAGTTCCCCAGTTCCCCAGTTATATATAGGGAAATCAACTGGGGGTACCAAGAATCAATGACTTACACGTTTTTTGGTCGTTCCCCCAGTTTTCCCCCAGTTCGCGAGAGGCAAGATGAAACACCCCCAGTTGAAAACGCCCAAGAGAGTTATCGAGAGGCGCATGAAGTTGGCCGACCCAGTGGCGGAGACGCCGTTGGCAAAGCGAATGTTGGCGGCCATTGGCAGGGACGACTTCCAGCTCTTGCGGACCTTCCAGCAGCACTTCGGTGCAAGGCTCCTGCACTACCAAGACGCCGATGGCGAGGTCGGCAAGCAGCCGGGGTGGGCCAATGACGCAGGCTAGGTTCAACCTATCCGTCCCGCTCGAGTGGGAGGATTCGGACTGGTGGGGCAAGACCTCCAAGTGTCGCCGGTTCTCTATCCG
>SXGQ01189918.1_pt1 | contig 13904 bp, 12 predicted proteins | sample 3178371 | NCBI WGS metagenome assembly SXGQ01 (sample SAMN11356859, study PRJNA531348) | freshwater metagenome | isolation source: freshwater sample F1-20 | place: China: Fuxian Lake, Yuxi | collected 2017-12-25
AAGCCTGCGTAAATGGCTTTTCCCGACGTAGCGGTGTTTTCCCATACGCTTGTCGCAGTCGCGCCGATATCAGCGCCGAGCACATAATTTCCGCCGAGGCCTCCATTGATACCTTGTAAATCAAGTCCCGTCGTGCTGCCGGCAACTCCGAGGCTGGTGATTACCGCGTAAGCCTTGACCGACCCGTCAGAGCCAAGCTTGGTCGTGAAGATGGACGAGGCGGCGGCCCCGGCCGGAAGATTGACCTGAACACCGGGGCGCACACTGAAGCTTCTGCTATTGTTTAATGCAACAGCGCCCTGACCATATAAAAGAGCGAGCTTCGCGGTTCCCGTAGCCGTCAAGTTGGCGTTGATATTGATGTTGTTGTGGGCAGAAAGTGTGAGCTGGTTGGCTGACCAAGCTACGGCGGCATCGACGGAGATATTTCCAGGGTCTGTGCCGCCGCTGTAGGTCGTGAGGGTAACGTTGCCTCCGCCAAGGTTGGTTTGCAGCGTAGTCGCGCCAATACTACTTGCGGTTAGCGCACCGGTGCCTGCAACGATTGCAAAGTCGGTCGGATCAAGCAGCCAGGTGCCCGCCTTACCCTGCGGCGCCAGGGTGGTCACCCGGGTCGCCTCACCAATTTGTAACTGCGAGGCAGACGTTTCAATAAAACCGCCATCGCCCCCAAGGTCGCCGGCACGCGCGCTCAGGCTGCCATCGACCACTGTTTTGCTGTTCGGATTGGAGAGACTTGCAATCAAAGTCACCGTGCCGCCATTGCCTTTGCTGCCCGGTGCGGCATCGGCGGTGATGGTGCCGGTGTGCGAGATGCTCCCCGAGGCCGCTAGGCGAATCACGCCGCCGTGGCTAACCAGACCGACCGCCTCCAAAGCACCACTGTTATTGACCACTGCGCCTTGGATCTGATCGGCCGCCTGCGCCGACAGGATGATGAGGCCGCCCGGCGCCCGCACCGCGTTGCCGTTATCAACCAGTGTCTTGATGGTCGCCGGCGTCACGCGAATGTCGACCAGCCTTTTGCCGCCCTCGAACTTGAGGTCATAGGCTTCGCCTGCGGCCAGGGCCACCGTGCCCATGCTTGCAATGATCACGCCCTTGTTGCGGACCTCGGGTGCTAGCAGCGCGATATAGCCGCCCAGGTGCGCTTGCAGAGTCCCTTCATTGACAACGCTGCCGGTTGCTGCATTGCGCTGAAACACGTCTTTGCCAGCCATGAAATCGGCATTGCTAATCGCGTGTGTCGTGGCGACCAGGCCACCCACATCAACCCGTGATCCCGGCGCAAAGTAGACGCCGTTGGGGTTGGTCAGGAACACCTGTCCCGTTGCATGGATGCGGCCAAAGATCTGACTGGGGTTGCTGTCGAGTACGCGGTTGAGCGTGACACTGCTTGCCGAAGGCTGGACAAAATTCACGGTCGCGGCCGACCCAAGGTTAAAAGATTTCCAGTCGATCGCTGCGCGCTCGCTAGCCTGCTGGACATTCATGGTCGCCGCAGCTTGCGTCGCCGCTTGCGAAATGACGGCGGTGCCGGCCACAACCGTCCCGCCTGTGGGCAAAACGGTCGCCAGCGGCGGCGCCGCGTGTACCAGCCCTGTGCTTGCAAGGGCCAGCGCGAGCGCATTGAGAGAAAAATAGCCAACGCTCGCCACACATCCTGCGGACCGATGGCCCCCTGCCCTGGTCACTTCGGAAACAACCACGCAGCGATTCGTTGTTTTGTCGCGTATCAAGCGGTAGGTCTTGTTCATGGCGACTCCGTTTGGTCCATCAAAAAGGCAGAGCCGCCGCTAACCAGATGCGGTTTTTCAAGAGCGAGCCATCTTGATCCTTGCCGGTATCCGTGGGGTGAGGGTTGTTGCCGTTACGACGGGCCATGGTGGCTTTGAGGCTTGCCCCTTTGGCCGAGAACCAAGCCAAAGTCAGCCCCACACCCTTAAGACTCATGCGATTGAGCGCTGCAGCGCCGACAAAGTCGTTGCGTGGGTTGAACGTGACCCGGCCGTAATCGTAGAAAGCGGTCAGGTTGAATCCTTGCGGCAGCAGCCATCGCAGCTCGAGATTCACCAGTCGCGCAAGGGCGCCGCTGCCTTCACCTGAGGGGTAGGCACGCACCCCGGTCGAGCCACCGAGGGAATACTTTTCTGATGAATCGAGATTCTTTCCAGAGTACTGACCGGAAAACGATATAAAGCCGGAAATCCCCTCGCCAAGCGGCTGCTGACGGCTTAGCGCGTATCGCAGCTTGGTAAAGTTGCCAGCGGTCTGAGTGGTCAGGGCGTCAGCGGCCTGGTTGGGTGAACCATCAAGATTGATATCTCCGTTGACCACTGAAAAACTGGCGTTCGCTATCCCGCCACCGCCGTCGCTGTCGAGCCGATTGCCGTTGAGTTGCAAAGCGAGGGTGCTGGCCTTGTAGCGGGTCGTGACGATGCCATTTGCCAGGTTATCAAAGGTCTTGTGGTCGTAGTTGGCAGAAAAATAGAGGTTCTGAAGCTGAGTTCTGACCAGCGGGTACGTGGCCTCCATGCCAAGCGAGTCGGAAGAGCCCGTGACCTTGAGCGGGAGCAGTTCAGGGGCTATAACCCTGTAATACAGGTGCGACGAGTGAAACCCAAGGCGCCAGCCGTCATAGCCCACTGGAAAGGTGACGCCGACCCGCTGATAAGCGCTGCCCTCGGTATTGCTCAGGCTCACGGTTGCCTGCTCACCCAAGCCAAGCGCGCTGGCAAGTCCAAGGTTGACGCCAAGACGGCTGCGGCCCGTGCTGCGGGAACCGGTGTTGTCCAAGGCCGCGTCGCCAGTAAAAAAGGGTTTATCAGCCACAGAGATGGCCAGTTCCGTCTCGCCTTTTTGAGCACCCTGGCGCAGGCTGCCAGAGACGGCCAAGCCCGGCAGATCGCCGGCGATCAGCAAGGCACGGTCTATGGCCTGTGCGTTGAGCAGGGCTCCGGTCTCCTGATGGGCGCCAACAATACCGACAAGCCGATCAATGCTGACCCGCGAGGGCGTTTGCCCTTCAGGCTTGACGCCACCAAAAGTGGCTTCGAGGATCTGCAAAGCGACAACCCCGTTCTCGATATCTTGCTCTGGCAAAACAACACGCACAACCCAACCAGCGTCTCGATACACAGCGGCGATGGCGGCAGTGGCCTCTTGCAGTTGCGAAAATTTCAGTGGCCGATTGAGGTATTGCCTGGCTGCTGCCGAGAGTTGCTCTGCGCTGAACAATGTGTTGCCGGTAAATTGAAAGGCCTTGACCACGATCGCGAGATCGCCGGACGGCACCGAGCGGCCTTCCTCAACAGGGGGTTTGGGAGCAATCAAGCTGGGCACAATTTGTGGGCGATCACGCTCGATTTGCTGGCGCAAGGACCCAGCGTCCGGCACGGTCTGAGCCGTTGCAGACGAGATCGTTAGCAAAGTCTGTACAAATGCCCATGGAATTGCAGACCGCCCTAAAAATTCTGGAAAATTCATTTTTTTTAAACTTTCCAAGAGGAACTTGGAGCCAGGATCGGTCGCATCAAATCGATGAACCGAGACTAAAACCAGGGAAAATGTTCCTATAAAAATGACTTTTTTTTATAATGCTGACATAATTTGACATTGAGCGCCTGTTTAGAGTAAAAGTCAAAGGGTTTGACCAAGCCCCCCAAAGTTTCATCTTTAAAGCAACACTGTCATGCCTATGGGTTAGGATTAGGGCCGATTGAGGTCTGCAAAAAGAAACAAAAAAGCCGCCCCGAGGGCGGCTTTTTATAAAGGGGACTGACCAGCTCAACCCATGTGCAAGCCGCCATTGACCGAGAAATCGGCACCCGTTGCATAGCCGCCCTCTTCGCTGGCCAGCCAGGCGACGATGGAGGCAATCTCGCTGGGTTCGCCCAGACGCTTGACCGGCACGGTGGCCACAATCTTGTCGAGCACATCGGGTCGGATGGCTTTGACCATATCGGTGCCTATGTAGCCTGGGCTGACCGTGTTGACCGTCACACCCTTGTTGGCCATTTCCTGGGCCAGAGCCATTGAAAACCCATGCATCCCCGCCTTGGCGGCCGAGTAGTTGGTTTGTCCGGCTTGGCCCTTCTCGCCATTGACCGAGGAGATCTGAATGATCCGACCCCAGCCGCGCTCGACCATGTCGGGCACGACCTGCTTGGTCACGTTGAACATGGAATTGAGGTTGGTATCGATCACGGCGTCCCAGTCGTCGCGGGTCATCTTGACGATCATGCGGTCGCGCGTGATGCCAGCATTGTTGAACAGCACGTCGATCGGTCCATGCTCGGCCTTGGACTTGCTGAAAGCGTCAACCGTGGACTGCCAGTCGGCCACATTGCCCACCGAGGCGTAAAACGAGAAACCCAAGGCTTTTTGCTCGTCAAGCCACTTGTTGAAATCGCGGGTCGGACCGCAGCCGGCGATCACCTTGAATCCATCTTTGGCCAAACGCTGGCAAATCGCTGTACCAATGCCACCCATGCCACCGGTCACGTAAGCTACTTTTTGCGTCATGTCTACTCCTTTGAATTGAAACCGTAAAAACCGAGAGGCGCTGACGGCGATACCCCCCAGCCCATAAAGAAAATCAGCGCTCGAGGGTCAGGGCCACGCCCATGCCACCGCCAATGCACAAGGCGGCCAAGCCCTTTTTGGCATTGCTGCGTTGCATTTCATGGAGCAGGGTGACCAGCACACGGCAGCCCGAAGCACCGATCGGATGGCCGATGGCAATTGCGCCGCCATTGACATTGACCTTGGCCGGATCAATGGCCAGCGCCTGGTTGACCGCACAGGCCTGGGCCGCAAAGGCTTCGTTGAGCTCAAACAGGTCCACATCACTGGCCTTCCAGCCAGCCCGGGCCAGGGCCTTCTGAGACGCGGGAACCGGCCCCATGCCCATGGTCGCGGGATCCAGGCCCGAGGTGCCAAACGAGGCAATGCGCGCCAAGGGTTTGAGACCCAGGCTGGCAGCCTTTTTGGCACTCATGACCATCACGGCTGCGGCACCGTCGTTGATGCCCGATGCATTGCCCGCCGTCACGGTTCCGGCTTTGTCAAAAGCCGGGCGCAACCCGGCCAAAGCCTCAGCGCTGGTTTTCTTGTTGATGAATTCATCCTGGGCAAAGACGATGGGATCGCCCTTCTTCTGAGCAATGGAGAACGGCACGATCTCGTCGCTGAACTTGCCCGCTTCTTGCGCAGCACTGGCCTTTTGCTGGCTGGCCAGCGCCAACGCATCTTGCATCTCGCGGGTGATGCCGTGGGCTTTGGCCACGTTCTCGGCCGTGATGCCCATGTGGTACTGGTTGTAGACGTCCCACAGCCCGTCAATGATCATGGTGTCAACGAGTTTCCAGTCGCCCATGCGCTGGCCATCGCGCGAGGCGGGCAGAACATGCGGTGATGCACTCATGTTCTCCTGACCACCGGCAATCACGATTTCACTGTCGCCCCATGCCACCGCCTGGGCAGCGAGCATCACGGCCTTCAGACCGGAGCCGCACACCGCATTGATGGTCAGCGCAGGCACTTCCTTGGGGATGCCCGATTTGATCAGGGCCTGGCGTGCCGGGTTTTGTCCGCAACCGGCAGCCAGCACCTGGCCCATGATGACCTCACCGACTTGATCGGGCGAGACGCCCGAGCGGGCCAGCACCGCCGAAATGACGGCTGCGCCCAAGTCGGTTGCCGCTGTCTTGGCCAGGGTACCGCCAAAGCGGCCAACGGCCGTGCGGGCTGCGGAAACAATCACGATGTCTTGCATGGTCTTCCTCAATGGATTGAATAGGTAAGGTCGGCGTCAATGGGACTGGTCTGAACCGCATTGCTGCGCGGCCGCACCAGTGCAGCGGCCAGGAAAAATCAGGCCTTGGCTTTGACGTATCGTCCGGGCGCGGGCTCTATGGCTTTGTACTTGCGGTTGCCGTAGCCCTTGGGTGCGGCAATCAGCTTGCCGCCATGGGCCTTGAGCCAATGGCTCCAGTCAGGCCACCACGAGCCCGCGTGCTCCTGCGCACCCTTGAACCAGTCTGCATGGCTCGAGGGCAGTTTATCGTTGGTCCAGTAAGAGCGTTTGTTCTTGGCCGGCGGATTGATCACGCCGGCAATGTGGCCCGAAGCGCCCATGACAAAACGCTTCTTGCCCGGCAGCAGTTGTGTCGTTGCGTAGGCGCCGCCGACCGGAACGATATGGTCCTCGCGCGAGCCATAGATGTAAGCCGGGATATCAATTTTCCGCAGATCAATCTTTTGGCCGCAGACCTTGACCTTGCCCGGCTGAGCCAGGTTGTTTTCGTGGTAGGTATTGCGAAGGTACCAAGCGTAGAAGGGGCCAGGCAGATTGGTCGAGTCGCTGTTCCAGTACAGCAGATCGAAGGCCGGCGGCTTTTGCCCCTTGAGGTAGTTGTCCACCACATAGTTCCAGACCAGATCGTTGGGCCGCAGAAAACTGAATGTCGAGGCCAGATCCTGGCCACGCAGCAGGCCAGCGCTGCCCATCTGCGCCTCGCGCATGCGCACCGCGTGCTCGTCAATGAAGACGTCGAGCACGCCGGTATCGCGGAAATCGAGCAGAGCAGTCAGAAAGGTTGCGCTGTTGACCGCCTTGTCGCCACGCCCTGCCAGCACGGCCAAAGCCGTGCCCAAAATGGTTCCACCCACACAGAAACCCAGGGCGTTGATGCTTGGCTTGCCAGAGATTTCACGCACCACATCAATGGCCTTGATGGCCGCATGCTCGATGTAGTCGTCCCAGGTCTTGTCCTTCATCGACTCATCCGGGTTGCGCCAACTGACCACGAAGGTGCGGTGGCCCTGCTCGACCAGGTAACGGATGATGGAATTGTCTGGCTGCAAATCCAGGATGTAGTATTTGTTGATGCACGGCGGCACAAACAAGAAGGGGCGCTCGTAAACCTTGGCCGTCAGGGGTTTGTATTCGAGCAACTGGAAAAACTCGTTCTCGAAAACCACTGCGCCTTCTGTGGTGGCCACATTGCGACCTACTTCAAAGACACTCTCGTCGGTCATCGACAGGTGGCCCTGCCGGATGTCGTCCATCAGGTTTTGCAACCCGGCGGCCAGACTCTGACCCTGGGTGTCGAGGGCTTTTTTCTGGGCATCTGCGTTGAGGGCCAGGAAGTTGCTCGGCGCCGAAGCAGCGAGCCACTGCTCCACGGCAAACAAAACCCGGGCACGGGTCTTGGCGTCGCCCTCGACCGCATGGGCCAGCGCCGACAAGGTCTTGGCGTTGAGCAAATAGGTCGCGGCCGCAAAATGCGACATTGGGTTTGCGTTCCAGGCCTCGGAGGAAAACCGCCGATCGGTCACGGGAGCCGCCTTGGCGCCGAGCGTCAGGCAAGCATTCCACAAGGCACTGGCTTCGCGCACGTAGTCCTGCTGGATCTCAAGCATCTTGGCCGGATCCATGTGCACGCCGGCCATGCCCTCTGCCGAGGGCATGGCTTGGGTCAGGAAACTCGGGGCGGCAGGTGCGTGGCCCGGCAAAAAGGCCGACATCGCCTGCTGGAAATTGCTTTGAAGGTTGTTTTGAAATTGCTGGGCGGCATCCAACCAGCCGTGGTCAGTAGGGGTCACAGGCGTCTCCTCGACGGCGATTCTAGGTATGGGCTTTTGCGCTGAGTAAGCTCAACCGGTGAAAAACTGAGATGATTGTCGAGCCTATCCATTGCACTTGCCTGACTTAAATTGGGCAAGCCCCTCTAATCCTCGGACACGCCACACCCCATGTATCTGGTCGTCATTGCCTGGCTTTATGTCGTGCTCATGATGAGCGCCGCCGAAGCAGCCAGCCCGCAAGGCACTGTGCTCGGGGCGATCATGACTTTCGTGCTTTATGGACTTTTGCCGCTGTCCATACTGATCTACATCATGGGAACTGGGGCGCGGCGCAGAGCCCGCAAGGCCAGTGAGATCAATCCATCCGAGGCATTGACACAAGCCATGCCCGCCGGCCAGGAGGCCGTGCACAGCGGCTCAGGTCAGCCAGATGCAGGCGGCCATGCGTCCTCCGGTCTGCCCGGCGGCCGCACCGGGCCGGCTGCTGCAGCGCCGGTGAGAGAAGAACGCTGAATGGCCCACGGTGCACCAGGGGGCACCGCCGTCGTTGCCGTAAACACGGCTCACCCCTGAAGCGTGCAAGCGGGATCGGGCCAGCGCGGGGAGATCGGCCCAGTACTTGCCTGGAGCACCGGCCGCAAAGTGCATTCCGGCGGCTCGATCCGCGGCCACGAAGGCCGCCCTGACCTCCTGGCCAACCTCAAAGGCGCGCGGCCCTATGCACGGCCCAAGCCAGGCCATCAGGCCCGGCGCCAGATCAGCGACGGAACACCCAAGGGCCTGACCCATCGCCGCCAGGCCGGATTCAACGATGCCTTTGACCTGCGTCCCCGCACCGCCCGATGCGGTTCCGGCCAAGCCCCGCCAGCCCGCGTGCAAGGCCGCCACCACAGAAAGCGTGTCATGGGTCAGCAAGATCGGCAGGCAATCGGCCACCATCACGGTGCATGCCAGATCTGGGGTCAGAGCCCATGCGCCGTCGGCAACCAGACCATCGCGCGTCTGGCTCGACAAGCCCAGCATGCCGTATCCGTGAACCTGCCGCATGAACACCGGCCGGGCGCCCAAGGCCCTGGCCAATCGATCCCGGTTGGCAAGAACGGCTTCTGGCGCATCGCCAACATGGTCACCCAAGTTCATGCTGTCATACACGCCGCTGGACACGCCACCAGCGCGGGTACTGAACACGGCCCGCACCCGTGGCGGTGCTGGCCAGTCGGGGATCAGCCAGTCCGGGTGCATGGCCTGGCTCTTACTCGGAGTCCGGACACCTGGCGGGGTCGGCCGCTGCAAAAGCCGGGTGCTTCATGCAGGCTTCAAAGACGGCCTGCACACGGCCCAGAGTCTCAATGCCCACGCCAAATCGCTGTGCGTTGACCACCTGCGGCACCAGGCAGCAATCGGCCAGGGTGGGGCTGTCGCCATAGCAATAGGTGGCCACGCCCACGCGCTGCAATTGGCGATCGAGCGACTGCAGTCCCTCACGGCACCAGTGGCGGTACCAGTCGTTCTTGGCCTCTTCACTGGCCTTGAGTTCACGCACCAAATACTTGAGCACGCGCAGGTTGTTGAGCGGATGGATGTCACAGGCCACCGACTGCGCCAAGGCCCTGACTTTGGCCCGTCCCACCGGGTCAGAGGGCAGCAAGGGCGGGCTCGGGTGTACCTCGTCGAGGTATTCCATGATGGCCATCGACTGCGACAGATGCTCACCTGCATCTTCGAGCAAGGGCACAAAACCATCGGCCGACAGCGCACCAAACTCCGGCTTTTTGTGATCGCCTTTGAGCAGGTGAACCGGCACATAGTCGTAGGGCAGATTCTTGATCGCCAGCGCGATGCGCACGCGGTAAGAGGCGGACGATCGGAAATAGTTGTAGAGCTTCATGGCCATTAGCATATCGCAGCCATGGCCCGATGCACCGCGCCCTTAGTAATCGCCCGTGGCCAGGTTTTCGAACTTGGTGTGCTTGGCCACAAAGGCCAGCTTGGTGGTACCCGTCGGGCCGTTTCGCTGCTTGCTGATGATCACCTCGGCCACGCCGGGCTCCTTGCAGGCTTCCTTGGTGTAGTACTCGTCGCGGTAGATGAACATGATGACATCGGCATCTTGCTCAATGGCGCCGGACTCGCGCAGGTCGCTCATCAATGGACGTTTGTCCGTGCGCGACTCCACCCCGCGCGAGAGCTGGGACAGCGCAATCACAGGGCACTGCAACTCCTTGGCCAACATCTTGAGTCCGCGTGAAATCTCACCGATGGCCGTGGCCCGGTTCTCGTCGCTCATGCCACTGGAGACGCTCATGAGCTGCAGATAGTCCACCACGATCAGGCCCAGCTTGCCGCACTGGCGGGCCAGGCGCCGTGCATTGGCCCTTAACTCACTGACGGTCAAGCCCGGCGTCTCGTCAATGTGCAGGGCGACATTGCGCAAGCGCTCGATGGTCTCGGTCAACCGCGGCCACTCGTCGTCGGTCAGCCGACCGGTGCGCAAGCGCCCCTGATCGATCCGACCAATCGAGCCAACGATGCGCACAGCAAGCTGCGAGGCCCCCATTTCCATAGAGAACACGGCCACGGGCAGCTCTTCGTGCAAAGCCACATGCTCGGCGATGTTGATGGCCAGCGCCGTCTTGCCCATGCTGGGGCGGGCCGCCAAGATGATCAGGTCGCCCGCCTGCAGGCCCGAGGTCTGGCGGTCAAGGTCCACAAAACCTGTGGGCACCCCCGTGATGTCATTGGGGTTGTGCGACATCTCCTCGACCCGATCGAGCAGGGCCACCACCAGAGAGCCCATGTCCTGAAAGCCCTGCTGCATGCGCGAGCCCTGCTCGCCGATCTGAAAAATCTTTTGTTCGGCCTCGTCCAAAATGCTCGAGACCGCTTGGCCCTGGGTGTTGAACGCCTTGGTGGCAATCTCGTCGCTGGCCGCGACCAGCTTGCGCAAGATGGCGCGCTCGCGAACGATTTCGGCGTAGCGCCTCACGTTGGCTGCGCTGGGCACGTACTGAGCCAGAGAATTGAGGTAGATCAACCCGCCCACAGTGTCGGCCTTGCCCTGGTTTTGCAGGTGCTCGAACACCGTGACCACATCGGCCGGTTTGCTGGCGTTGATCAGGGCACCGATCGCCCCGTAAATGAGTTGATGCTCATGCCTGTAGAAATCCGTGTTGGCCAACAAATCACCCACCCGATCCCAGGCCCCGTTGTCGAGCAACAAGCCACCGAGCACGCTGGACTCGGCCTCGATCGAATGCGGGGGAATGCGCAACTGGGCAATTTGCTGATCCGGGCTGTAGCCGTCGTCATATTCGGTTGGAAGGGCTGACATGGAACTCCTGAGCTGTGACACCATGGTAGCGCCGACAGCTGCACCCTGCGGTGGAAAAAGCTGTGGATAAGCGGTGAACTGAGCGGGGAAATAGACCCGGAGGCTGGGGACAACGCGTGGCCGCTCGAGCCGCGCCCAAAACAAAAGCCGCCTCGAGGGCGGCCTTTGAATCAGGGCGGGGCAATCAGGCGGTTTCGCCGTACACCGTCACGGTGATGTCGACCAGAACGTCGGTGTGCAAGGACACGCTGACCGGGTGGTCGCCGACGACCTTGATCGGGCCGGTGGGCATGCGAACCTGGGCCTTGACCACGGCAAAGCCGGAGCGGGTGAGCTCTGCAGCGATGTCGGCATTGGTCACCGAGCCAAACAGGCGGCCATCGACGCCCGCCTTCTGGGTCAGCTTGACGCTGGTGCCAGAGAGCTTTTCACCCTCGGCCTGGGCCTGGGCAAGTTTGGCAGCGGCGGCTTTTTCCAGTTCGGCGCGCTTGGCCTCGAACTCCTGCACTGCGGCCGAGGTGGCGCGGCGGGCACGGCCCGAGGGAATCAGGTAGTTGCGGGCGTAGCCGTCCTTGACCCTGACCACCTCACCGAGACCGCCAAGATTGACGACTTTGTCGAGCAAAATAACTTGCATGATCTGGGCTCCTTACAGGGTGCGGTGTTGGTCGCTGTACGGCAACATGGCCAGGAAGCGGGCGCGCTTGATGGCCGTGTTGAGCTGGCGCTGGTAGATGGCCCGAGTGCCAGTCAGGCGAGCGGGAATGATCTTGCCGTTTTCGGCAATGAAATCGCGAAGAACGTCTACGTCCTTGTAGTCAATTTCTTCAACGCCCGCAACGGTAAAGCGGCAAAAGCGCTTGCGCTTGAACAGCAGCGACTGGGTGTTGCGCTTGGGGCGCTTGTCTTTGGAAAAACGTTTTGGTCCGGGCATGATGGACTCCTTAAAGGGGGTTCAGGTCTTGAATATGAAAAATGATGCTTTTGCCGGTACGGGCGCTGGCCAGAAATCCCTTGAACCTCAGGCTGCGACTCATATCGAGCCGCATGACTTGTTCGGCCAGTGTCCCGAAGGCCACCGCCTTGATCGAAAGCTTGACGTCTCGGTCACTGCCTGCCTCGGTTTGCTCTGACTCATGCTCGAGCACCAAGTTGATGGCAGGCAAACCGGCTGGCGTATAGCGCAGAGGACTGATCTCTGCGATACGGGCCGTCAAGTCGATCTGGTTCAAGGTCATACTGCGCAAGGCGCCCTGATCCAGGGCTTTCAACGCAGGCTGCCTTACGCGGCCTCCTGCTGCTGGGCTTTGCGGGCCTCTTCCCGCTCGACGCTGCGCATCATCACGGAGGGGGCGGTTTCAGCCTTTTTCTTGACCACGGTCAGGTGACGAAGCACCGCATCATTGAATTTGAAGGCGTGCTCGATCTCATCCATCACGGACTGGCTGGCCTCGATGTTGATGCAGATGTAGTGGGCCTTGCCCAGTTTCTGGATCAGGTAGGCCAACTGGCGGCGTCCCCAGTCTTCAACACGGTGGACCTTGCCACCGCCGGCAGTGATCATGCCCTTGTAACGCTCGAGCATGGCAGGGACCTGCTCGCTCTGATCCGGATGGATCAACAAAATGATCTCGTAGTGACGCATGCAAACTCCTTGTGGGTTATGAGCCGCCCTCCGCGTCGGTGGGGGTGCGGCAAGGAAAACCAAGGATTATAGCCGTCTTTGAAACTGCGTCCGTCTGGGCCCAGGGTAAGGGATTTGCCCCACAAAAGCCCACCAAAAGCCCACCAAAAGCCCACCAAAGGCCGGCAAAAAAGCCCACCGCACACGCGGTGCCCAAGATGCTTCTTAGCCACGGCCAGTGGAGCGCCACCTCGCCCGATCAGGTGGCCGCCAAGCGCTTCCAGGTATCGATCACAGTGTCGGGGTTGAGCGAGAGCGAGTCTATGCCCTCCTGAGCCAACCAGAGCGCCAGGTCAGGGTGGTCGCTGGGGCCTTGACCACAGATGCCCACATATTTGCCCTGGCGCTTGCACGCGGCAATGGCCTGCGACAGCAAAGCCTTGACGGCCAGATCGCGCTCGTCAAAGTCTTGGGCCAAGATGTCCAGGCCCGAGTCACGATCGAGCCCTAGGGTCAGTTGGGTCAGATCGTTCGAGCCGATGGAAAAGCCGTCGAAAAATGCCAGGAACTGATCTGCGAGCACCGCATTGCTGGGCACCTCGCACATCATGATCAGACGCAACCCATTTTTCCCCCGCTCAAGACCATGCCTGGCCAGCAAGGCGACCACGGCCTGTGCCTGCCCCAGGGTGCGCACAAAAGGCACCATCACCTCGACATTGACCAGGCCCATCTCGTTGCGCACGCGGGTCAAGGCCTCACACTCCATGGCAAATGCCTCGGCGAAATCGGCGCTCAAATACCGGGCCGCCCCGCGAAAACCGAGCATGGGATTTTCTTCCTCCGGCTCGTAGCGAGATCCCCCGATGAGCTTGCGGTACTCGTTGGACTTGAAATCGGACAGCCGAACGATCACGGGCTTGGGCCAGAAGGCGGCGGCGATCGTGGCCACGCCTTCGGCCACTTTATCGACGTAAAAAGCCCGGGGCGAGGCATGTCCACGGGCCACACTCTCGACCGCCTTTTTGAGATCGCCGTCGACAGCAGGGTAGTCCAAAATCGCCTTCGGATGCACCCCGATGTTGTTGTTGATGATGAACTCCAGGCGCGCGAGCCCCACGCCCTGATTGGGCATCTGGGCAAAGTCAAACGCCAGCTGCGGGTTGCCCACATTCATCATGATCTTCAGACCCAGAGGCGGCATCTGGCCGCGCTCGACCTCGGTGACCTCGGTCTCGATCAGCCCGTCGTAGATGTTGCCCGTGTCGCCCTCCGCGCAACTGACGGTCACCAACATCCCGGTAGAGAGTTTTTCGGTGGCATCTCCACAGCCGACCACGGCGGGGATCCCCAGCTCTC
>SXGQ01546643.1_pt1 | contig 13902 bp, 24 predicted proteins | sample 3178371 | NCBI WGS metagenome assembly SXGQ01 (sample SAMN11356859, study PRJNA531348) | freshwater metagenome | isolation source: freshwater sample F1-20 | place: China: Fuxian Lake, Yuxi | collected 2017-12-25
GACCATGCTCGCCCTCGAGCGCCGCGCCGTCATGGAGCGCACGCTTTCGGGCCTCGTGGGCGACGCTGACCGCCGCATTTCCGAGGCCGCGGTCAAGTTCGTGCGTGGCGGCGAGCGGCCCGGAAAGTTCGTGGCCGAAGCCGCCAAGGCAACAGGCCGCGCCGCCGCAGCGGCCGACAAGCCCGCGCCGCAGACCAAGGCGCGGCAAGCGGTGGCCACGGAGCTCGCGACGGCAGCGCCGAAGGAGACCCGCGCGCAACGTGCCGAGACGGCGCTACGCCAGATCGCCACCGTGGCAGCGGTCGCCAGCACGCCGCAGGCCATCGAGGCGTTCGCGTACCAAGGTTCGGCCCCGGTGCAATCGACGACGAACACGCGCCCATCCGAGGACGTGGCGCTCGCGCTCGCACGCGCCGCGGCGTTCCTGAACGCGAAGGCCCCGCCCGTGTTCCAATCTTCGACGCTCCAGCCGCAGCTCGTGCAGCGGCAGCTCTCCGACTCGGAGATCGCGCGCTGGAACGCTTACGTCACCACGGCCGCGAAGCCTCTCTCAGTGCTCAAAGACCTCGAGGCTGGCACCGTGCGCCGCGAGCAGGTGGAGACGCTCCGCGCGCTCTATCCCGCGATTTACTCATCGATCCAAGCCAAGGTACTCGAGGCGCTGCACACGTCTCGTTCCGAGGTGAGCTACTCGCAGCGCGTGCTCCTCGGCGTGCTCTTCGGAGCACCTACCGATCCGACGCTCCAGCCCGCGAGCATTCGCGCGCTTCAATCCAGTTTCGCGCCGGCGCAGCCTGCCCCATCCGGGGCTCCTCGTGCTACGCCGGGCAGGGTACGAGGGTCGTTCGCGGCTGACCTTCGCACCGGCCCCGAGTCACTCGCCGCGCAAGGCAAGATCCAATGACGCAACGAATCGGAACCGGCGCGAACGCCGAAATCACGGTGTACGCCGTGACGCTCTCCACGACGCAGCGGCAGCTCGAATGCTCGCAGCCGGTCGGCTCGCCGGTCGGCACCGCGGGCCTCGTCTCGCAGAGCCCGAGCCCCACGGCCTCGCGTCTGCTCAACACCGGCCCGGTGAACCCTGGGCGCTTCTACGTGCAGGGTGCCACGCTCATCAACACGGACGCGACGAACATCGCGTATGTGGGCTCGAGCGCATCGCACACGTCAACGGTTGCGATCCCGATTCAGCCCGGCGCGGCGCTTCGGCTCGACGTGAACCGGCTGGATCAGGTGTTCCTTTTCTCGACGGCGGGCACCCCGGTCGTCAAGGTCGTCGGAGTCTGACATGGGCGCTCCACAATACGAGCAGGCAGGCGCCGACATTGGCGGCACCGGCACCCCCGACACGATCCCTCGCTGGACCGGCCCGAGCACGCTCGGCGACTCGCTCCTCTCGCAATCCGGCGCAATCGTCACGAACAGCGGCACGTTCCGCGCGGCCAACGGCGCTGCAACCGAGCCAGCCTACACGTTCAGCGGCTCGTCCGGCACGGGCATGTACCGCGCGACCAGCGGCGCGCTTCTGCGATTTGCCGTGTCGAGCAACTTCGCCTTCGGCGTTGACACGAGCGGTAACGTCGGCATCGGCACGACGAGTCCGGTCGGGCGCACGGACATTGCGGGAACAAGCGTCGACCAGCTTGCGTGGGGCCTGCTCTCCGTCCGCTCCAGCGACGCCCAGGGCGCGGACAAGGGCGGCTCGCTTGCCTTCGGCGGCCTGTACGACGCCACGAACTCTACGCACTGGGCGCAGATCAGCGGGCGCAAGGAAAACGGCACGAGCGGCCAGTACGGCGGCTATCTTGCGTTTGCCACGCGCACGAACGGCGCAGGTGCCAACACCGAACGCGCCCGCATCGACTCGGCGGGGAACTTCGGCATCGGCGTCATCCCGAGCGCGTGGGCGTCTTCTGTGCGCGCGGAAGAAATGCGCACACACGCACGATGGAACTACAACAGCGGCAGTGATTCGGTCGCCTATTGGACCGTAAACGCTTTCCTGAACAGCGCCGGGAATAACATCTACAAGGCAACCGCGGCTGCTTCGCAGTACACCCAGATCGGCGGTGCGCATGTATGGGAGCGCGCGGTCAGTGGTACGGCAGGCAACACCGTCACCTGGCTTGAAAGCGCCCGCATCGACTCGGCGGGGAACTTCGGCGTTGCCACGTCAACAATGGTCGCTCCTGGACTGACCGTTACAGACCCTACCAATGTGAACAACATCGCGCGAGCGAATCTCCGAAATAACAATTCCGATGTTGGAAACCGAATTGCGACGGTCGGGTACAACGGGAACACGATTCAGCTTTTTACTGCGTCTGAAAGCACTGGAACTGCCAATAACACTTTGGCGTTGTTTGCGTACAATTTGACGTCGTTTTACACGGGTACGACCGTGTCGAATCCGCAGGAGCGGATGCGCATCGACTCGTCGGGCAACGTCGGCATCGGCACGGCGAGTCCAGACTCGCGCTTGCATGTGTCGCTCGCTGGCCTTGCGTCATTGCGCATTGGTTACGCTGGCACGTCGGTTAACTACTACGACGCCGGGACGCACAACTTCCGCGACGGTGGGGGAAACCCTGCTTTCACGATTACGGCAGGTGCAACGAAGATCGCCGACTTGTCCGTGTCAGGCTGGGGCCTCAAACTCCCCGCCACGCCGGGCAACGCGGACGCGCAGACGCTGGATTGCTACCAGGAGAACCCCCTGGCTACGACGGCGGGCAACGGGTGGACGCCTACGCTCAGCGCGGCTGCAACGTGGGGCGGTACGCAGCCCAATGTGACCTATGCGCGATATGTGCGCATGGGCTCGATCGTATTTTGCGAAGTCAAACTGACCATGGCCACCGGAACCATGACCTCCACCTACGGCACGACGACCATCGACAGCCCGTTCACCACAAACACGAACGCGACTCATGCGGCTGTCCCCGTGGCAGCGCCCGGAGCGTCTGGCGTTGGATTCCAATCTGGAACAACGGTCTATTTGCCGACCATCGGCGCGTCGTCGACGTTCATCCTCACCTGGTCGTTCTTCGCCTAAAGGATCATCCATGTTCGCAACCATTGAACCCGTTTCCGTCTTCCCGTCCACGGCCACCGTGCTCTGGATCAACAACGTCAACGTGCAGCCTGGCGCGTCTGCGAGCTACCAGTGGTGGCTCCAGTCCGCCGAGCGCGTCAACCTCACGACCGGCACCATCAACCTCACGGGCGACGCCTACGCCGCGTGGGGCACCGACGACGATTACCTGTACACCTACACCGCCGCGCAGCTCGGCCTGACCATCATCGAGATCGTGCCCGACGCGCCGCCGGCCCCGCCCGCCGACGCGCCTGCCACCGTCGAGGAGCCCGTCTGATGGCCCTCGACGAGAAGCAGGCCGCCCAGGTGCTCGTGCAGGCGCTCGCGAAGGGTCAAGCCCGCGGCGCTTACGAGATCCACGAAAGCGCGCTCGTGCACGAGGCGCTCACGCTCCTCGGCCCCAGGCTCGGCCTCGTGGCAGAGCAGGTGCCCGTCACGAGCGACGAGGCCGCGCCGTGATGCCGCTCGTGCCGCTCGCCACCTTCCTCGCCGTCCAACTCGGCGCCGCAATTTGGTGGGCGGCGCGAGTCTCGACGCAGCTCGAGGGCGTGCGCGAAGACGTGCAGGCCATCAGCGCGCAGGTCTCGGAGCTGACGAGAGCCGTGCAGCATCACGAGACCGCGATCGCCGTCATCGAGACGATCCACAAGCAACAAGCGAAAAACGGAGCCCCCCGTGCATGACCGCGTAGAGCTCTGGGTCGTCTTCCTCTGGCCCGCGCTTTCGGCGCTGCTAAACATCGTCCTGCGCGCTCGCACGCCGGAACAGTGGGCGGTCGTGTGCGAGGAGCACCCGCGCTTTGCGGCGTGCATCCGTCTTCTCCGCGCGCTCGGTGTCGACCCGGCGAAGGCGATCCGGTCGGTGCAGGAGCTCGTCGCTGGAGGCGCGAAGTGAGTGGACCTCTTAGAGCTCTCGCCCTGGCTTGCGCTGCTCTCGTTCTCGGCGGGTGTGCTCCTCGGCCGTGCGTTGCGACCGCTCACGCCGCCATCGCCTTTGATGCCGCGTGCGCTTCCGCTGGCCTGGAGAGACGCGATCCTGAGCTGCTCCTCGCCTGCGGAGTCAATTACAGCCGAGTGCGTGCGGCTCTCCTCGCGAGCAAATGCGGAGCGGAGCTCGAGGAGCGCAAGCCATGAGCGACCATGACGAGAACGCGATCGCGTTCTACATGCCCAGCGGCGACGAGATCAAAGAGGGCCTCGAGGTGGCGCTCGTGATCGTGAAGCTCATTCGCGAGCTCTACGAATGGTTCGCCGGCTCTCGCGTGACGATGCCTCCCAGCGCCTCCCTTGCGGCTCTTCAGGCGCTCATTGCCTCAAGCCCCGAGGCCAAGGCGCGGCTCGTCGAAAAGGCCCGCCAAGACCCCGAATTGCGCAAGCAATTGGCCACCGTTGCGGCAAGCTCGGAACAGCTCGCCGCGCTCGTGAAGGAGATCGAAAATGCCAATGGGTAAGGACGTGGCGGAAAACATCGCAGAGCTCAAGAGCGACAACACGAAGAAGGGCAAGGCGAAAGGCTACAAGGGCAAGGCGCGGCCCACGAAGCAGATCATCGCCATCGCCCTCGAGGCAGCACGAGGCAGCAAAAAATGAGCAAGTACACCCGCCCCGAGCTCCGCGAGCGCATCAAGGATCGCATCATGGCCGGCGACAAGGGCGGGCGCCCTGGCCAATGGAGCGCACGCAAGGCGCAGCTCGTGGCGCAAGCCTACGAGAAGGCCGGCGGCGGCTACCGTGGGAAGAAGAGCGGCGGCCAGAAGAGCCTCGCGCAATGGACCCGCGAGAAGTGGGGCACGAAGAGCGGCAAGCCCTCGACGCAAGGCCCGAAGGCCACGGGCGAACGCTACTTGCCCAAGGCCGCACGCGATGCTCTGACGCCGGCCGAGTACGGAGCGACGAGCCGCGCGAAGCGCGAGGCCACGAAGCGCGGCGAGCAGTTCAGCAAGCAGCCCGAGCGCATCGCCAAGAAGACCGCGCGCTACCGCGACACGCCCGCGATCCGCGCGGCAAAGGCCATGGCCAAGGGCAAGGCGTGACCGCGCGCGAGCTCCCTGCTAGGGCGACGCCGGTGGACCCGGCCGCGCTCTACCTCGCCCTCCGCGCGCAGCTCGCGCACCAGCTAGGCCGCGCGCCCACGCGCGAGGCTACGACGATCCTGCTCGGCCAGATGGCCCTCGAGACCGGCCGCTTTAAGTCGGCCATGAACTACAACCTCGGCGGCATCAAATGCCCGGCGAAGTGGCCCGGATGCTGGCAGCATTTCACGACCACCGAGCGGCTTCCGCAGGCCGCCGCGGAGAAGTACCTCCGAGAAGTACCGCTCGACGCCACCGTGGAGCTCGTGACGCGCGACGGCGACTCGTGGACGCTGCGGTTCAAGGGTAAGCACCCGGTGAACCGCTTCGTCGCCTTCAAGAGCCTCGAGGCCGCCGTGGAGCATCACGTCGCGTTCTTGCTCGGCCGCTATCGCTCGGCCGTGGAGCTCGCGCTGGATACGGGCAGCGCGGAGGCCTACGTGCGCCGGTGCTACGAGCTCCGCTATTTCACCGCGGACCCTGACGGCTACGCGAAGAGCGTGGCAAGCCTGGCGCGTGAGTACCGCCGCACGCTCCCGCCGGACCCCACGCCAGCGCCGCCCCCGCGCCCCGTGGAAGCCCTCGTGAGCCTCGCGGCCACCGTGCCCGCACCGGAGCCGCAAACGGCCCGTGTGGAGGCTCCTGCGCAGCCCGCGCCCATCCTACCGCCAGCGCCGCCCCCAGTGACGCCCGTGCCCGCGCTCCCGCGCATCGGAGACCCGGCCGAGGAGCCCGTTCGGCCGTGGTGGCTCCGGCTCCTCGTGTGGCTCGGCCGCGTGCTCGTGCGCCGCCCGCTACCCTAGCGTTTTCCCTCGCCGCGTGAATAATCGTCTCAAAAAGTGTTAACGTGCGTTGACACCGCGCGCGTGCGTGCGTATAGTCTCCGCATACCGGGAAACGCGATTCCCCAAACGCGCAGGAGACGAACGATGCTCAAGATTACCGCCGCCCAGATTGTTGCCATCGACGCTTACAACGCGGCCCATCGCAAGGCGATCGAGACCTTCCTCAGCGAAGCCGGCGAGTGCACCGTCGAAGCTCAGCGCCGTTCCGACGAGGCGCTGGCGTACGCGAATTCGCTCCACCCGGCCTTCGTCGCCGCTGGCGGCCCGTGGGTTCGCATCGAACCCTGGATGCGCCGCAAGCTCGCCGCCGAGATTGCCGACGAGCTCCGCGCCCTCGAGCACGACGACGCCGAGACCTTCGGCCGCGAGGTGGCGGCGTGAGCGCCTACGACCGCGCACAGCTCCTCGAGGCCATCGGCGGAACACTCATGCTCGCGGCGTTCATCGTCGGCGCGATGCTCTTGCCCTGAGGCTTTGCCCCCGTGCTTGCGAGTTCGCTCGCGTGCACCGGGCAGCGCCACAAGGCGATTGCAGGAGAGCATCATGGCCACGACCAAGCAGACCGACACCGCGCCCCAGGTGGCGCCCACGACGCTCGCGGAGGCGCTCGCCGCCGCGCAGCTCGAGATCACCGACCCCGCGAAGGATGCGGTGAACCCGCATTTCCGCTCGCGCTACGCCGACCTCGCGACGGTGCTCAAGACCGTGCGCCCCGTGCTCGCAAAGCACGGCATCGCGCTTACGCAGACGACGCAGATCATCGACGGCGCCCTCGAGCTCGTGACGCGCCTCGCTTGGCGAGATGAGGAGCTCGCGGGCTACTACCCGATCAATCCGACGAAGGCCGACCCCCAAGGCTACGGCTCCGCGATGACCTACGCGCGCCGCTACACCATCCAGGCCATCGTGGGCGTGGCCGCAGACGACGACGACGACGGCAACGCGGCCAGCGCCGCACCCTCGAAGCCGGCGCACGATGAGCTGGCCGAAGTAATCGGCAAGGTCAAGGCGTGCAACGCGCTCGACGACCTCAAGGCCCTTAAGGCCGATTGCGCGCGCCTCGGCGCCGCGGCCGTCGCGGCCTACAAGGCCCGCGGCCAGTACCTCCAGGCCGCAGCGGAGGCGCCATGAAGTTTACAGAGCTCAACTTTAAGCGCGCCGAGATCGGCGTGCGTGCGTTCCATGAATTTGCGAACGGCTACGCCGCAAGCGTCGTTTGTGGCCCGTGGACGTACGGCGGCGAAAAGGGCCTTTTTGAGCTCGCCGTCATGCACGACGGCAAGCTCGATTACACCACGCCGCTTACGGAAGACGTAATCGGTCACCTGACCGAGGCGCAGGTGGAGGAGCTGCTCGCGCAAATCGAAGCACTTCCGGCAAAGGAGAAAGCACAATGAACCGCGTTACCGCCAGCGGCTCCGGCCGCCTGCTCCAGTGTTCCGGCCACGCGCGCCTCGCGTGGGTACGTGAGACCAGCGACGCCGCAATCGAAGGCACGCGCCTGCACGCCATCATGGAGACGATGCGCGGCCAGCTCGAGATGACCGATGCCGTCATCGGCGAACGCTTCGCGCGCCTCGCGTGGGACGTGCTCGAGGTGGACATGGCCCGAGACGTGGGGCAAATCGCAGAGGTGGACACCGAGCGCGGTTACGTGCTCGACACCGAGACGCGCACCGCCCGGATCGTGCAGCTCACCGGCCCGCGTGAATACGGCGCGCTGAAGTGGCACGAGATCGCAGGCACCGCGGACGCCGTTCTCCGCATTACGCCGACCTCGCCCGGTCGAGACGTTCACGCCATCGTGGACTGGAAATTTGGCATGGAGCCCGTGGCCGCCGACACCGCGCAGCTCCGCACGCTCGCCGCTGCGCACATGCTCGCCATGGACGATCACATGACGCTTGAGGGCGTGCTCGTCGCCATCGTGCAAGTGAACGAGCAAAGCGCGAAACTGCGCACGCATTGGTGGACCCGCGCGGACCTCATGGCGCACGTCGAGCTCCTCGGCGAGTCGCTGAATGAGGTGCACGAGGGATCGATCAATCTGCAACGCGGCAGCGAGTGCCGCTATTGCCCCGCGGCGCAATCGTGCCCCGCTCAGCTCGCGAGCCTCTCCGCGCTCGTGGCTCCAGGCGGCGCCGGTCCCATCACGCCCGCCCGCGCGGGCGAGATTTGGGCCGAGCTTCGCCAGGCCAAAAAGCGCCTCGAGGCAATCGAGGACGCCTGCAAGGCGCTCGCAGCCGAGGGTGACGGCCTCCCCCTCCCAGGCGGCAAGCGACTTACCGTGGTGCAGCGTTCGCGCACAAGCATGGACTCGAAGGCCATCGAGGCCATCGCACGCGGACATGGCGCGAGCGACGAGGAGATCGCGGCCTGCGCAAAGGTCTCCACGTACACGACGACGCAAGAGGTGAAGGCGTGAGGCGGTGCGCGTGGTGCCACAACGGACACGCGCGCGCCTCCGCAACCTGCTCCGACAACTGCGCGCGCTCATGGCGTCGCGTTGGGAAGGAGCACGGCGTGCGAACAATCCGGGTGACGATCCCGACCGTATCGACAGGAGGTGACGACATGCAGCGCAACGGATACCCGCTGAACCGGGTGCAAATGATCTTGGACAAGATGCCCCACAGGTTCGTACTGCGCGAATTCGTGAAGGTCTATCAAGCGGCGTACGGCCACAAGGGCAGCAGCAGGCAGATTAACTGGCCCGGACTCATCGCGAGCCGTCTCGTCGAAGCCGGTTGCGCGCCCATTCCCGTCAAAGGCCGAAAGACCGCGGGGCTCGACCTCGTGATCAAAAAGCAGGCGGCGAACGCAGACCTGATGCCGCCTAAGGCGCAGCCGGCGCCAGTGCTCGACGAAGCGGAGACCCTCGAGCGGGAGATCCGTGAACTCGAGGACGCGATCACGCGGCGACAGGAACAGCAGCGCGTCATTTCCCTGCGTGCGCGCGTCGCCGAATTGCGGCAGCAGCTTGAGCTTTTCAACGAGCCAGCAACGGCAACCCAGTGAAGGAGAAAGCAGAATGAGCATCGAACAGCGTGTGGCGGCCCTCGAGGCCGCAGTTTTTGGCAACGGCGGCGCGAAAAAGAGCGCCAAGGGACTCAGCGTCAATATCGACGATCCGAAGTGGGGCGACCCGGAGATCCGCTACGTGCCGAAGCGATGGGATGGGCCAAGCCCCGCTGGCCAGCGCATGAGCGCGTGCAGCGTCCGGTTCCTCGAGTTCCTCGCCGCGGAGCTCGAAAGTTCGGCAAACTGGAAAGACGGCAACGGCAAAAGCGAGCAAGCCGAATGGGACCGCCGCGACGCGGCCAAGGCGGCGGCGTGGGCAGCGCGGAAGAGCCAGGGAGAGCCGAGCCTCGACGAAGGCGACGACCTCTTTTGATGCTAGGCTGGCGGCCATGAGCAAACTCCGCGATCCCAAGGGAGGCCTCACGGCCGCCGGCCGCCGCCACTTCGCCCGCACCGAAGGAGCAGACCTCAAGCCGGGCGTCAAAGGCCCGGCAGACACGCCGCAGAAAATGCGTCGCAAGGGCTCGTTCCTCTCGCGCTTCTACGGGCGCAGCGACGTGCCGCCACTGACGAAGCCCAACGGTGAGCCGACGCGCTACGCGCTGGCCGCTCGAGCGTGGGGCGAGGCCGCGCCGACGAGCATGGAGGCCGTGCGACGCCTGGCCGCCAAGGGCCGCTCGCTCCTGAAGCGATACGCGGACACCAAGTAAGCACGAGCCGGCCGCGGTCGGCTCTTGCCTCGCGCAAACCTGTAAGCGTACGTTAACGCCATGAGATCGATCAAACAAAGCGGGCTCACCATGACCGAGATCGCGCGGAAGGCCGGCATCAGCCGGACGGGCCTGTACCAGTGGCTCGCGCGTCCTGGTCTCGGCAAGGCCACCACCGCGCGCGCCCTTGCGCGCGTGCTCGGCATCACGGTCGAGCAGCTCCTCAAGGAAAAAAGCAAATGACGGATGAACTAAGATGAACTGGGAGCAGAAATTTGACGCGCTAGCCTCGATGATCGAAGGCTACCGCCACGAGCGCAACGAGGCGCTCGAGCGCGTGAGACTGCTGGAGGCCGAGGTCGAGCGCGTGAACGCCCGCGAGGACGCGACGCGACGCGAACTCGCCGAGACGCGCAGCGACATGCGCGATGCGCAACGCGAGCGCGACGAGGCGCGGGCGCGGCTGCCTGTCGACGGCTCGCACATGCCAAGCATCGTGGACGCGCTGGCGGACCTGAGAGTGGAGGAGCCATGACCCGCCCCGACCTGGACGCCATCCGAGCGCGCTGCGAAGCGGCGCAGGTCATTTTTGCGCGCAGCAGCGTCGTGGCGCCATGCGTTTACGACGACATCCCCGCGCTCCTCGCGTACATCGACGAGCTTGAGCATCGCACGACGTACACCGTAGGCGAGACCGAGTGGGCGCACCGCATCGCGGTCGCCGAGCAACGCTTCGCCGACGAGTACGACGCGCGCCAGGAGACGCGCACGCTCCTCACCGACCTGTACATGAAGCAGCTACGGGCCGACGCCGCGCAGATGCGCGAGTACGGCATCAGCTGCGACGGCGTGCGACGGCTCATCACGGACTACCTCGACGACGAGCTGTCGCTGGGGAAGGTCGTGGAGCTGCTCCGCGCTGCGGCGCGTGAGCTGGCAAGGGAAGAGACCGCCGAGCTGAAGGCACGCATCGCCGTGTTGGAGGGGATGAAGCCATGATCGCGGCGCTGTACGTCCAAAAGAAAGGCTCGTACTTCGGCCTCCCAGGCGTCGACCCGTTTTGATTGCCTGAGCAGGCGAACAGGCGTAGGAAGACGAAGCCCCCGGAACGCGACCAACGCTCCGAGGGCAGAAACCAAACAGCACCGAGAAGCCTACGCGATGCCCGCGTGGTCGTCAACGTGCGCTCGCATGGATGACGTTATGGCAGGATGGTACAAACAGCACACAAGCGAGCTCGCCTCGCTCGAAGCGTTCGCCCAATGCGGACGCACGCACCTCGTGGTTGCATGGCTCCGCGTGACGCGGTGGACAGTGGACCACGAGAGCGACCAGCTACCCGAGGCGCTCCAGGCTGACGCGGTGGAGCTCGAGGCGGCCGGGCTCCGCACCACCTTCGCGACGCGATGCAAAAAGCTCCTCGACCAGCGCGAGGCGATGGCAGCAAAGCGTGAGTCGAAGAGAGCTCACGTGAGCTCAAGTGAGCTCACATCGGATCACGTGAGCTCACGTGAGCATCAAGACACGACAAGACAAGACCAGACACCAAAGATCAGAAAGACCAAACCGCACGAGATACCGGCCGACTGGACGCCAACGGCCGAGCACGAGGCCAAGGCCGCAGAGCGTGGCTTGAGCCTGGACTATCAGGCCGAGACGTTTCGCCTGCACGCCGAGACGCACGCTCGGCTTTGCGCCTCGTGGAATGGAGCCTTTTCACAATGGCTCACCAAGGCCGATCCGGCTCGTGAACCCGCGCACGTCAAGCCGCGTCCCGTGGTCAAAGGGTGGAACGACGGCGACATGATGCTTGGCATTCCCAAGGGCAAAACGTCGTGAGCCTGATCGACCTCGAGGCAGAGCTCGCCGCCTGCGTGTTCGTGACCGGCACAAGCGCAGCCGCGCGCGCTGCGCTCTTCGAGCGCATCGACCCGGCGCATTTCGCCCAGACGCCATGCGGCGACTTTTGGCGCGTGGCCAAGGCCTTCGAGGCCGAGGGCACGAGCGTCGCGTGGTCGCGTATCTGCGAGGCGCTCCAAGCAAGCGGGGCCTCGCACCCGCAAAGCGCATCGTGGAAGGCGTGGTTTCTCGCCATTCGCGACCAGGCCGCGCCCTACCTGCACCGCGGAGGCCTGACGCCCGAGGAGCGCAGCGAGGAGCTTGCGAGCGACCTGGTGAACGCCCACGAACGGCGCGAGATTCGCCGCGTGTGCCTCGAGGGTGCAGCGCGAGCAGAGCAGAGGCGAGAGGCCGGTCAGGTACTACGCCAGGAGCTCGCCGAGCGCCTCGTGGCCCGTCAGGCCGAGCGCGACGAAGGCCTCGTCTCGACCCGCCAGGCCGCCGTGGAGCTCCTCGAGCGCCTCCAGGCAAGGACGAGCGCGGCAACGCCGAGCCCGTGGCCGAGCGTCGACCGGCACGCCCCGCTGACGCCTGGGAGCCTGACGGTGCTCGCGGCCGCGACGGGCGTGGGAAAGACGGTCCTCGGTATCCAGTACGCCCGAGCGTGTCATCACGCCGGAGCGTGGTGCATGTTCGTCGGGCTCGAGATGGGAGCAGGCCAAAACCTCGCCCGCGTGGCGCGGCAGGAGTACGGCATCGAGCACCGGCCCGAGCTCGCACCGGAGCCGCTGCGGCCGCAGGCCTACTCGGATTTGACGCGCGCCATCGGCCGCATCGTGGACACGGGCCTCCGCGTCGAATGGGCGTGCAGCCCGGTGCAGAGCACGGATCACGTCGCGATGCGCGCGAAGCACATGGCCTCCCGGCTCGCCGACGAAGGGCAGCGGCTTGGCCTCGTCGTCGTGGACTACCTCGGCATCCTGACGCCGACCGCCGAAGACCTGCGGCAACGCCGCGAGCGGCACGAACTCTTCGGCGAGTACGCGTTGCGGCTCAAGACCCTGGCGCGCACCCTCAACGTCCCGGTCATCGCGCTGGCGCAGCTCAACCGCGAGGCCGAGAAGGCTGGCGCGAAGGCAACGCGCGGCATGATCGGCGACTCGTACGCCATCCTGCGGCACGCGGACAACGTGCTGATCCTCACCCGCCCGATACCAGGCACCGAGAGCGAGGGCGCAAGCGAGCCGCGGCTTTCAATCCAGAAGGCCCGCGAGGGCTCTCCGGCCTGGTTCACGCTCAACTGGAACGCCCAGCACGAAAGATACGACGCATGACCTACCTCGACGAACATCACTTGAAGCGCCTCGAGGCGCTCGCCAAGGCCACGGGCGAAAGCGCGGCCGACGTGCTGACGCGGGCCTTTGCCGACCTCGAGGAAGACTACACCGCCGGCGAGCTCACGGTGTGGCTCTACACCGAAGCCGCGCGCGTGGGGCTCGAGAAGCCGAGCCACCACCGCGACCGGCCCGAGGAGATCGGCGCGTGGCAGGCCCTCGAGGCCGAGGCGCCCGCGTGGCCGAGAATGACCCAGACGCAGCTCGAAGAGGAGATCGGCACATGACCAGTGGCGCCGGCCATGCGACAACAGACCATAACAGGAGGCAGGGCAAATGAAACGACGACTAAAGGCCGAGGAAATCAGCGTTCCAGCGTTCGCGCACGACGTGCCGGGCGGCTATCCGGTGTATACGAGCGAGGCGATCGGCTGGGAAATCGTGGCGCATATCTTCGCGCCGCACATGGCGAGCCCGAGGCCGCGCGTGACGAGCCGCGGCACGTTCATGCCGTCCGAGTACCGCCAGCACTGCGAGAGGCTCGCGGCCTCGCTGGCCTACGCGCGCGGGCTCTACGAGGCGCGCAAGGCGCCGTGGTCTTCGAGCGCGCACATGCGCGTGGACCTCGCATTTTGGGGCGAGACGCAGGCCGGCGACCTGGACAACCTCGCGAAGACGGTCATGGACGCCGGCCAGCTGCACCGCGGCGAGGAGCCGGGTGCGGAGCTATGGCGCAACGACCGCCAGATCCGAAGCCTATCGGTGGACTGGATCGCGGTCGAGGATGACGCCCAATGGTCGCAGCTCGTGGTGAGGGTGCACGTGCTCCCGACCCGAGAGGCAGACATACCGATTGCGGCGGCGAGACGGCACCGAGAAGCGGCGAAAACGACGAGAGCGGGCGACGACCCGCCGAAGCGTCAAAAGGCCCGTAAAACGGCAACGGAGCGCCAGCAATGACGACGCAAGGGAAAAGCCTGGA
>SXGQ01515030.1_pt1 | contig 13901 bp, 18 predicted proteins | sample 3178371 | NCBI WGS metagenome assembly SXGQ01 (sample SAMN11356859, study PRJNA531348) | freshwater metagenome | isolation source: freshwater sample F1-20 | place: China: Fuxian Lake, Yuxi | collected 2017-12-25
ATACAAAACTTTTGGCGGTAATACTTTGGTAGTACTTGACCGATAATTCCCAAACTGCTATAATACGGACATACCAAGCAAAAAAGGAGTCTGCAATGGGATATCGTGTAGTTGACACCATAGACGTCATGCGTGACAAATACAGTGCTCGCAAGGGCTTGGAAGGCCCGTTCAACTTCTCAGGTCGTGTGTTGTATTATGACAACAAACAAGGTCAGTACTACGATCCCACTACCGACTTCTATGTAGAGCAGGCGGAAATGGACGAGATCAACACTCGTTTCTTTGAACAGTTCAAAAAGTAATAAATTTGTAGTATTACTTTTTGGTTGACCGAATATTCCCAAAATGCTATAATAATGGCATACAAAGCAAAAAGGAGCCAGCAATGAGAATTGAAACAGCAATCAAACAAATTCAAAATGAAGCAGACTTTCAGGGCATGGGCCTGTTGGAAACACTGCAAGACATCCAAAAGCATGGTCGCATGATGTACGGCGAAAACACAATGAAGGCGTTTGTTGTTTTTATGCAACTGGGCCAAGAGATGTTTGCCCCGGTTGACCAATAATTCACAATTTGCTATAATAGACACATAAACAGTAAACAACCGCATTTCAAAGGAGCCAACAATGAGTGCAATTCGTGTTATCAAAGGTGAGTATCGCAACCGACCCGTGCGCAACATCGCTTTCAATCTTGTGTCAGGCTTTCAATCTGGCGCCAAAGGCAATTTCGTGACAGTAGAAAACAACGGTGCATTTCCCAACTGCCCCGACACCATCCGTATCAAAGTCAACAACATTAGCGACATCGAGTATGTCAGTGGAGAAGCAGTGAGCAATGACAACACCGTGGCATTCGTTGCCCCCCAAGTGGAAAACGAAACTGAAGAACAAATTATGACTCGTATTCGCGAGCGTTTTGACATCCTGCATGAGATGACAAAAGCCTGTGTCAACGGTGACATTCGTGCTATGATTGTGTCGGGTCCACCCGGAGTTGGCAAAAGTTTTGGCGTTGAACAAGAAATCGAAAAAGCCACACTGTTTGACAAATTGGCAGGCAAGCGTCTCCGTGCCGAAGTTGTCAAAGGTAGTGCAACGCCTATTGGCCTGTACCAAACCTTGTACAAATACTCAGATGCCAATTGTGTGTTGGTGTTTGATGACTGTGACAGCATTTTGCTGGATGACGTGGCCTTGAACTTGTTGAAGGGTGCCTTGGACTCGGGTAAAAAGCGTACCATTTCATGGTTGAGTGAATCCAGTGCTCTGCGCCGCGAAGGCATCCCAGATCGTTTCGAATTCAAAGGCAGTGTAATTTTTATTACCAACTTGAAGTTTGATGGTATGAAGAGCCAAAAATTGCGTGATCACTTGGATGCATTGCAAAGTCGCTGTCACTATCTGGACTTGACACTTGACACCATGCGTGACAAAGTTTTGCGTATCAAGCAGATTGCCAAGGATGGCGTGTTGTTCCAAGAGTATGATTTTGAACCCTGTGTGCAAGACGAGATTGTGGAGTTCATGGAAACAAACCAAAATCGCCTGCGTGAGATGAGCCTGCGTATGGCCCTGAAGATTGCAGACTTGCGCAAGAGCTTTGCCGGCAACTGGAAGCGCATGGCTGAGACCACATGCATGAAGGGTGCCTGACATGGCTTGGATTGCTGTGCTAATGTTAGTGTTCTTTGGACAACCCATGTTAGCAGTATTATTGGCATGGTTTATCTTGATGATTGAGTGATTGCAGTTTTCCTGGGGATTGGTTGGCTCCGCCCCGGGTTTTTATACAGGGACTTCGGTCCCTGTTTTTTTGACTTTTGTTTAAGCATGTGTTACTATATACTACATGAAAAGATGCACAATACAGATACGTGATGAAGTCAACATCAAAATTGAAGGCCTGGACTTGGATGCTCGCAAGTCTTTGGTCACAGCTTTCAAATATGAAAATCCTGCCGCACGTTATTTGCCAGCGGTGCGACTGGGACGTTGGGATGGCAAGGTAGCATACTTCCAACTGGGCGGCAGTACCTATGTGAACCTATTGCCTGAGATCATGCCTATCCTGGAAAAATTTGACTATGATGTTGAACTAGATGATCAGCGTGACTATTCAAACACATTCAATTTTGAGCAAGTGACTGAAACAAGTTTTGAGCATGTGAAATGGTCTCGAACACATCCGGCTGCAGGTGAACCCATCATGTTGCGTGACTATCAAGTGGAAATCATCAACAACTTTCTAGCCAATCCACAGTGCATACAGGAAGTGGCCACAGGCGCAGGCAAGACCATTATGACAGCGGCCTTGAGCAATGCTGTCACACCGTATGGACGAAGCATTGTGATTGTGCCCAACAAAAGTCTTGTGACGCAGACCGAAGCCGACTACATCAACATGCAACAAGACGTTGGTGTGTACTTTGGTGACAGAAAAGAATATGGACGTACACACACAATATGCACATGGCAAAGTCTAAACAACTTGTTGAAGAACACCAAAGCTGGCATAGGTGACTGTACCATTGGTGAGTTTCTCGAAGGTGTTGTGTGTGTGATGGTGGACGAAGTACACATGGCCAAAGCAGATGCGCTGAAGACCTTGTTAACAGGCGCCATGGCTAGAGTGCCAATTCGCTGGGGGTTGACTGGAACTGTGCCCAAAGAAAAGTTTGAAAGCCAAGCACTGTTGGTCAGCCTTGGTCCTGTAATTGGTCGACTCAGTGCCAGCGAACTGCAACAACAAGGCGTGTTAGCCAACTGTCATGTGAACATTGTGCAGTTGATTGATCACGTGGAGTACAAAGACTATCAAAGTGAACTCAAATACTTGCTGGAAGAGTCTGGCAGACTGGACACCATGGCAGATCTTGTTCGTCAAGTAAACGAAACAGGCAATACCTTGGTGCTGGTAGACCGTACGGAGTGTGGTAGACAACTGGTTGCAAGACTGGGAGACCGAGCAGTGTTTGTTTCAGGAGCAACCAAAGGATCAAAGAGGCAAGCAGAATATGATGAAGTGGCCGAAGCAACAGATAAAATCATTGTGGCAACATATGGTGTGGCTGCTGTGGGCATTAATATACCTAGGATTTTTAACTTGGTTCTAGTGGAACCTGGCAAGAGTTTTGTGCGTGTCATTCAGTCAATTGGTCGTGGCATCCGCAAAGCAGAAGACAAAGACCATGTTCAAATCTGGGACATAACATCAACATGTAAATTTGCCAAACGCCATTTAACCAAGCGCAAACAGTTCTACCGAGAAGCTAACTACCCGTTCACACAAGAAAAATTAGATTGGATGAAACTGGGATGAAAATAGCAGTATGCGGAGATAGTTTTTGCACAGCCTGCACTGAAGATTTGGTCGTGACAGGTGCAGGAAAACGTGCGCACTTCAGTCAAATTTTAGAAGATGTGTATGATTATGAAGTATTGCATTTAGCCCACGGCGGATTCAGTAACATTGCTATTGCATTTCAAATACAAGAAGCTGTGAATCAACAAGTGGATGTGGTTGTGTACAATCAAACATGGTCTGGTAGATTTGAAATGATCAGATCAGGATTTGATGACAGCCGCGGTTTAAAAAATTTTTGCTATCATAATTTACACCATCCATCCACACACAGCGACTTGGTAGGAAATCAAAGCTCTCCAGTGTTGTCTACTGTGTGGCAGGGGGCAGAACAAAATGCTTTATTAAATTCTGAACAAGTGTTGGCATTGAAGTTGCGTATCAAATACATGTTTGATGAAGGACTGCAACAGATCATTGATGGGTGGTTGCTGGACTACTGGCACAAACGCACAATAGAACACGGCATCTTGCCAATAAAATTCAATGACGAAGCAATAGGTGCAGTGGCCTATGAATTCAGCAACGCCAACACCAACTACGATACTCCATTTCACACAGATCGAGCCACACAAGAGATTGTTGCTGCCAATATTGATCAATACATCAAGGACAACCGCAATGGGCACCATATTTAAAGAAATAAAAAACTTTGTCAAACCAAGTTCAGGTGTGTTTGTAGAAATTGGGTCTGAACGCGGAGAAGGCAGCACACATGAACTGGACAGACTAGCCAAGTTGCATGGTACCAAGCTGATCAGTGTTGACATATCTGACTCAGCAAAAAACAGATATCAAACACATTTACCTGACGTGGAATTTGTTGTGTCTCCTGGCAGTGCATGGGCTCGGGAGTTTGGCAGCATACCCACAGATATTGCATGCCTGTACTTGGACAATTTTGATTATATCTGGGACATAAATGACATACGTCCAGCCATACAAAGGCAAATGGAAGAATACAACAGTCGTGGACAAATAATGAGCAACCAGGCCTGTCAAACAGAGCACATGGCACAAATCCTTGCACTGCGTGGTTGTTTGAATCGGCATAGCACAATAGTCATGGATGACACTTACTGCATCAACGATTGCTGGATTGGCAAATGCGGACCTGTTGTAGTTTACTTAAAAGCACAAGGGTGGCAAGTGGTACACCAAACATTAGATTGCGGTGTGATCATGCAATACCCGTTGGAGATTGAATTATGAGCATGGATTGGTTTAACGATGACGGAATATTCATGCCCATGCTCAATGACACTGGGCGGAATATTTTTTACAAAACTGCAATTGAAGCAGCAGTACCAGGGAAAACAGTATGCGACATCGGCACAGGCACAGGATTTTTAAGTGTGCTGGCAGCACATGCTGGAGCAAAACATGTAATTGCAGTCGAAAGAGATTTGCAAAGATATCAATATACCAAATCAATCATTGAAAAATTACAGATGACTGATCGCATTGAATTGGTGCATGGAGATTTTCTCAACCTTGATATCAACGCAGATGTGTATGTTTCAGAAACTATCAACACACAAATATTTGGCGAAGATATAATAAAATTATCCAACCATGCACAGCGACATGGCGGCAAGTTCATACCCGGACAATTCCAAATTCATGCAGAAGTGTATCAAATGCATCCCATATTTGTAGTTGATCAATCAGGATCAGAAGCATTTGAATACCAACCTGACATTGATGTTGATCCTGCTTTTGCCAATATCATTAATACTGATTTTCAACAACAGCACAGCTTGAATGACACCCGGTACCGAGCCAATCAACTCAATATGTTGTTTAAGATGCTGCCAGAATTTACTGATTTAAAATTAACAAAATATCATCAAACTCAGCCAATCACAGTTGACTTGAATCAACTCAACAACGAGTCAGATCTCACTGTCACTATTCCCTTCAATGATGTAAAAAAATTTCAACAAAGCATGTATGTGGTGTTGTTTTGGCAAGCCAAATACGGCGAAATCACAATGGATTGTAGAAATGTTTGGTTTGGCAATATCAGCAAACACATCATGGGAGCTACCACTGACATTGTATTTCGTTATGATCCGCAGATACGCAACTGGCGGTTGACTTATTGACACAAAACCTGTAAACTAAACACATGCGAATTTTAACCTTAGACAATATTCATTACGACCTAGATCATTTGCCCGAAGAAGTAGATGACATGCGGTTTGCTATATTGGACAATTCAAATCCACAAGAACCAGACTATCATTTTATTCCACTAATCTTTTTGGAAAGTTTCAATGCACCTGCCTTGGTACTACGCATTGGCGAGAACACCATCAAGATGCCCATGGACTGGCAGATACTCATAGGCGAACCAGAAGTAGGTGACTTGGAAGTGCTGCCCTTGACATCCATCAACGATCGTGGCTTTAGAGTGTTTCAGTTCAACCCACTCACAAGTTTCCGTCCCAGTTTCCCTGACATCGAAATTTTAGATGTGTATCACGAAGTAAGCTGGTATGCACCCAAGTTAAAGAACGGACAACTCCTGGCTGTGCCACTAAACAATGATCCTGATCCTGACTGTGTGTACTTTGTCAAAGACATCAGTCGCAACTGTGAGATAGTGGACTATAACAAGAGTTGGTAACATGGCATACACTGAACCTCAAATATTTGAAATCGTCAATCGCTTGTCCAAGATTTATTTGGAAAGTTATCCTGAAGATCGTGAAGGACTTGAACGTTTCCTACGCTGGGCATACTTTCAATATGGCTACAAGTATGGGAACTCTTAAGCCTGGTGCTACCTACGTCTATGAGCGTGTGGGCAATGAAGTGTATGCCCGTGAGTCCGGTGCTGATCCTAGCACCCGACAACTAATGGGCTACAGTTACGATCCTGTGACCGGACATCACATTGATTATGATAGTAGAACATCAGATGGTAGACCCTTACACGAGCATTTAATGGAAAGCAAGATGTGGGGCGAAATACATCGCCTGGCCAAGACCAATCCTGCTTTACAAGATGCCTTAGAACGTGCTATAATGATATACAAGTTAATCAAGGTAGACAAGTGAGTGACAAACTAAACATTGCCAATGAGATGCGACAACTGGATCGCAAAAACAGAAACTTCTATCGCGAACTCACAGATGAGGAACGCAAGAAGTTTTCAAACTATCTCATGATTCGTTGGGCCAGTTGTGTGGAAGGTTCCCGGGACTTGCAAGAGTTTTATTTGATATCCACCAACGAGCGACTGAACAAACACTTCTTCAATATTAACAAGCATCCTGAACTGCAATGGCTGTGTGCCACAACAGTGAGTCCAGACATGGGCACACCCAGACACAACTGGATCGCGCCCAAGAAGAAAGAAGCAGGTGCAGGAGCCAGTGCCATCAAAAAGCAACTGGCAGAATTATTTCCCACCTACAAAGAAGATGAAATAGCCATGCTAGCCTCAATAACCACAAAGAAAGAACTTGATCAATACATCCGAGACCATGGCCGAGACACTAAGTGAACTAACCTGCGGCTACTGCAAGAAAACATTTCGTCGTGCAGAAAGTCTTGTGGTGCATTTGTGCGAGCCCAAACGCCGCAGACAAGAACGATCAGAACGTGGTGTTGAACTGGGCTTTCAATCCTACCTGCGGTTCTATGAAATTGCACAAGGTTCGGCAAAACTAAAAACATTTGATGACTTTGCAGACAGCCCTTATTACCGGGCCTTTGTAAAATTTGGCAGATACTGTGTGGCCACAAAAGCAATCAATCCCCGACAGTTTACAGAGTGGTTGCTGAAGCACAACAAAAAAATTGACAACTGGGGTTCGGACAAAATCTACACTGAATATCTACTAGACTATCTAAAAGTAGAAGCAGTGGCAGATGCACTTGCACGAGCAGTGGAGTTTGGTATAGACTGGAGTGAAAAACACTCAGCACCGCCCAATGATTGTTTGCGTTATGGCAGCACTCATGCCATGTGTTATGCTGTCACAACAGGGCGCATCAGTCCTTGGGTGATATACAACTGTGAGTCAGGACAAAAATTCCTAGGTGAACTCACAGCAGACCAAGTCTCAATGATATGGCCTTACATAGATTCAGACATATGGCAAAAGAAGTTTGCAGACTATGCCGCAGACGCAGAATACTCAAAATTAATATTGAAACAAGCAGGATGGTAATATGATAGGTCAAATACAACAAACTGGCAAGTATACGTTGATCACCGGCGGCCCTGGTACTAATTATGTCAACAACGCTGGCTACATGGGTGTGGGGCAATTACAATTCAATACCAGCGCACAACGATTGGAAGTGTATAACGGTACCAGTTGGCAACCGTTAAATCTAGGTCAATATTACGTTGGTCTTAATCCTGATGCTGAATTGTTACTTGACTGGGTGAGTAAACGACGTGACGAAGAAGCAGAAGCTCGGCGTATGGCTGAAGAATATCCTGCTGTAGCTGATGCACTGGGTGCTGTTCGTGAGGCTGAACAGCAATTGAAAACCATTGTGGCATTGTGTAGAACATGAGTGCAGACATTGACATTGACGTCCCGGATCGTAGCCAGATACTAGAACTGATCCGGCATACGCCTGCTAGACAGGTAGTAGATGGGAAGCCTCGTAAACATAACTCGGGTATCTACATCACAGACATTCCCCAAGATCCTGAACACGGCTGTGCCGCTATTGATTATGAGTCAGCAGAACAGCGTGGCTACTTCAAAATTGACTTGTTGAACATGAGTGTGTATCAGTTGATCCAAGATCCCTCACACTACGAAGCCATGTTGTCAGCCTCACCTCCATGGTCAAGACTATGGACAGACAGATCCTGGGCCGGTCAGTTGGTTCACGTGGGCAACTACGTGGATTTAATGGTGGCTATGCAACCTGACTCCATACCCAGGATGGCTGCTTTTATTTCAATCATTAGACCGGGCAAAGCACACCTACAGCGACGGCCTTGGGCGGAAGTATTTGCAAGTGTGTGGGACGGGGACGAATCGCGTGGATATACGTTTAAAAAGTCACACGCTGTGAGCTATGCAGCCTTGGTGGCCCTGCACATGAATATTCTCAATCAATCCTGCGCACAAGCGTAATTGATTTGCGTTTGCTCTTTTTGCGAGCAATGTCTATCAGACTACACACAGGCCCATGCAAGATTTCTAGATCTTTGTTGGAAAATGTGCGCAGAGTAAAACGGAATCGATCCCAGTCTCCGCGCAAGAATATGTTGATGGGTATGCTCCTATTGCTTTCCCACCACCAAGTGTTGGCCAGTTCCAAGAACTCTAGTTTATCTTGTTGTGTAAGCACAGCACCAAAGTCGTAGATGGTTGTAACAGCATCGTCTCTGTTTTGAACTATTCCAATATACTCGTTGCTGGCGTAAACGCAAAGAGTTATAAAGGGATATTTTTCTGCCAGTTTTTCAAAGATGTTATTGCCCATAAATACGTATTGAGGATCCTATGTATTCAACCACTGCTTACTTATATCAACAAATCATTCGGGTACTTTTGATTGACACCAGTGGTGGATATTTTACTGCGAGGTACGACCCAGTGTACGCAAAAACTTTAACTGTCAACAAAGGTGTAGACAACGTGCTGTTGTTTGAATTTATCAACCAGGACCAAAAACCTGTGAACATCACAGGCAGCACATTTCGCTTTAGACTGCTGAACCAAACTGGTGATGAATTACTGCTCGAAAAAGACATGACTGTACTCAGTGCCAGCACTGGCCGAGTCAAAGTTGTGTTGGACACAACAGATACCATTAACATCCTGGCACAGCCAGGCAGCTACAGCATTGAGCGCACACAGGGCAATTACATACAAGCAGCATTCACAGACGACAACGCAGGTGCCAGAGCCGACTGCGACATTGTGGACAGTGTGCTACCCCAGTTCATGGCCAGTCAACCAGTGACCATACCCACTATAAACGGCAAAAACTCCTGGCCACAACCTGGACCACAAAGTTGGCCAGACTGGGCACTGAACCCACAACCAATATCACGCAACTATTTGACAGAATATTACTCAAGTTATATCAACACCACAGGTGCCAGTTTGATCACCATCAAATATGATCTGGACCATTACACCGGCACACTCAAAGTACAAGCAGCACAAGATTACGAAGCAGTCTGGGTAGATGTCACAGAAAGCCGTGAGTACTTTGACGAATCTGGTACCTTTTACATCAATGTTGTGGGATTTCACCCCTTGTTGCGTTTGGCCATCAACAACAGTCAAGGTTATGGTGCGTCGGCAACTGCCACAGTGGTAGATGGAGTAGTCACAGGTATTGCAGTGAACAATGCAGGCACAGGATACATGGCAGCACCATATGTTCAAATCTTGGGCAACGGCGCTGGTGCCACTGCTGTTGCTGCTCCATTTGTAGGCCCAAGTGGAATTGGTGCAATCACTGTCACAAACGGCGGTGCAGGTTATTTGCCATTAAACTTTGGTGGCACCGAAGAACAAGCTGCCACTGTACTGATCACAACCGGTTACGTAACCAACATACTTTATCGTTGAGCATTGCATTTGTTTGACAAATCTGTTACACTGTACAGATGCTTGATATCCTTGCTTACATACCCGCAAAAAAGAAACAGACCCCTAGTGGTTGGTTGAGTTTCAATGCGGTATGTTGTCAGCACAATGGATCAACACAGGATCGAAGAGGCCGTGGCGGACTCAAAGCCAGTGAAGCGGGCTGGAGTTATCACTGTTTCAATTGCAGTTACACAGCCAGTTTCATACTAGGTCGTACTGTAAGTTACAAGGCTCGAAAACTCCTGGGTTGGATGAATGTTCCAGAGATGGAAATAGAGATGTTGAATCTGGAAAGCCTTCGACATCGAAGCATCAATGGCATTATTGAAGATCGACGACAGATATGGAACACACTCAGTGGTGTCACATTTGAAGAACGAGACCTGCCACCGTTTGCTGAACTGCTGACACCCGAACACAAATTTTATTGGAACTATGTGCGTGGCAGACATGTGCCTGAAGACTTTCCTGTCATGGTGCAGATACAAAATGATGGCATCCACTGGACAAGATTGCATGTGGTCATACCATTCACCCATGACAACAAGATTGTGGGATACACTTGTAGATTTTTAGATGACCGACAGCCCAAGTTCATCAGCGACAGTCAGCCAGGCTATGTGTTTGGTGTAGACTTACAGCACTCAGATTGGCAGCATGTGATTGTGACAGAAGGCATCTTTGATGCACTCAGCATAGGTGGTGTGGCAGTGATGCACAACACCATAAGTGATGCACAGGCGAGACTGATACGCAGTTTGGACAAACAGATAACTGTAGTGCCCGACCAAGATAAGGCAGGCATTGAACTTGTTGACCGTGCTGTGGAACTGGGCTGGGCAGTGAGCATACCAGACTGGCCTGCGGGCTGCAAAGACGTCAACGATGCGGTGATAAAGTTGGGCCGATTAGGTGCCCTGCTAACTATAATGCAATCGCGAGAGACCAGTAGAATCAAGATAGAACTAAGGAAAAAAGCACTTGTTAAAAGACTATAATAGACTTTGGGTATTTGGTGACAGTTATACTACTCCAAATGTTTGCGTAGCTCCACAAGAAAGTTTTTGGGGATTGACTGCCACACATCTAAATGTCAATGAGATTGTAAACTGTTCTTGGACAGGAAACAGTTTTACCAGTGTTTGTCACATGCTGGTTGGCATGCAAACAGCTTATAATTTTGATAAAGATTTTTTTGTAATAGGTATTCCACCACTGGAAAGATTGACAGTGTTTGACAATTTCAAGGATACTATATATAATGCTACCTGTTTTAAAACTGATACCTGGAGTAAAACACAGCAACGACTTGACTGTCACACAGGATTGCAAATAATAAAAGGTCACGAAGCCCAACAAATGGTTGTTTATGAAGACCGTTCCTGGACTGAGACTCAAGCATTGACAACATTGTTTTTAATAACTACCTGGTTGGATTCCGTCAATGCAAATTATTTGGTAGTGAATCTAGGCAAGCCACTCGATGCCAACAATAAATGGGGGCCAAGTGAATTTGTATTGCCATTTTGTCAAAATCACAGTAGATGCATACTGTTTGAAGATACCTATTACTCGGTGAATGTAAACCTCAACAAGCCAGCAGATTTCAAACAACACGGATGGCAGGGACATCACGGACCAGCAGGCAACGCACATTTTTTTGAGACCAGTGTAAAGGGAAGACTTTGTTAAAAGAATACGGACTTGACGTTCAGCGACTATTTTTAGAAATGATGTTGGAAGACGCACAGAGCTATGTGCGTGTGCAGAATATCTACAACCCACAGAACTTTGATAAAAGTTTGCGACCAGCGGCTGAGTTCATAAAAGAACACTCGGACAAGTTTAAAACCCTGCCTGAACGCACACAGATTAGTGCCGCAACTGGTGTAAAACTACAACCAGTGCCGGACTTGAACGAAGGCCACTACGACTGGTTCATGAGTGAGTTTGAAAGTTTTACCAAGCGCCAAGAACTTGAACGTGCTATTTTGAAGTCAGCAGACTTGTTGGAAAAGGGTGACTTTGAGCCTGTGGAGAAACTGATAAAAGACGCTGTGCAGATAAGTTTGACCAGAGACATGGGCACAGATTACTTTGCAGATCCAGCAGCTCGCATCAACAAGTATTTCAACTCAGGTGGACAAGTAAGCACTGGCTGGCCACAACTGGACAGATTGTTGTATGGTGGATTCAGTAGAGGTGAGCTCAACATCTTTGCAGGCGGATCGGGCTCAGGCAAGAGTCTTGTGATGATGAACATCGCGCTGAATTGGTTGCAACAAGGTCTCAGTGGCGTGTACATTACATTGGAACTCAGTGAAGAACTCACAAGTTTGCGAACAGATGCCATGCTCACAAACATGAGCACCAAGGACATTCGCCGGGACATTGACACCACAGAACTTAAGGTCAAGCTGGTGGCCAAGAAGTCAGGCAACTACCAAGTCAAGGGCTTGCCAGCACAAAGCAACATCAACGACATACGTGCATACCTGAAAGAGTATCAGATACAAACAGGCAAGCGTGTGGACTTTGTGATGATTGACTACCTGGACTTGTTGATGCCCGTGAGCGCAAAAGTTTCACCCAATGACCTGTTTGTCAAAGACAAATATGTGTCAGAAGAACTGCGTAACTTGGCCAAGGAACTGGGTATTCTAATGGTAACCGCGAGCCAGTTGAACAGATCCGCAGTGGAAGAACAAGAATTTGATCACAGCCACATTTCAGGTGGTATATCTAAAATCAATACAGCAGATAATGTGTTTGGCATCTTTACCTCACGATCTATGAAAGAGCGTGGCAAGTATCAAATACAGTGTATGAAGTCTCGTAGCTCGACCGGCGTTGGTCAAAAAATTGATTTGGAGTACAACATTGAAACAATGCGTATTACTGACGAAGGCGGAGAAGATGGAGATGCCTATTCAAAGAAACCCGCTGCATCTATCATGGACTCAATCAAGGCCCGCAGCCAAGTCAGCCCGGCTAGTGATGACACAAACAGCCTTCCGGGAAGCAATGATAGTGACGCACCAAAAATCACAGCAGATGTTCAAAGTGCAAAACTAAAACAACTGCTGGGCAAGATCCGAACCGGTTAGGCCACTGCACCTTTGATCACAGCATAACGTATGACCAGGGCTTCGGCAAGACCACCCGCAGTGTTGTTTCTCACATTGATTGTGGCACTGCCGGCAGCACAAGCAGCATTGAGAGTGTATGAGCCCAGTGTACCACCACTTTGATGTTGCAACAACAACAAGTCATTTGCACCAATTGTGCTGTTGGTCAACACAAAACTCACTATGGTGGCTGCGGCCAAGTTGGTGGCTTGCATGGTAATCTCACCACTCTGTTTGTTCAGTGTGACGCCGGTGGTCTTGTTGGTTGCCTGAGACACTGTGCCACCGGCTCCTGCGGTATAGCCCATACCACCTGTGCCACCTGTGACCAACACATTGCCTGCACTGGTCAAAACGTTGCCCACGCTGGTCACAGTGCCGAGATTTTGTATGTTGCCACTGTTGACATTGCCAGTCACAGTCACGGCGCCCGAACTCAACACATTGCCGCCACTGACGTTGGCGGTGGCAGTGACCCCTCCACCGGATAGTACATTGCCACCTGTAATATTGCCAGTGGCTAAAACAACACCGCCTGTGAACACATTACCACTGTTGACATTGCCTGTGGAGCTGACACCGCCTGCAGTATTGATATTGCCAGCAGTGACATTGCCAGCTACAGTAACCAGTCCCAAGGTGCTGATGTTGCCACCAGTGACATTGCCTGTGGCTGACACTATGCCAGTGCTCTTTAAATTTCCTCCGGCCACATTGGCCGTGGTTGTGACATTGGCGGTGAGGTTGATAGCACTGAGCACATTGCCACTCAAACTCAGTGAAGTAGAATGCAAGTTGCCGCTGGTAACATTACCA
>SXGQ01147631.1_pt1 | contig 13898 bp, 12 predicted proteins | sample 3178371 | NCBI WGS metagenome assembly SXGQ01 (sample SAMN11356859, study PRJNA531348) | freshwater metagenome | isolation source: freshwater sample F1-20 | place: China: Fuxian Lake, Yuxi | collected 2017-12-25
AGCTCTTGCCTACTCTAAAGAACGTAAAGCTTTTGGTAAAGAAATAAGCAAACACCAAATCATTCAATTTAAATTAGCCGATATGGCAACTAAAATTGAAGCGGCCCGTTTATTAATTTATAGGTGTGCCTGGTTAAAAGATCAACATTTACCATTAGATAAAGAAAGCGCAATGGCAAAAGTGTTTGCTAGCGAAACTGCTATGTGGGTTACAACCGAGGCTGTTCAAATACATGGTGGTTATGGATATGTAAAAGAATATCATGTTGAACGATTAATGCGCGACGCTAAAATTACTCAAATTTACGAGGGCACAAGCGAGATTCAAAGAATTGTTATTTCTCGCTCACTTTTATCATAAAGATTTAAAAATAATGTCTATAAATTAAAAATTATTTTTATTTAAATTTTTTATATAAAAAAATAATAAAAACACTACATATTTAAAAAAAAGAATGTCTTAATTTTAATTTACTTTAATTTATTATATGAGTGCTTTTGATAACAATGCAGATGGATTAAATGATAAAAAATTTGAAGAGAATTTAAAACTTTTTGAAAATATGCTGACCAATGGTCAGATTCATTTTTTTGATGCTGATGACATAGAAGAAATTATTGATTATTATCTTCAATGGCTTAATTTCGATATGGCAAAAAAAGCCATTGATTTTGGTTTAGAAAGGTATCCATTTTCTACCATAATTAAAATAAGAAATGCTCAATATCTTTCCAGCCAACACAATACTCGCGAAGCTCTTCAAGTTTTAAATGAGGTAGAACAAATTGATCGAGGAAATTTTGAGTTGTATATGGCTCGAGGTTACATATATAGCCAAATTGGATTAGGCGAACAAGCTATTGAAAACTTTAAAAATGCCATTCCTTTGGCTGATCAAAAAGATGAAGTCTTTGTTGCTTTGGGTATTGAATTTTTAAATGAAGAAAAACCTGAGGATGCGCTTTACTATTTAAAAAAAGCAATTAAATTAAATCCGAAAAATGAAGTTGCTCTCAATGAGTTATCTTTATGCTTTGATCTCACGGGTAAATCATTTGAAGCCATTTCTTTTTTCGAAGAATATTTAGACAATCATCCTTATAGTTATTTTGCTTGGTTTAATCTGGGGCTGGGATATGGCAGACTAAGCTTATTTGAAAAAGCAATTGAATCTTACGACTATGCTATAGCAATTAATGAAAAATTTAGTTCTGCTTACTTCAATAAAGCAAATTCTCTTGCTCAACTCGAAAAATATGAGGAGGCTATTACCGTTTACAGAGAAACTTTTAAATACGAAAAACATGAATCAACAACTTATTTTTACATAGCCGAATGTCTCGAAAATCTCAACAAATTTGAAGAAGCTCTAGTAAATTATAATAAATGCGTAAAATTAGATCCAGCCAACGCTGATGCCTGGCTTGGAATAGGTGTGGTTCTGGACGCATTAAATAGATTAACCGAAAGCGTTCATTATATTAAAAAAGCAATAGAAATTAATACGAATGAGCCTGATTATTGGTATGTATTTGCCGAAATTCAAGAAAAATTAGGCTTTATTGAAGAAGCTGCAATGGCCTTCCAAAGAGTTATAGAATTAGATTATTTAGACTACGATGTTTGGCTAGATTATTCAAAATTACTTCATCATAGTGGATATATTCAAAATTCTATTGATACATTAAACCAGGGAATTACAAAATTTCCAGATGTTCCTGAACTTTATTACCGATTAGCAATTGTTCTCCTTGATAAAAATTTAAGAAAAGAATCTCTTGCTACTTTTGAAAAGGCAATGGAAATGGATTATTCTATTCATACAGACATTTTTGAATACGCACCTACACTTAAAAATGACTTAGATATTTTAAGTTTAATTTCAACATTCAATAAATAGTCATGAGCGAATTATACAACTTTAATCTTTGTAATTTACCTGAACGTGAAATTAAACCGCGTAAAAATGGTATTACCATGGTTATGGATAAAGGCATTAGCTTGAGGCAAGCTCAAGATTTTATTGATACCTCATCTGAATTTGTTGATTTTGTAAAATTAGGTTTTGGTACCTCATTGATTTCTAAAAATGTAAAAGAAAAAATTAAATCATATAAAAAAGCTAATATAAAAGTCTATGTTGGTGGAACATTATTTGAAGCATTTGTTATTCGCAATAAATTTAAAGATTATATTAAATATATTTCTGATTTAGGAATAGATAGTGCAGAAGTAAGTGATGGTAGTATCGAATTATCACATGAAAAAAAATGTGATTATATTTTTAAATTATCCAAAGAATTTATGGTTTTAAGTGAGGTAGGAAGTAAAGAAGAGGGCGTTATTATTCATCCAAACCGTTGGATTAAATTGATGGAAAATGAGCTAAAAGCTGGTGCTTTTAAGGTAATTGCCGAAGCTAGAGAAAGTGGTAATGTTGGAATTTATCACAAAAATGGAAGTGCACACACTATTTTGATTAATCGAATTGTAAACAAAATTAAAATAGAAAATATTATTTGGGAAACACCTCTAAAAAGCCAACAAGTTTATTTTTTAAAACTTTTTGGTTCTAATGTAAATGTTGGAAATATTGGAGTTGAAGATGTAATTCCTTTAGAAACATTGCGCTTAGGCTTAAGGGGTGACACTTTCTTTTCTTTTTTACCTAACTCATTTAATAAACCAATTTAAAAAAAACCTATTATTATTATTTTTAAAAAAAATATGAAACAAATTTCATCCTTAGAATTAAAAAATCTTATCGATTCAAAAGCCGAATTTCAACTAGTTGATGTTCGCGAAGATTACGAATTTGAAGAAGCTAACCTTAACGGAGAACTTATTCCTATGGGAGATGTAATGGATAATGTTGAAAAAATATCTCGCGATAAACAAGTAGTTATTCATTGTAGAAGTGGAAAACGTAGCGCTAATGTAATCACAACACTTGAAGATAAATTTGGCTTTACAAACCTTTATAACCTTGAAGGCGGTATATTGAGCTATATTGAGCAATTTGGTCTTTAATCTTCTAATAAAGTTATTTATGGATACTTTAATTGATTTATTTAAACATATTTTACATCTTGATTTTGATTGGCTATTCGCTAATTACGGCACTGTAATTTATTCAATTTTATTTTTAGTGATTTTTATTGAAACAGGTTTAGTAGCTATGCCTTTTTTACCAGGCGATTCATTATTATTTACAGCTGGTTTGTTTGCTCGCTCAGGTCATTTAAATTTATCTTATCTACTTATTCTTTTATTTATTGCTGCAATTTTAGGCGATAACTGCAATTACTGGATAGGTAGAAAAATAGGTTTAAAAATATTTACAATAAAAATTAAAGATAAACTTATTGTAAAAAAAGAGTATTTAGATAAAACACATCTTTTCTTTGAAAAGTTTGGTACAAAAGCAATTATCATGGCTCGTTTTGTTCCAATTGTTCGAACCTTTTCTCCTTTTGCCGCTGGTGTTGCAGAAATGGACTATAAAAAATTTGTAAGTTTTGATTTATTTGGTGGAGCCTTATGGATAGTTAGTTTAACTATTGCTGGTTATTTACTAGGAGAAGTTGAAATGATAAGAAAGCACATTGACTTGGTTTGTTTAGGGATAATTTTTATTTCTGTATTGCCTATTATACTAGCATATATTAAAAGTAAGAAAAAATAATTTTAAAATCTTACATTATTTTCTTTCTTTTTTAATGTCAGCAATTTCTACTTTTAAGCCCTTTAACATATTCATAATACTATCAAGATTTAACTCTCCTTCGTCGTATTGATTCATGTTTATACAACAAGTATATTCCCAAAGTTCTAATACTTCACTCAGTTTTACTTTATAGGGCTGATACATTTTGTTATCCGAATGTAACTCCAGCGAAGATTCTTTTTTAGAATAATTCATTACACGTTTATAGGATAATCCATCGTCTTTTGTAACAATAACATAAGTGTTGCCTTCTTTTACATCTTCAAGCTTCTCTAAATATTTTGCAATAACAAAAGAACCTTCTTTAATTGGCGGCATACTATCTCCTTTTATTGGAAAAGCACGATGCTTACCTGAAGGTAAAAACGGTAATCGCATTTGTGGTAATTTTTCGATGTAATCAGGATCGGCATAACCTCTTAAATAACCTGCCGAAGCTTTTAATGGAATTAATTCTACCATATCATTTCCATCACTGTCTAAAAGAATTGGAAATAAAATACGATTTTTACCCACCTTCATTAATCCATCTAAATTTGTTTTTTTTAAATCACCTCTTACTAAAGCATCTATTGCAATATGAAAATACTCCGACAATCTAATTAAAAGATCTATAGGTGGTTCATTACGCGCCTCTTCATAGCCGCCTATGCGCGATCTCGTTACTTTTAAATCGTCTGCTAATTGCTCTTGAGACAAGCCTTTTAATTGGCGTAAAAAACGAATGTTAGATGAAATTTTACTCATTGCTATAATTTATAGTTTAAATATACTACTAATTATAGTTATTTACAAATAACCCAAAATTATTTAATTAAAGATATTTTAAAATTCCAAAATTTTATTTTACAATTGATTAAACAAAACTAATCTTAAATTAAAGCCTTTTTTTACTAATTTTCTGCTATTTTTGTATTTTAAATAATATTTGTAAATGGCAAAAACAACAATAGATAAAAAATCAAAATTTACAAAAGAAAACTATCTTAAGTGGTTTGAATCCATGTTATTGATGCGAAAGTTCGAAGAAAAAACCGGACAAGTTTATGTGCAACAAAAAATAAAAGGATTTTGTCATTTATATATAGGACAAGAAGCAATTGTTGCTGGCACTGTAAGTGCAACAAAATTTGGTGATAAACACATTACTGCATACAGAGATCACGCTCACCCAATAGGTTTGGGGCTACATCCCAAATACGTAATGGCCGAAATGTATGCGAAAATTACAGGTTGTAGTAAAGGCAAAGGTGGAAGTATGCATATTTTTAGTAAAGAATATGGTTTTGTTGGCGGACACGGTATTGTTGGTGGGCAAGTACCTCTTGGCGCTGGAATTGCTTTTGCCGAAAAATATTTAGGTACAGATAATGTTTGCGTTTGTTCAATGGGCGATGGCGCCGTAAGACAAGGTGCAATTCACGAAACATTTAACATGGCAATGACCTGGAAATTACCTGTAATATTTATTGTTGAAAACAATCGATATGCCATGGGAACCAGTGTAGAAAGAACAAGCAACGTTCACGACTTATGGAAACTTGGTTTAGCTTATGATATGCCAAGCAAACCAGTTGATGGGCTTACTGTCGAAGCAGTTCATGAAGCTATGGAAGAAGCGGTGGCAAGAGCACGCAGAGGTGATGGACCAACATTTCTAGAAATGAAAACCTATCGCTATAAAGGACATAGCATGAGTGATGCTCAAACATACAGAACAAAAGAAGAAGTAAAAGAATATCAAACTCAAGATCCTATTGAAAAAGTATTAAACACATTAAAAAATAATAAATGGATAAACGAAACAGAAATTGAAGCTATTGAAGTTCGAGTTAAAGCTTTAGTTGATGAGAGTATTCAATTTGCCGAAGATAGTCCTTACCCTGAACCTGAAGAATTGTTCAAAGATGTTTATGCAGAACCAAATTATCCGTTTATTGTTGATTAATTTAACACCCATAGCCGTAAATCAAAACATTTAATATAAAATGGCCGAAATAGTAAGAATGCCCAAATTGAGTGATACCATGACAGATGGTGTTATTGCTAAGTGGCACAAAAAAGTTGGCGATAAAATAAAATCAGGCGAATTATTGGCCGATATTGAAACTGATAAAGCAACTATGGAATTTGAATCTTTTCAAGATGGGATATTACTTCATATTGGTGTTCAAGAAAAACAAGCTGTACCTGTTGATTCTATTATCGCTATTTTAGGACAAGCTGGCGAGGATATTACCAGTTTAATTAAAGTACCTGAACCAACAAAAACAAATACTAAATTACCTGAATCAATTCTTAATAATAAAGCAAGTGGCATAGTTCCGCCAGGTGTTGAAGTAGTGAGGATGCCTAAATTGAGTGATACTATGACAGATGGTGTTATTGCTAAGTGGCATAAAAAAGTTGGCGACAAAATAAAATCAGGCGAATTATTGGCAGATATTGAAACTGATAAGGCTACTATGGAATTTGAATCTTTTCAAGACGGAGTTTTGATTCATATTGGCGTTCAAGAAAAACAAGCTGTACCTGTTGATTCTATTATTGCTATTTTAGGAAAGGGTGGAGAAGATGTTCAATCTATTCTTAAAACAATTGCTAATACCAACATAGTAAGGCCATCATTAACTGAACAAATAATCAAAAATGATATTTCAAATCATGAAATATCCGCATCTCCAAACATAAAACAAACTAATCAATCTGATTTAGAAAATAGAATTAAAGCTTCTCCATTAGCAAAATCAATGGCTAAAGATAAAGGAATAGACTTAGCAAAGATTAAAGGCTCAGCCGAAAATGGTAGAATTACAAAAGTAGATATAGAAAATTATAAACATTTTTTCTCTGACAACCAAAATACTTTTCAATCTGGTTCTGAATCATATCAAGACGAAATAATTTCGCAAATGCGCAAAACTATTGCTCGAAGATTATTAGAAAGTAAAAATGGTGCGCCTCACTTCTACCTCAACATAGAGGTAGATATGGATAATGCTATTGCTTCAAGAACAGCAATTAATTCAATTGATGATACAAAAATTTCATTCAACGATTTAATTATCAAAGCCTCTGCTGCTGCTTTAAAAAAACACCCAAAAGTAAACGTAAGTTGGATGGGAGATAAAATAAGATTTTATAACCATATACATATTGGTGTAGCTGTTGCAGTTGACGATGGTCTTTTGGTTCCAGTTATTCGTTTTGCCAATCAAAAATCACTATTTCAAATTTCTAAGGAAGTAAAAGATTTGGGTAAACGTGCAAAGGATAAAAAATTACAACCTATCGATTGGGAGGGTAATACTTTTACAGTTTCAAATTTAGGTATGTTTGGTATTGAGTCTTTTACATCTATTATTAATTCACCCGAATCGTGTATATTATCAGTGGGGGCTATAAGACAAGTACCCGTTGTAAAAAACAATATTGTAGTGCCTGGTAATGTGATGAAACTAACGCTTGCTTGTGATCATCGAACTGTTGATGGGGCCACTGGGGCCGCTTTTTTACAGACTTTAAAAATATTTATAGAAAATCCTATTACTATGTTAGTTTAATTTTTTTATAATTTATATAATAAAAAAAGCTACCATTTAGGTAGCTTTTTTTTATTTAATTAAAAATAAATTACTTTTTTAAATCAATCGGGTAATAAATACCTTTAATTTGAACTGCAGCTTTGTTATCACATTGAGCCGGTAATTTTAGAGGATTATCAGCGCCACCAAATTGATTAGACGCGTTGTCAAAATAAATCTCTCTTGGGTATTTAGTTCCAGTAGTAAAAGAAGCAACCCCGCCAATAAATGGATGAAATTCTTCGTAAGAAGTATTAACAACACCCACTGTGTTAGTTAAAGTTACACCTGATACTTTATCAGGGTAACAAGTGAAATTTCTTTCAACAGGAGTTGCATCGTAAATCTTAAATTTATAAGGTACATTAAAAGAAGTAAAACCAAAAGACTCTCCAGTATATTTAACTGTGGCTTTTTGCCAATTAATTGGATTTATATCTAATAAGGTTTTAGGCGTATTTTTGAATACAGAATCCTGCTTAAAACCATAATCATTTTCTGCTTTTGGATCAGCGATTAAAGGAAGTGTTTTTGTTAAAATACCTTCCCAAGTAATACTAGGGTTAGTATTTAATGAATCGGTAAATTCTAATTTACCTTCAATTGTCCAAGATATTTTATCTACTATAGGTCGATCTGCGTTAGGTCTTTTATTTCTGATAATTAAATCATAGGTAGTTCCTGCCCTTTTTTTAACTAACCAGCCATCTACCCTGTAACTTATTAGACTAACCCGACCAACAAAGCCAAATTGTCTGTAATAATCGGTATTTGGTGGGTTAATGCTACTAACAGTTGGGTCATAAGCATATTTAATAATAATTGAACCATCTCTGACTCTGCCATCAGCACACTTAGTTTTATTAAAAGAAACTGATAATTGCTTTGCGTCAGGATCTCTATTAACAACAAAAGTTGGAGAGCCAGCAGCTGCAACATAAAATTTTGGATAAAGGTTATTTTCTCCAATAAAGCTACAAATCATATCAATATCAGTAACTATAAAATTAGCAAAAGAGGCATCTATTGAAGATTGGAGTTCAACGTCGGCCTCAGGGGCAACGTTTGGTTCTTTAGAGCAACTAAAAAAAATGAAGATTGATGCAACTAAAAACGTAAAACAAAAAATATTTTTTTTCATGCTAATACTAGTTTGATGTAAATTTGTTGCAATTTAGCAAAATTAATTTGAACATCAAAATTTGAACAAAAAATGCTAGTTTTCCCAAATTGTAAAATTAATTTAGGTTTAAACGTTATCAATAAACGTTTGGACGGCTTTCATAATCTAAAAACGGTTTTTTATCCTATTAATTGGTTTGATGCATTAGAAGTTATTGAAGATGATTGTATAAAAAATGGATTTAATTTTTCACAATCTGGTCTAAATATAAATGTGCCAATTGAAAATAACTTGATTTATAAATCTTGGCAACTGATAAATAATAAAACGAAATTACCTGCAATTAAAGTTAATTTAGTTAAACGTATACCATTGGGTGCTGGCTTGGGAGGTGGGAGTTCAAATGCAGCTTATTTTATCACCTTAATAAATTCTAAATTTGATTTAGGACTCTCATCAGACGAAATGTGCCAACTGGCTTCACAAATAGGAAGTGACTGTGCATTTTTTATTAATAACAAACCAGTTTTTGCCGAAGGAAAAGGTGATGAGTTTTCAAGCATCAATATTAATCTAAATCGTTATTTTATTTTATTGGTGTTTCCAGGCATTTATAGTAATACAAAAGATGCCTTTGATCATTTAGTTTATAAAACACCAACAATAGAATTAAAAACCATTATTGAAAAAATGCCGCTTGACGAATGGAAGAATAACTTGGTGAATGATTTTGAACAATCTGTGTTTTTAAAATATCCAAAAATTAAAGAATTAAAAAAACTTTTTTATTCTGAGGGCGCTATATATTCTAGTATGAGTGGCAGCGGAAGCTGCGTTTTTGGAATTTTTGAACAAAAGCCTAATCTTAAAAGTTTTGAACATTATCAAAGCTTTTTACAAAAACCAAATAATGCTCTTCTTTAATTTATTTAAAAAATATTTATTTGTAGGCAAAAAAAGATGGCAAATAATTTTTCATCGAAAATAAATCTAAGCAGAGTTATGAAATTGAATAATATCTTTGAAATAAATTTCTCGTAATCACTTTTTAATCTTTCAATAATAATTTTATAAAATATGTTTTTAATTTTAAAATTTGGTGGAACCAGCGTTGGCTCAGCTCAAAGAATAAAAGATTTAGTCAATATTACAGTAAATTCAACACCAAAAATAGTTGTTTTAAGCGCCATGAGCGGCACCACTAATGCCTTATTTGATATTTGCCAAAAACTAAATGAACAAGATGTTAATAAAGCGACAGATTTAATTAATGAATTGAAAGAAAAATATACCCATGTTATTTCTGAACTTTTTAAAACAAATGATGGTTTAAATATAGCAACACAACTCTTGAATACTCATTTTACTTTTATGTTATCCTTTACATTAGATGTATTTACTAAAAACGAAGAAAAAGTTATTTTAGCTCAGGGTGAATTACTTAGCACAGCATTGTTTCATTTCTACTTAAAAGAAAGTGGAATTAGCTCTGAAATTATTCCTGCACTTAATTTTATGAAATTAAATGAAAACGAAGAACCAGACTCAGATTACATTGAAAAATATCTTAAAGAGGAATTAAATAAACACCCAACCCAGAAATTATTTATTACTCAAGGTTATATTTGTAGAAATGTCTTTGGCGAAATTGATAATTTAAAACGAGGAGGTAGTGATTATTCTGCATCAATTATTGGAGCGGCAGTTAATAGTCAGGAAATACAAATCTGGACCGATATTGATGGTATGCATAATAACGATCCTAGAATTGTAAATAAAACTCATCCAATTAATAAATTAAGTTTTGATGAGGCTGCTGAGTTGGCATATTTTGGTGCAAAAATATTACATCCAACTTGTATTTTACCAGCAAAGAAAAAAAATATTCCTGTACGTTTAAAAAACACATTGCAACCTGAAGCGCAAGGTACATTGATATCTAATCTTATTTCTAATATTGGTATAAAAGCTGTAGCTGCTAAAGATGGTATAACCGCCATTAATATTAAAAGCGACCGAATGTTATTGGCACATGGATTTTTAAGGGCTATATTTGAAATTTTTGAGCGTTATAAAACACCCATTGATATGATTTGTACTAGCGAAGTAGCTGTTTCGTTAACAATCGACAATAACAGTTATTTAAAAGAAATTGTTAGCGAACTCAAAGAAATTGCCACCGTTGAAATAGATGAAAATCAAACTATTATTTGTGTAGTAGGTCAATTGCCTAAAGAAACCGCAGGCTTTGGTTATATAGTTCTTAAAGCTTTAAAAGATATTCCTTTAAGGATGGTTTCTTATGGCGGAAGCCCAAATAATATTTCGGTTTTAGTAAATAGTTATTTTAAAAAACAAGCTCTTGAAGCTTTAAATTCACATTTATTTAATTATAATTAATCAAAAATGTTTAAAAACAAACATATAGACCATTTTAAATCACTTGAAACTCCTTTTTATTTTTATAATACTCAATTATTAAAAGAAACCTTGAGTGCTCTAAAAAAATCAATTCCTGAAAATTACTTTATTCATTATGCATTAAAAGCTAATCCTCATCCTACTATTTTAAAGATGATTAAAAATTCTGGTTTGGGTGCCGACTGTGTTAGTGGAAATGAGGTGAAACGGGCATTGGAATGTGGATTTAAAAATACTGAAATTGTATTTGCTGGAGTTGGTAAAAGCGATAAAGAAATAAATTTTGCTATTGATCATTCTATCTTCTGTTTTAATGTTGAGAGTTTACAAGAATTAATAGTCATTAACGAACTTTCTAAACAAAAAAACTACATAACTAATATCGCTATTAGAATTAATCCTTATGTTGACGCATATACTCATAAATATATTACTACCGGTTTAGAAGAAAATAAATTTGGAATCAACCCTCATGAATTTGATAATTTAGTAGAGTTATTAAAAACACTAAAATATATAAAATTTAAGGGATTACATTTTCATATTGGCTCTCAAATTCAAAATTTATCTGCTTTTAAAGAATTATGCACTAGGGTAAATGAAATCAATCAATGGTTTATTCAAAAAGAATTAGAAGCAGAACATTTAAATTTAGGTGGAGGATTAGGGATAAATTATAAAGAACCAGATAATGAAGTGATTGTTAATTTTGAAAAATACTTTTTTGTATTTAAAACGTTTTTAAAAAATCTACCTCAGCAAAAAATACATTTTGAATTAGGACGTTCAATTGTAGCTTCTTGCGGAAGTTTAATCAGCCGTGTATTATATTTAAAAAAAGGAATTAATACCAATTTTTTAATTTTAGATGCTGGTATGACAGAGTTACTGAGACCTGCTCTTTATCAAGCTTATCATAAAATTGAAAATATTTCAAAATTAAATGTACAATTCGAAAAAAAATACGATGTGGTTGGTCCAATTTGCGAAAGTAGTGATTGTTTTGGTAAGTCGGTTGAATTACCTGAAACTGATCGTGGCGATTTAATTGCCATAAGAAGTGCTGGTGCTTATGGAGAAGTAATGAGCAGTCGTTATAATTTAAGAGATCAAATTGATTCGGTATTTATGGACTAAATCGGTTAATAAAATATTAAAAAAATATTTCTACCAACCCAATACCCAAGCAAAAATCAATGGTGCTACAATTGTAGCGTCACTTTCTACAATAAATTTAGGGGTGTGTATATCTAATTTACCCCAGGTAATTTTTTCGTTAGGAACTGCACCTGAATAAGAACCATAAGAGGTTGTTGAATCTGAAATTTGACAAAAATAACTCCAAAAAGGAACATCATGCATTTCCATATCTTGATATAACATTGGTACAACGCAAATTGGAAAATCTCCTGCAATACCACCACCGATTTGAAAAAAACCAACTCCTTTTCCTCCACTATTTTTAGGATACCACTCGGCCAACCATGCCATGTATTCAATGCCACTTTTAATAGTACTTGCCTTTATTTGTCCTTTAATTACATACGATGTAAAAATATTTCCCATAGTACTGTCTTCCCAGCCGGGAACTACTATAGGCAAATTGCGTTCTGCTGCTGCAAGCATCCAACTGTCTTTTGGATCTATTTCATAGTACTGTTTTAACTCACCACTTAATAAAATTTTGTACATGTATTCGTGCGGAAAATAACGCTCCCCTGAAGAATCTGCATCTTTCCATATTTTAAAAATGTGTTTTTGTAATCGGCGAAAAGCTTCCTCCTCTGGAATACAAGTATCGGTTACACGATTATAATGATTTTCTAATAAATCCCATTCTTCCTTTGGAGATAAATCACGGTAATTAGGAACACGCTTATAAAAACTATGGGCCACTAAATTCATAATATCTTCTTCTAAATTTGCACCAGTACAAGAAATAATATCAATTTTACCTTGTCGTATCATCTCTGCTAAGGATTTCCCTAATTCCGCTGTACTCATTGCTCCAGCCAAAGTCACCATCATTTTTCCGCCCTCGGTTAAATGTGTTTCATATCCTTTAGCAGCATCTAATAAAGCCGCTGCATTAAAATGCTTATAATGATTTTCTATAAAATTAGAAACTGGACCTTTATTGAAGATTTTAGTGGTAGACATAATTATTATTTAAGCAAAGATAAAATTTAGATTTACTGATGATTAATGACTAGTAAAATTAATTTTTATTATTAAACTACTAATTCTAATCTTGGCGCAGCCGATAAAATTTCTTCATTTGCAGCAGAAGCATATTGTTCAAAATTCTTTATAAATGAAGCCGCCAAATTTTGTGCAACTTTATTAAAGGCTACTTTATCATTCCAAGCGTTCATTGGCTCTAATATTTCTGAAGGTACACCAGGGCATACTTTAGGGAATTTTAATTGAAAATAAGATGTTGTTCCAAATTCCACATTATCTAAGCCACCCGTTAACGCAGCAGTAATTAATGCACGTGTATAAGATAACTTAATACGACTTCCAACACCATAAGAACCGCCAACCCAGCCAGTATTTAATAACCACACATTTACATTATGTTTTTTTAATTTTTCACCTAATAATTCAGCATATTTTGTTGGGTGTAAGGGTAGAAATGCTTTTCCAAAACAAGCTGAAAATGTAGTAGAAGGTTCGGTAATACCCATTTCGGTACCGGCAACTTTAGCAGTGTATCCACTAATAAAATTATACATGGCTTGGCCGGTGGTTAATTTACTGATTGGCGGTAAAACTCCAAATGCATCACAAGTTAAAAAGAAAATATTTTTTGGTATATCCCCTACTGCAGGTGTAACAGCATTAGTGATATAATTTGCAGGGTAACTTACACGGGTATTTTCAGTTTTAGAAATATTTGAGTAATCCACTGTAGACGTGCCTTCGTAAAAATCAATATTTTCTAATAATGAACCGAATTTAATCGCACTAAAAATTTGTGGTTCTTTTTCTGCTGTTAAATCCACACATTTTGCATAACAGCCACCTTCAAAGTTAAAA
>SXGQ01311057.1_pt1 | contig 13897 bp, 13 predicted proteins | sample 3178371 | NCBI WGS metagenome assembly SXGQ01 (sample SAMN11356859, study PRJNA531348) | freshwater metagenome | isolation source: freshwater sample F1-20 | place: China: Fuxian Lake, Yuxi | collected 2017-12-25
AACACGATCAACTTGCCCGTGGGCAGGGTCAGGTCGACGTTCTTCAGGTTGTGCGTACGCGCACCGCGAATGACGAGAGGGGCGCTTTCGGAGGCGGGCGGCATGGTCAATGGTGGGTGAAGGTCACAGACGCGAATTTGTTCGCGCCCGTAACCTTCAATACTACCCCCTGCCGCCGGGGGGTTCAACTACCGCAGATCGGTGGTGGGATTGGCGACCGGCTGGCCCTTCCAGAAGCGGTTGAGCGTCGCATAGCGCTCAGCTGCCAGCTGCTTGTTGCCGGCACCGGCATGCGCGCGGACCGCTCCCATCAATGAGCGGGCCCGATTGGGCATGCGCAGCAGGCTGGCTTCGAACGCCGTAGCGGCCTCGGCATGCTTGCCGGCCTGGAGCAGCACTTCCCCGAGGAGCTCGTGCGACGGCTTGACCGGGTCGGCCGCGCCGTTCGGCGGACGCATGCTCTCTTCGATCGCCACCGCCTCCTGCAACAGCTTCACGGCCGCGTCGGCCTGCCCTTTGGCCTGGGCAATCACCGCCGACAGTTCCTTGTGCATGATCCGCACGGACTTGCCGGCATCGTTGCCGCCCGGACCGGGCGCCGCGGGCTTGGGCGCGGCGCCGTGGTCGGCGTGCGGGTTACTGGTGTCGGCGCCGCCGGGCGCGGCCTTTGCCTTCGCCGCCAGCATTGCCTCCATCCGCCCGGCCGTGGCCAGGTCGCCGGTCTTCACGGCGCTGAAGCCATTGGCGAGAATCGTCTCGTTCGACGCGCTCTCCGCGACCGGCTGCACTTTCCACTCTTCGGTTTCGATGATGTACCGCGCGCGCACGAGCGCCAGCGCCGACATGGCGCGCGGGTTCTTGGTGGTGTCGGCCATCCATTCGAACGCCTGGATGCGCTCGCGCGCGCCGGCGTAATCGCCCAACTGCAGGAAGCCGTACTGCCCCCAGTCGCCGGAATGCGACATGTCGCCCGGCACGTCGCCCGGCTGCCACAGTTCCTTGGCCACGTTGAACGCGCGCATGTTCTGGTTGGCCACCTCGTTCCACATCCCGTGCTGGATGAAGATGTGCGTGGGCATGTGCACGGCGTGCGACACCGCCGGGACGATCTTCGCGTAGACGTGCGCGGCCTCGAGGGCCAGCGGGGCGTGCACCGGATCGTCGAAGGCGTGAATGATGTAGTGGACCGCACCCGGGTGGTTGGGGTTCTTCTTGACCACTTCCATGGCCAGCGCGCCGGCCTTGACGTTCATGCGCCCGGTGCGATCGTCAACCGCGCTCGAGGCGCTCAGGATCGACAACGCATAGAACGTCTTCACCTCATCGTCGGCCGGAAACTGCCGGTAGAGCCGCTCCATCGCGTCCATGTAGTTGAGTTTGCGGCGCGCCGAGTCGCCCTCGCCCCACAGTTCCTCGACGGCATTGAGGAAGCCCTTCTCGCGAGCGGTCGGCGCCTTGGCGGCGCGCGCCGAGCGATCGGCCCCAAGGCGCGCCAGCACCGCGCGCGGCTCCTTAGGGTCCATCTGCGAGTTGAGCGGATGGTTGTAGCACAGCGTCTCGCCCCAGTATGCCAGCGCGAAATCGGGCTGCGCTTTCTGGGCGAGCTGGAACTCGGCAATCGCCTGCTTCCAGCCGAAGCTGTGAAGAATGGCGACGCCGCGCAAGAAGTGCGCCTGGGCGGCCGGTGAAGCGGATGTTGGGAACGTCAGGTTACCGACGTTCTCGAGTTGGGCGGAAGCGGGGGCGACGAGCACCAACGTGATCACCGCACAAGCGAGCAGACGACGCATGCGAACCTCCGCTGCGGATTCTACTCTTGTTGCTAGAGGTCCGCGAGGGTGATTGCGCCGTCGCCGGTCAGCACTCGCCGCAGGTAGTCAATCTGCCCCAGGTGATAGCTGAGGTGGCCGTCCAGGTGGATCAGCATCTGGCGATTCGACAGGGTCCGGCCCACGTAAACCTGCGGGAAATCGGCGTCGAGTTGCTCCTCGGTCAGCCCGGCGATCACCGGCGGGATCTCGTCGCGCACCGCGGTCAACCGCGCTAGCAGCTCGGCTTGCTCGATCCCCGAGTCGCTGAACTCGCGCGGCCGGTCGCGCTGGTACTCGAGGTGGCCGAGCAACCGGCCAATGAACTCGCGCAGGTTACCTTCGAGATGCAGGGCCAGGTTGCCGGCCGAATTCGTGATCCCGGCCCGCGTCTGCCAGAGCGTGGCGGTATCGGGAAAGGCGTGCAGTTGCTGGATCAGCCGCGTGAGGTCACGCGCGTAGAGGGCGGACAGTTCCTGCGACAGCATCAGGGGATTCTACCGGTTCAGAGGTGCACAGGTTCGAAGGTTCAGGGTTTCGCCAGGTTCAGAACCGCTGAACCTGTGAACTAAGTAAACCTGTTTTGTTCTGGAGCCGGCGACCAGACTTGAACTGGTGACCTGCTGATTACGAATCAGCTGCTCTACCAACTGAGCTACGCCGGCCTCTGGCGAGATCCCCGGGCACCGCGCGCCTCGGCGACAGACCAGCAGCTTACCAGAAAGCCCGACCATGGGCCACCACGACCTCTGCGCGGATCGGCGGCTCGCGCCGGCGGCAGCCGCGCGGCACGGCCCTACCGCTTCGTCGTGGGGGGACGGCTCACCGATAGCCCGCCGCTTGCAGTTCGAACAACTCCGCGTAGCGCCCGCCCGCCTTCAGCAGCTCCTCGTGCGAGCCCAACTCGCTGACCTTGCCGTCGGCGATCACCGCAATCCGGTCGGCAATCCGCACGGTCGAGAACCGGTGCGAAATGACAATGCCGATCCGGCCCTTGAGCATGGTCTTCAACTCCGCGAAGATCGCGGCCTCCGCTTCCGGGTCCAGCGACGCCGTGGGCTCGTCGAGAATCCAGATATCGGCATTGCGATACATGATCCGCGCCAGCGCCAGCCGCTGCCACTCGCCTCCCGACAGGTCGTGGCCGCCCTCAAACAAGCGGCCGACCTTCGAGTCGAGGCCACCAGGCATCTTCTTGACCAGCCACTCGCTCCGTGAATCTTTCAAGGCGGCCAGCACGCGGTCGTCATCAACCGGACCAGCCGGCCGTCCCATCACCACGTTCTCGCGCACCGTCAGCTCGTAGCTGGCGTAATCCTGGAACAACACGCCAATGCGGTTGCGCAGTTCACCAGGAGTCAGCTCGCGCAGGTCGGCGCCGCCGACCCGCACCGCCCCCTCGTCCACGTCATAGAACCGCAACAGCAGCTTGACCAACGTGCTTTTGCCGGCGCCGTTCTCCCCGACCAGTGCCATCAGCTCGCCGCTGCGGAGGTGCAGGTTCAGGCCGGTCAGCGCCGGTTCGGTGCCGCCCGGATAGGTGAACGTCACCTGGTCGAACTCGATGCCCGCCTCGAGCGAAGGCGGCACCGGCCGGGCCGGCGACGGCACCGGGACGAGCGGATCGATCGACAGGAAGGAGAAATAGTCCTCCAGAAACGTGGTGTGCTGATCGACCGAGACGAACGTGCTCGAGATCAGCCCGAGCGTGCTCGACACGGCCGTGAATGCGCCGATCACGAGCACCACCCCACCCGGGTCGATGCTGCCCGCCACGCCCTGCCTGGCCACGAACAGGTACGCCAGCGCCAGCGCAGTGCCGGTCACAAGGCCTGTCCACATGGAGACTCTGGTGCCCGATCGGTACATCTGTTCGCGCAACCGGTACAGTTCCTCGGATCGCTCACGATGGCGTTCCAGCAGGTAGTCGGCCAGGACATACGCCCGGATCTCCTTGGTGTTCCTCGGTTGCACCAGCAGGTCGCCCAGGTACTCCCGCTCGCGCTCTTCCGGCGTCTCCTTGTAGTAGAACTCGTAAAGCCGTGCGGTGACACGGCGCTCGAGCGCCAGTGACAACAGCGCGGCCACCAAGGCGAGCACGACCAGGATGTAGTGGAGACTGGCCAGCAGGCCGGCCATCAGCACGATGGTGACGACGTTGCCGGAGAGCCCGAGCACCGACCATGTCAGGTCGCCGGGCCGCCACAACACGTCGCGCTTCGCCCGCGCCAGCCGATCGTGCCAGTCGGAGTTGTCGAAGTGGCCCAGGTCCACCTTCGAGGCCTGCTCGAGCAGGCGCTGCTCGGCTTCAAGTTGCACGCGGCGCACAAACAGGTTGCGTCCGAAGCCCATGTAGGCGCCGATCGCCCGCTGCACGCCGGTCGAGACCCAGAGCCCCGCAACGATCGGCAGCAGGTCCGTCCACTGCAGCGACTGGGCCCGGGCCTCGGCAATCCGGTTGACCAGCACGGCGCCCAAGTACACGGCGACCGGGGTCATGGCGGCCGACACCATCCCCAGCACGCTGTAGCGGACCAGCGCGGTCGGCGACGCGGCCCACGCCAGCGCGAGCCCTTTCCGCAGGTTCTTCCTGACGCGCCGCGCCCGCCCCTTCAGCGCGTCGGTGCTGTCGGTCACGGTGACAGTGTACTAGCGGCCAATAGAAATGGGCGGACCGGAAGGTCCGCCCATGGCAAATCACGAACCGGCAACCCCAGTGGGCCGCCTCCCCTAGACGAGGTTGGTCATCGTGCCCGCGTTCTTGCAGGCGTTGGCAATGCTGGCGAGCGCCGTCTCGACCAACTTGCGCGACGTGCCGATATTCATGCGCATGTGGTTGGCGCCGCCGGTGCCGTAGCCGGCGCCCTGGTTCAACTGCACCTTGGCGTGCTTGATGAAGAACCGCTCGACCATCTGCTCGGGCGTCAGCGACGGCAGGTGCGCGGCCTTGTTCTTGTTGTAGTCGGCGGCGAGCTGCTTCGAGTTGATCTTGTCGGCCACGGCCGTGACATCCAGCCACGTCAGGTAGGTGCCCTGCGCGCGGTGCGTCTTGATCATCGGGATCTTGTCGTGGATGTAGTTGACGACCAGGTCGTGCGTGCCGTCCACGTACTCGTTCGCCTGGCGCAGCCACTCCTCGCCGTCGGTGATCGCGGCCTGGTTGGCGACGACGCCCAGGGTGTTGATGTCGGCACGGTGGTTGGCCTTGACGCGCGCGAGCAGGTCGGGGTTGGTCGAATAGAACCAGGCGACCTTGTGCGCGGCGAGCCCAAACGACTTGCTGGCGGCCTTGAACGTCAGGCTGTTGTTGACGATGGCCTGGTTCGGCAAGCTGGCAAACGGCGTGTACTTCTGGCCTTTGCCCACCCAGTCGCAGTGGATCTCATCGGCGAGCACTACCACGCGATGCTTCAGGCAGATCTCGCCGATGCGGGTGAGGTCCGCGGCGGACCAGCAGTTGCCAGTCGGGTTCTGCGGGTTGCACAGGATGAAGGAGTGGGTGTCGATGCTGATGCGGCGCTCGAACTCCTCGAAGTCCATCGCGAACTGGCCGTTCACGAACTTGAGCGGCACGTCCTCGGCCTTGGTGTGCGAGGCCGTCAGGTCGGAATAAAAGCCATTGTAGGTCGGCGTCTGCAGCAGCACCTTGCTGCCCCTCGGCGAGAAGGTGACCAGCGCGGCGATGAGCGCGGGATGGACGCCAGCTGACAGCACCATGGTAGCGGGGTCAACGTCGATGCCGTAGTGCTTCTTGTTCCAGGCGGCGACCTTGCCCAGGATTTCGGGCGTCGCCTCGTCCATGTCGAGGTAGCCCCAGTTCTCGTGCTTCATGCGGGCATTAAGTGCCTCGGTGATGCACGGCGCCGCCTTGAAGTCGATGTCGGCAATGCCCATTCCCACGTCGACACTGCCCTTGCCGAACTGGCGGTTCGGACGATCGAACTTGGTGGAACGCGTGCCGAACCGGCTGTAAACGGTGTCGAAGTCGAACTTGCCGCCGGCGGGTACCTGGAAGGCGGTCCCGGCGGCCGCCGCCATTAACGGGTGGCTGCTGCCGGCGGTTGCCCCCGCGAGGGCGGTCAAACCGGCGTTTCGCAGAAAGGAGCGTCGATTTAATCCATGCGTTTGCGACATGTCTGGGCCCTCATGGCGGAGATACTACACCGGCGAACAGCCCATGACGAAGTCTTTTTGGGCGCGGGTCTCGGCCCGCCGAGCCGCGGTCCGCCGCTGGCCTACACGCCGCAGGTGTAGAAGGTCATGCGCAACTGGCCTGACCCAATGGACAGCGACTGGGTATTGCCGGCCGCATCTGTCGCGGTCACCGTGCCCAGCAGGTCGGTAGGCTGTTACTGAGGCTTCGGACGCGGGGCCAACGGCCCCGCGTCCGGCTGGCCTTGCGTGTTGGCCCGGGGCCCCAACTCCGCCGCCACGCCCCTGGCGATGGCCGCCGTTTCGCTCCCCGCCTGGAAGCAGGTGAAGTCCGGGCGATCGCGCCACGCGAAGGGACCGCACAGCCGGATCCCGGCATTGATCGCGGCGTCGTGCACGATGTTGATCGTGCGCTCGTAATCGGGCGTGCCCTGCCGGTACCCGGTAAAGTTCGCCAGGTCGCCGCTCGCCGCGAAGATCGCACTGACGCCCGGCACCCTGGCAATCTCGGCGGCGTTCTTCACACCTTCGAGTGTTTCGATCATCAGGATCAACACGATGTTGTCGTTGGCGGTATTGCGATAGCCGCCGGGCACGCCGCCCCACATGGCCGCGTCGAACGCCTGACCACCGCCGTTGCTGCGGCGGCCGAGCGGCGGGAAATAGGTCCAGTCGCGCGCCTGGATCGCTTCCGCGACGGTGTCGACCGTCGGCACGACGATCACGAGCGCGCCGGCATCGAGCGCGTGCTGAATCTCGCGCTCGTCGGTATAGGCAACGCGCGCGCCGGGCACCGCCCTGGCGTGCGGACACGTGCGCCACATCCGCGCGACCGCCTGCCAATCGGTCTGGCCGTGCTGCATCTCGGTCCAGATGAAGTCGTAGCCGGCGTTGGCCATGGCGCAGTAGGTGGACGGATCGGTGGCGCCGAACACCGTTCCGCCTGTCACCTTGCCGCCTTGCGTCAACTTCAGCCTGGCCGGATTCCACACCGTGGCGCTGGCCGGCGCGGCAAACGCCGGACCGAACTTCCAGGTCGCCGGATCAAACGCCCCCTGGTTGGCAGCCCCCGGCGGCGCCGTCGTCCTGGCGCCGCTGTCCTTACCGGCGGGCGCGGCCAGCGGGAACTTCGCCGCGCCCGGGTTGGGGTTGTTGGCGTAGGGGTCTGCCGACGGCGCCTGGGGAGTGGGCGGCGCCGGCCGTGCGGGCTGGGGATCTTGTGCTGACACCGTGAGGGCGCCGGCGGTCAGCGCAGCGCAGGCGATCGCGACAAACTGGGTGAGACTCATGACCCGGCTCCTGCGGCGCACTGTAACATTGATGGCGCGTGCACAACATCGACCTCATCCTGCCCCTGACCGGAGGTCTCACCACCGCGCTGCACGTCGAACTGTGCGGGAACCAGGGCGCATGAAGGCCCTGCTGCTGGCTCGGGGCCTTGGCCGCCGCATGCAACAGGATGGCGGCGTGGCGCTGACCGCCGCGCAACAGGCGGCAGCCGCCGGCGGCGCCAAGGGAATGGTGCCGGTGGGCACGGCCGGGCGGCCGTTCCTGGATCACGTCCTCGGCGCACTGGCCGATGCCGGCTGTCACGACGTGTGCCTGGTGGTCGCGCCCGAGCACGAAGCCCTCACTCACTACTTCACGGGAGCGGGGCGCCCGTCGCGCGTGCGACTCTCCTGGGCCGTGCAGCCGGTGGCCGACGGCACCGCGCGCGCCGTGCTCGCGGGACAGGCATTTGCGGGCGACGATCCGTTCCTGGTGCTCAACGCCGACAACCTGTACCCGGTGGCGGTGCTGCGAGCACTCGTCGCGCTCGACGGCCCGGGACTACCGGCCTTTGACCGCGACGCTCTCGTGCGCGACAGCGGCTTCCCCGCCGATCGAGTGGCGGCGTTCGCCCTGCTCGACGTCGATGCCAAGGGGCAGTTGCGCGGCATCGTCGAGAAGCCGTCGCCGCAGCAACTGGCCGCGGCAGGCAGCCATGCGCTCGTCAGCATGAACGTGTGGCGATTCGACGCCGGCATCTTCGCCGCCTGCGCCCGGGTGCTCCTGTCGGCGCGCGGTGAGTACGAGTTGCCCGGCGCCGTGGCGCTGGCCATCACCATGGGCACTATCTTCCGCACGTTGCCCGCCCGCGGCGCGGTGCTGGACCTGTCGCGCCAGGACGACATCCCCCTGGTGTCCGCGCGTCTCGCCGGACTGGAGCCACGCCCGTGACCGACTCGTTCACGCGTCACTTCGAGCAGATTGGCATGACCGCCGGCGAGGCCCGGTCGCGAGCGGCGCTCTTCCGCGAACTGGACGAGCGCGGCGGCAGCGTGCTGAACGGCCCGCCGCAGTGGTTCCGGTTTTCGCCGGGGCGCGTCGAGATCTTTGGCAAGCACACCGACTATGTGGGCGGTCACTCGCTGCTCGCCGCGGTGCCGCGGGGCATTGCGCTGGTGGCCCGGCCGCGCACCGACGGCCTGGTCCGGATCGGCGACATTCGCGACGGACAAATCGTCGAGGTCGATCCGTCGGCGCCGGCTCCGCCCGAGTACCGCGGCCTGCGCCGCTACGTGCACGTCGTGGCGCGGCGGCTGTTCCTCAATTTCCCAGGGTGTGCGCTGGGCATCGAGATCGCCATCAGCAGCGACTTGCCGCGGGCGTCGGGCTTGAGCAGTTCGAGCGCGCTGGTCGTCGGGGTGGCCGGGGCCCTGATCGCCCGGGCCCGGCTCGCCGAGCGCGACGAGTGGCACCGCTACCTCCCAACCGTGCACCACCTGGCGTGGTATCTCGGCTGCGTCGAGAACGGACTCGACTACGAGGGGCTCCCCGGGGCCGCCGGCGTCGGCACGCACGGCGGCAGCGAGGACCACACGGCGATCCTGGCGTGCCGTCTCGGCCACGCCAGCCTGTATCGATTCATGCCGGTCACTGCCCTGCGCGACGTGCCGATGCCGGCGGACTGGACCTTTGTCGTCGCCTCTAGCGGGGTGCAGGCCGACAAGGCCGGTTCGGTGATGGCCCGCTACAACCGGGCGGCCGACTCGGCGCGCGCGCTCGTCGGCCTGTGGAACCAGCACACCGAGACGCCGGCGCACTCGCTCGCCGCGGCGCTGGCCCGGACCCCGGAGGCGGTGGCGCGGTTCGACCGCTGGATCGACGGCGGGGCCGGCGGGTTCTCGCCGGAGGACCTGCGCAAACGCCTGCACCACTTCGTGAACGAAGACCGCCGCGCCCCGCTGGCCGCCCAGGCCTTTGCCGACGCCAACGCCGCGGCGGTAGGCGAACTCTCGCGCGCCTCGCAGTACGAGGCCGAGGCGCTGCTCGGCAACCAGATTCCGGAGACCATCGCGCTCGCCCACGCCGCCCGCGAGACGGGCGCCTACGCCGCCAGCAGCTTCGGCGCCGGCTTCGGTGGCAGCGTCTGGGCGCTCACGGCCAGGCACGACGCCGAAGCGTTTGCCGAGGAGTGGGTCCGCGCCTACCAGCGGCGAGTCCCCGCGACCGCCCCGGTCCCGTGGTTCGTGGCCCGCCCTGGTCCCCCAGCCACCGAGATCACGTTTCCTTGACGGCCAAGCTCGGCTAAGATGCCACGCATGCGGATACTCGCGTGGCTGCTTCCCATCGCCGTGCTGGGCGCGTCGGCCTGCACCGGTCCGGCGCCGCCCCCGCCGCCTCCGTTCCAGACCACCGCCAACATGAAGGACTTGATGTTGAACGTCCTGGATCCGGCGGCCGACGGCCTGTGGGACTCGGTCGGCACCATCTCCACCATCGAGGGCGTCTTCGAGAAGTTCCCGGCGACCGATGACGAATGGGCCGGCGTGCGGGGTAACGCCATCCAGCTGGCGGAGTCGGGCAACCTGCTGATGCTGCCGCAGCGCTCGAACGGCTCCGCGGAGTGGGTCGCCGACGCCCAGGCCCTCATCACCCAGAGCGCCCGCGCCCTCAAGGCGATCGAGGCCAAGGACAAGGACGCGCTCTTTACCATCGGCGGCGACATCTACGACGTGTGCACCAGCTGCCACAGCAAGTTTTCGCCCGAACTGGTAAGGCCCTAGCCGTGTCGCTCCTGGCGTTCGCGGAGTGGCTCGATTCCACCGCCGGCAGCACGGCGCTGCACGAATCGATGTACGTGTACCCGATCGTGGAGTCGACCCACGTGCTGGCGTTGATGCTGTTTGTCGGTTTCGCGATCGTGCTCGACCTGAGGCTGCTCGGGCTGACCCTCAAGAATGTGCCGGTCTCGCAGGTGGCCGGGCGCCTGCTGCCGTGGACCATCGCCGGCTTCATCGTGATGAACATCACCGGGCTGCTGCTGTTCTACGCCATCCCGGTGCGCACCTACCAGAGCATCTTCTTCCGGGCCAAGATCATCTTCCTGATCCTCGCGGGACTGAACGTGTGGTACTTCCACACCGGCGTCTTCAAGCGCATCGCCGAATGGGACCACGCCGTGATCGCGCCCACGGCGGCACGGCGGGCCGGGCTCGCGTCGCTCGTGTTATGGGGCGCGATCATCGTGGCCGGGCGCATGATTGCCTACAACTGGTTCGACTGCGACATCCAGCCGCAGCCGGCATTCGTCAACTGGGCGGCCGGCTGTGTCGTCCCTCCCCCGACGCCCTGAGACCGAATGCTGCTTCCCTTCTTCGAATGGTGCGAAACGTTGTGGCTCGGCCAGGCGGTGATCGGTTCGAACTGGCTCTTTCCGGTGATCGAGTCGGTGCACCTGCTGGGGCTGGCGCTGCTCGGCGGCGCAATCCTGCTGGTCGACTTCCGGCTGCTCGGGCTGGGGTTGAAGGAGCGCGCGGTCGCGGAACTGGCCATCGACGCGCGGCCGTGGATGCTGACGGGCCTCACGATCCTGATCGCGACCGGCATTCCGCTGTTCTTGTCGGAACCGATCAAGCTGTATTACAGCGGCGCGTTCTGGATCAAGATCACCACGCTCCCGATTGCCATCGCCTTTGCACTCACCGTGCGCGCGCGCGTGACACTCGGCGATTCCGTACGTAACACAGCGCGCCGCCAGCAACTGGTCGGCGCGCTGTCAATCGCGCTGTGGATCACCGTGGCCGCGGCCGGTCGGTGGATCGGGTTTTCCTAACGGCCGCCGGGCTTCTTGGTCCCTTCGGTCGGGTCGCGGCCATCCTTCGGCGCGCCGGTGCCCGACGAGCCCATGAACAGCTTGCGGCCGTCGGTGAAGGTCACGTCGCGACCGTTCGCCCGCTTCAGCGAGTGGTCCTTGGTCTGGTAGCCGTCGACGATGATCTCGGTGCCCACCTTGACCGTCTCGCGGGTCACGCCGCGCCGCAGCAGGGTGTTGGGCGTACCGCCCTCGATCATCCAGATTTCAGGCTTGCCGTCCTTGATGGTCTCAATGTGAATCCACGTATGCGGGTTCACCCATTCAAGGCGCACCACCTTGCCCTGGAGGCGGATCGGCGCGTTCGGATCGAATTCGGCGCCAAACGCATGATGGGCAATGACCGACCGGCCGGCGAGTAGCAGGCCGACCCCGAGCAACAGCACACTGAAGGTTGTTCGCGTTTTCATTTCTTGGTCCCCAGGCGTTTTTCTTCGTTGCGCGCACCGCTCAGCACGTTCGACATGGCGTAGTTGCCTTCGTGGCACGCGTATTCATAGATTAACTCGTCTGTCGCCCTGAAGGGAATCTCCCCGGTGAACGGCCGGGTAAAGGTGGTCGGGTCTTCCACCGTGAAGCGGTAGTTGATGGTGGTCGCGTCAACCCGGCGGAACCGTTCGGTCACCTTCAGGTTCTCGGCGGCCCCGCGGAACGGCTGCTGGAGCGGGAAATTGGTCGTTTCCACCACGAGCGTATCGCCCTCCCAATGCCCAATCGAGTCGCCCATCCACGGCCGGATGTGCTTCGGCAGGTGCGTGCCGCCAATCCGGACGATGCGGGCGTCGTGAACCATTTCCATCAGGATCATCACGTGGTCCGGGGTCTGCACGATCTGCAAGTTGTTGTTATAGAAGTAGTTCGGAACGAGTGGCGTCGTCGGCCCGAACGACAACAGGCAGCGCTCGGCGAGCGGCCGGAACTCGGGGTGATCGTACTGTCCGCGTCCCGCCATCGTCTTCAGCCGCGCCTGGCCGCGCGCCCGCGCCTCGGGCGTCGTCGGCGGCACCCGGCCATCGGGCGGGTCGATGATGAGCGAGCTGCGGAACTGGCCATCAACCACGGCGACCCGTTCGCCGGGATCCAGCCAGAAATTGTTGTAGCCGCCGACGTTGCCGGCCGCTCCGGTCGAGCCATCGCCGCCCTGGGGGGGTGCCGGCCGGTTGGGATCACTGTCCTGGTTCAACCGCTCGACGCGATCGGCGGTCGCCTTCTCGAGCCGCGCCGCCTCCTCCGCGCTCAGCACGAGGCTGGCGTACTCCTTCGGGCGCTCGAGCGGTGTGATCGTGGCGTTGCTCCAAATGCCCTGCAGGTCGGGCTTGCCGTCGGCCGTGCGCGGCATGGTCCACGGCTTAGCCTGCCCATGCAGCGTGACGATCGCGGGCGAGGCCAGGCCGGCCGCCACGACGACCCCTAGCAGCACCCTGAATCCTGAGCGTCTCGTGAAATTCATGTCGTCCTCTTACTGACAGCTGTTCCTACTGAGCGGTCTTGCGGAGCTTGCCGTACATCAACTCTTCCACGAACTCGACGCACTTGAACTGATTGAGCCGCGCGTTGGGATTGATGTGCCGGTACAGCGGCATGCGGATCTTCCAGGGCCGGCTGAAGGTGGCCGGGTCTTCCATGGTGGCTTCGTACCAGAGATGGTCGGGGCCCTGCGGCGTGTAACGCTCGACCACTTTCATCTGCTCGGAGTGGTGGTTACCGGCGCGGTCGAACCAGGTCTGGTCGTTCAGGCCGGTCACGGTCACGACCAGCGTGTCGCCCTCCCACTTACCGACCGACTGCCCCATCCACGAATCGACCGGCGCTTCGCCAGGGTCCGTGAGGTAGATGTTGCGCACCGCACCGGCGAACTCGTACGCGAAAAAGATGGCCTTGTCGCTGTGCAGAATCTGGAACGGATGGGGCAAGTAGTTGGCGCGCGGCACGCCGGGCAGGTAGCACTTGATCTCGGGATCGCGGTTCAACCAGTCTTCCTGGTTTTCCCTCTGCTTCGTAGCGGCGGCAGGCAGGTACGGAATCTCGTCGCCTTCGACGATGCCGACACCACCGGGCACGGCGCCGACCGCACCGAACGCCAGCACGGGCGCGGCGGGAACCGGCACGACGGGACCAGGCTGAAACGCGAGCGCCGCCTTGGCGCTGTGCGACAGCACGTCGTAGTTAGCCGTGTTGAGGGCCTGCCAGATGCCATTGAGGTTCGGCTTGCCGTCGGCCATGCGCGCCGGGCGGGTCGCCTGGCCGGTGACGGGCGTGGTCGCCCAGAAGCCTGCCGCCACGACCGCCGCGGTGACCACGGCAATGCCTATTTCCCGGACGCTTCTCGAAGCTTTCACACATCCTCCAAACGTTAGGCGAGATGCTGACATTCGAAGACATGAGTGTCAAGGTGAAGCGGTGCTGGCCCTAGAATAGGGCCCATGCGCACTAAGACCCGCTTTCACTCGCCGCGACTCGGCCTGGTGGCCGCCGTGTTCATGCTGGCTGCCCATGGAGCCACCGCCGTCGCCCAGCGCAAGCCGGCCCCACGGCCCCAGCCGGCGCCGGTGCTCAACTTCTACGAGGTCCACGAACAATCGATCGTCGACCTGCAGGCCGCGCAAACCGCCGGCACGGTCACCGCACGAGGGTTGGTGGATTCCTATCTCGCGCGCATCCAGGCCTACGACCAGGCGGGGCCGCGACTGAACACCATCGTCATGCTCAACCCCCGCGCGCGCGAAGACGCCGATGCGCTGGATCGCGAGCGCGCCGAGAAGGGCGTGCGCGGACCGCTGCACGGCATCCCGGTGGTGAT
>SXGQ01116324.1_pt1 | contig 13894 bp, 15 predicted proteins | sample 3178371 | NCBI WGS metagenome assembly SXGQ01 (sample SAMN11356859, study PRJNA531348) | freshwater metagenome | isolation source: freshwater sample F1-20 | place: China: Fuxian Lake, Yuxi | collected 2017-12-25
GCCGTGTGGGTCTACACCGGGCTGGTCGATGCGATGTCGGATGACGAACTGGCGGTCGTGATTGGTCACGAGCTGGCCCATGTCACCCATGAGCATTCGCGCCGCTCGGCCAAGGCCGATCTGTGGAGCGAGTTGCTCGGCATGGGTGTGTCGGTCGCTGCGGAGGCGATCAAGAATGAAACGCTGAGGACCGCTGTGCAGGTGGCGGCGGTTGTGGCCACCACGACCAGCCTGAGCAAGTATAGCCGTGGCCACGAGGACCAGGCGGACCGCATCGGTCTACGCTACGTGCATGAAGCCGGCTTCGATGTGACCGCCGGGCCCAGGGTCTGGGCCCGCTTCCAGGAGAAGTACGGCGACGACAACCGGGTGCTCAATTTTTTTCTCGGCAGTCACTCCAGATCCGCCGATCGCATTCGCAATCTGGAGGCCGAGCTAAAGCTGAACTATCAGTGACTCCAGGCATGCAGTTGAGGGGTTAACTCGAAAGGCATCATCTTGAAAAACCTGCCCCGGCCGTCGCCGATCGTTATCGCACTCGCCGACGATCGCGACCGGCAATCAATCTATGCGATTCGCCACGATGTCTACGGCAGAGAGTTGGGGCAGCACGCCGAGAATGCCGACGGCCTGCTGCGCGACACGCTGGACGAGGTCAATACCTACATCGTGGCGACCGAGGGCCGGACGGTCGTCGGCTTCATCTCCATGACGCCGCCTGGTGCGCACGGCTACTCTCTCGACAAGTACTTCGACAGAGCAAATACCGGGCTGCGCTTCGATCGGGGGCTCTACGAGATTCGTCTCCTCACCGTCGTCGAGGCTGCGCGACACCGCCAGCTGGCCGCCCTGTTGATGTATGCCGCGCTCCGATACGTTGAATCGCAAGGGGCGACCACCATTGCCGCGATCGGGAGGCTGGAAATTCTGAGGCTGTACGAACGGGTGGGGCTGCGGCGTCGCGGCCTTCGCGCTCAGGCCGGCGCCGTGACGTACGAGCTGATGAGCGCCAATGTCCAGGATATCCGGACGCCCCGTCGGGAGGCTATCATCCGGCGCCTGGAGCGGACCGTCGAATGGCGCATTCCCGCCGTATCCTACCGCCATCCGGTCTGTTACCACGGGGGCGCGTTCTGGGAGCGGCTCGGCGAAGGATTCGAGCGCCTTGAGTACCCCGAGGCGATCATCAACGCGGACGTGCTCGACGCGTGGTTCGATCCAGCGCCGGCGGTCCTCAGCCGCCTGGCCGCGCTGCTGCCGTTCGCGCTCAGGACCTCTCCGCCGACCCACGCCGAGGGCATGCGGCGGACGATTTCCGAGTCGCGTGGCGTGCCAATCGCCTGCGTTCTGCCAGGCGCCGGCTCTTCGGACCTGATTTTTGCCGCGCTTCGGCACTGGGTCGCGCCCGGTATGCGGGTCCTGATTCTCGACCCCATGTACGGGGAATATGCTCACGTGCTCGAGCACGTGATTGGCGCCAATGTCCGGCGGATGCTCCTGAAGCGGGAGCGCCACTACGATGTGGACGTCGAAGTGCTCGCCGAAGAGCTGGCACGCGGATATGACTGGGTGGTGCTCGTGAACCCGAACAGCCCCACTGGGCGTCATGTCGACCGCCACCGCCTGACCGCCGCGCTCGCAGCCACCCATGCTCGCACTCGCGTCTGGATCGACGAGACCTACGTCGACTATGTCGGCTCCACCGAATCCCTCGAGGCGTACGCGGCGGCCTCGACACAAGTGCTGGTTTGCAAGTCGATGTCCAAGGTGTACGCCTTGTCCGGCGTGCGGGCCGCTTATCTGGTGGGGCCCGCCGCCCTCATCGACGAACTGCGTCCGCTGGTGCCGCCATGGGCGGTCAGCCTGCCGGCGCAGATCGCCGCCTGCGAGGCGCTGTGCGCGACCCATTACTACGAGTCGAAATGGCGGGATACGCATACGTTGCGAGACGAGCTGCTGTGCGGCCTGGAGCGACTGGGCTGGCACGTGACGCCGGGGTGCGCGAACTTCCTGCTGTGCCATCTGCCCACCTCCGGACCGACCGCCGCGGAGCTCTTGGAGGCGGCGCGCGCGCGAGACCTGTTCATCAGGAAGGCTGGCCCAATGGGGAGCGACCTTGGCCCTCGCGTCGTGCGCATCGCGGTCAAGGATCGGGCGACGAATGCTCGCGCGCTGGCCATACTCACCGAGATCGCGCAGCAGCCCTGACGCGGTCGCCGGGACACCGCCCGCCGCGGCGCGAGGCCAGACCGTCACAGGGCCTGCCAGACGGAATACGCGGCGCCGGCCGCGTCATGATTCGGGCAGCGCTGTCACGATCGCAGCCCGCGCCTGATCACGAAGAGCGGCGGCGCGTCGGACCGCTGAGGGGTCCGCGGTGATCGCCCCAAGCACGTGAATGGCCAGGGGAGCCGGTTCAAGCAATCTGCGGTCGCGGGGCAGCATTCGACGTGTGCCGTCGATGGCGACCGGCACGACCGGACACGACGTCTTCTCGGCCGTCCGAAACGCGCCCATGTGGAAGGGCAGCAATCCGCGCCGGCCGCGCGTTCCTTCGGGAAACAACAGCAATGGCGTGCCCGACTGGAGTGTCTTGACCATCGCGCGTGCGCAGGCTGCTCGCGAACGCGCCGAGCCCCGGTCGACGACGAGATGGCCGCTCTTGCGAATGACGGTCCCGAGCAGCGGACGCCGGGCCGCCAGGTGATTGGCGACGAACCGGTAGTCACCGGGGATGGCTGCAAGCAGCACCACCGAATCGAGAAAGCTCGAGTGGTTCGCCACCATCACGATGCCCGTGCCGCTCGGAAGGCTCGGCACTCCCGTCACGATCGGACGGCACCCGCAGAGCGTGGCGATGACACGTGCCCAGTGTTGAGTAAGTCGATGCGTCCACCGGGCCGGTGCAATCGCGACCAGCACCCAGAACGGCGGCACCGTGAGCGCGAGCGCCGCGCCCACCCTGGCTGAAAACAGGACCGACATCAGCCTGGTTGCGAGCAATCGTTCACCCGCTCGACTCATCGCAGCCCGCCAGACGCGCCAGCCCGGAGCATCTTTTGCCGTTGACAGTTGAGGCCGCTAATGCGGTCTATCGTCGGCACGGCCGCGACGCTCCGCAAATGGGGGCGTCAGGCCGAGCGCGACTGCGGCCAGCGTCCCGGGCTGACCGCGACGTGCGGCGGCTGAAGGAGCTGGAGCGCGAGAAAGGGACCAGAAACGCACGACTGAGGTCGCTCGACAGTTGCGTGTTGGCGATCACGGTCGCGTCGAGGTCGCTCGGCGGCATCGCTCGAGTATAGCAAGCCGGGTACAATGGCCCCCACCCGCCCACATGCGTTACTTGCGGATGCTATCCAACTCGGTCATCGCCGGTGGCGTTGCTTCCGGCTACTTGACCGCCCTTGTCCTGCAGCTCAATCCGTCGGTTCCGCTCGATCCCGCCACCCTGCTGCCGTTGGCCCTGGCCCTGGGCGCGGCCTACGGCACCAACCTCGCGGTGCTGTTCTACGCGCTGATCGTACTGCGGCAGATTCTCGCCGTCGAAGTGCTCTCGCCCGGGTGGCTGAGCGTGCGTCTGCTGTCGTGGCTGTGTACCATGGCCGCTGGCACGGGCGCCGGCCTGATGTGGATGAACCTGCGCAGCTTTCGCAGCGTGCTCGATCCCGAGACCGCCAGCCGCATGAGCATGGGCGCCGGCATGGTCTCGGCCGCCGGCGTCGTGTTCTTCGCCATTGCGCTGGCGCATCTCGGGCGCCGAGGCGGCCGCATGAGCGCCGCGCTGCTGTCGGTGACCATGCTGCTGTCGGTGGTCCTGCCGATGGTCGCCCGCGGTCCGGCCCGTGCGATGCCGCTGCCGGCGCGGCCCACCACCGCGGTCGCCCAGCCCGAGGCGTCGCGGGCACAGGCCAACGTCACACTGCTGATGTTTGATGGCGCCACCCTCGACATGATCTCGCCGGCGGTCGCCGCCGGGCGGCTGCCGAATCTCGGCCGCATCTTCGACCAAGGCGCGGTGCTGCACCTGGCCACGCTCAGGCCGACCCAGGCCGAGCCGGTGTGGAGCGCAATCGCCACCGGCCGCTACCCGATGTCCAACGGCGTGCGATCGGCGGAGGTCTACCGAGTGTTCGGCGGCCCGCCCATCCAGTTGTTGCCCGACTACTGCTTCGCGCAGGCGCTCGTGAGCTTTGGATTCCTGGCGGCCGAGCCGCTGACCGCCAGTGACCTGACGGCGCGGCCGATCTGGAGCATCTTGAGCGACCATGGCGTGCGGGTCGGCGTGATCGGCTGGCCGCTCACGCAGCCGGCGCCCCAGGTTGACGGCTTCGTCGTGAGCGAGTCGTTCCACCGGCTGTCGGAAACCGAGCTGGCGTTCGAGGGCGCCTCGGCGGTGTGGCCGCCGGAGTTGCTCGCCGACCTGCGGGTGGCCCTGCAGACGCCCGCCAAGCCCGATCCGGTGGCGCTCGTCGCGAACATGGGTGCGCCGCAACCTGTGAACGACTACGATGCGCGGCGCGATCCGGCGCCGGTGGTCGGCGACCGGGTGCACCTCCAGCTGCTGAACGCCCTCGAGGCGCTGGCGCCGCGCTTCCTGGCGGCGCGATTCCCCGGCATCGACGCCGTCGGCCACATCTTCCTGCGCTATGCCGACCCGTCAGCCTTCGGCGACGTCTCCGAGGAGGAGCGGCAGCGTTTTGGACGCGTGCTGGACCAGTACTACGGGTTCATGGACACGCTGATCGGCCGTGAGCTCGACCGGCTGGGACCCGATGGGTTGTTGCTGGTGGTGTCGGCGTTCGGGATGGAGCCGCTCACGCCGGGCAAGCGCGTGCTGGAACTGATTGCCGGCAATCCGCAGATCAGCGGCACGCACGAACGCGCTCCCGACGGGTTCGTGCTGGCGTTCGGCCAGCCGATTGCCGCGGGCCGGCCGCCGCGTGCCTCGGTCGTGGACCTGGCGCCGACGCTGCTGTATTTCCTGGGCCTGCCGGTCGGGCGCGACATGGAAGGCTTTGCGCGCATCGACCTGTTCACGCCCGACTTCACGAGCGACAAGCCGGTCACCTACATCCCGACCTACGGACGGTAGTCGCGGGTGAATCGTGATTGCGCCGGCGTGCCGGTTCGGGCGATCATGCCGCGGTCCCCGGCTGATCGCAGACCATGTTCGTCAATTGTGTCGCCTATCATCGCGGTCAGAAGCAGAAGGGCCATCAGCGCCCCAAGGCCGAGGAATACGGTTCCTCGCTCTTTGTCGCGGCGGTCGCGTCGATGGTGCTGCTCGACATCTACCTGGTGTATCGCTTCAGGAAGGCCGGGTGGATGTGATCGGCGACGCGCTCTGTTTCACGAGCGCGCGGGAGCTCGCCGGCCTGGTCAGGTCGCGGCAGGTCTCGGCGCGCGAGGTGATGTCGGCCTTCCTCGGCCAGATCCGCCGCTTCAACCCGTCGCTCAACGCGATTGTCGCCAGGCTCGACGAGGACTCGTGCCTGGCGCTGGCCGACCGCGCCGATCGCGAGCTCGGATCCAGCCGGGCCGTCGGCGCCCTGCACGGTCTTCCGATCGCGTTCAAGGATCTTGAACCGGCGGTCGGGTTCCCGTTCACGAAGGGATCGCCGATCTTCAAAGACGTGATGCCGTCCGAAGACTCGGTGATCGTCGAGCGGCTGCGACGCGCCGGGACCATTCCGATCGTCAAGACCAACGTGCCGGAATTCGGCATGGGCTCGCACACCTACAACAAGGTTTACGGCACCACTTACAATCCGTACGACCGCACCAAGAGCGCCGGTGGCTCGAGCGGCGGGGCTGGCGCGGCGCTTGCGGCCGGCCTGCTGCCGCTCGCCGACGGCGGCGACCTGGGCGGCTCGCTCCGCAACCCGGCCAACTTCAACAACATCGTCGCGCTCCGGCCCACGGTCGGCCTGGTGCCGATTGCGCCGGCGGCCTTGCCCCTGGTCGGCGTGTCGGTCAAGGGGCCGATGGCGCGGTCGGTGGCCGACGCGGCGTTCATGCTGAGCGTGATCGCCGGCGAAGACGGCCGCGATCCCCAGTCGTACCCGTCGAACCCGCAGGACTTCACGCAGCCGCTCGATCGCGACTGGAAGGGCGTGCGGGTGGCGTGGTCGCCGGACCTGGGCGGGCTGCCGCTCGACCGGCGCGTGCGCAACGTGCTCGAATCACAACGACGCACCTTCGAAGACCTCGGCTGCATCGTCGAAGAGGCCACGCCGGACTTCAGTGATGTGGACGAGATTTTCCTGACCTTGCGGTCGTGGGCGAACTGGAACACCAACGGCGCGCTGCTGGCGGAGCATCGCGCGGTGATGAAGCCCGAGGCGATTTGGGATATCGAGGCTGGCGCCCAGTTGAGCGGTGACGACGTCGCGAAGGTGATTATCAAGCACGGCGCGTTGCTCGAGCGGATGCGGGTGTTCCAGGAGAAGTATTCGTTCTTGGTGTGCGCGGTTAACCAGGTGCCGCCATTCGACGCGCACCTGGATTGGCCGAAGTCGATCGAGGGCGTGACGATGGACACCTACGTGGCGTGGATGAAGTCCGCGTATTGGATCTCGACCACGTGCCGTCCCGCGATCTCGGTGCCGGCGGGATTTACGCCCGAGGGTCTGCCGGTCGGCATCCAGATCGTGGGTCGGCATCGTGACGACCTGGGCGTGTTGCGGCTAGGACACGCGTTTGAGCAAGCGACAGGCGTCGGGAAGCGGCGACCCGAAGGAGCTTAGCTGGCGGTCACGAACCCAGGATGCGCTCCAGCAGCACGTCCATCAGGTTGCGACGGCCGTCGATGATGCCGTGAATCTCGACGCGATCGGGGCTAGCAATGCGGTAGAGAATCCGCCAAGGGCGTTCCTGTAGCTCTCGCCAGGTCTGGTCGCCAATCGATCGCAGCTCTGGTGGCGTGCGGCCCCGCTCTGGCAGTCGTCCGAGTGACTCCGCCCGGCTGATGACTCGTTCGAGAATGGCGTCGGCCCGGTCTGGGGATTCGTCCACCAGGTAAGCCGCCAGCCTCTCCACGTCGGCCAGCGCAACTGCCGTCCACACCACCGTGTAGCGCCGAGCGCTCATTGCTCCTGGAAGCGTCGCAAGGCCGCCTGGGCGCGGCGCCGTACTTCTGCGGTCGAGTAGGTCTTCTCACCCTTGGCGAGCGAGTCCTGGCTTTGGGCGAGCAGCTTGAGCATGGCCAACGTGTCCTGGAGCTGGTCGTGCCGGCGAATGTCCATCACGACGACCCGCGGGGTACCGTTCTGGGTGATCACGACGGTCTCGCCGCTCTCGGCGACCTCCTGCACCAGCTCTTTCGTCCGGTTCTTGAGGTCGGTGATGGGCCTGACGTTCTTGCCTTTCATAGGTCAGAATATAGCACTCTATTAAGGCCTTCACGCGACCTTGCCGACCGGCTAGGCTGTGCCGTGATGGCACCCTCGCTCCCGCTCTCTCCCCGATCACCGTCGGCCCAACTGGCGTCGTTCATCGCGCGCTTCGCGCCGCCGATCCGCCGCTCGATCGCAAGGCCAGGCGCCGGATGCTGATCAAGCAGGTCTCCAGGGGCACCAAGGTTGGGGCATGGTGATATAGTTCTCAGCAACCTGCGGAGGCGACTCCGCTCTCTTTAAACGCGGACCTGCGAGTTCGCAAAGAGGTGAATATGCCGGTTGTCATGGATGCCGAGCGCATCTCGCGCGCGCTCACCCGCATCGCCCACGAAATTCTCGAGCACAATCGCGGCCTGGCCAACCTCGCCCTCGTTGGCGTCCGCAGCCGCGGCGTGCCCATCGCGCACCGCATCGCCAGCGACATCCTCCACCTCACGACAGAAGAAGTCGCCGTCGGCGCCCTCGACATCACGCTCTACCGCGACGACCTGATGGGTGCCGCGGTCGGTATTTCGCCGCTGGTCCGCAAGACCGAGAGTCCGTTCTCCATCGACGGCCGCACCATCGTGCTGGTGGACGACGTGCTCTACACGGGGAGGACGACGCGGGCGGCGCTCGACGCGCTGACGGACTTTGGCCGCCCCAAGTCGATCCAGCTGGTGGTGCTGGTCGATCGCGGTCACCGCGAGCTGCCGATCAAGGCCGACTACGTCGGCAAGAACGTGCCGACGTCGCGGCAGGAAAGCGTGCAGGTCCACCTGCGCGAGCTCGACGGCGTGGACGAAGTGCTGCTCGAGGGGAAGGCCTGATGCTGACCGCCCTCAAGCACCGGCACCTGCTCGGCATCGCCGACCTGAGCCCGGAAGAGATCGTGCTCGTGCTCGACACCGCCGAGGCCATGAAAGAAGTGGGGCAGCGCGCCATCAAGAAGGTGCCCACCCTGCGCGGCCGCACGGTGATTAACCTGTTCTTTGAGCCCAGCACGCGCACGCGCACCTCGTTCGAGATCGCCGAGAAGCGCCTCAGCGCCGACACGCTCAACGTCGCCATTGCCTCGTCCAGCGTGGTGAAGGGCGAGACGCTGGTTGACACCGCCATGAACCTTGAGGCCCTGGCGCCGAGCATGATCGTGCTGCGGCATGCGTCCTCCGGCGCGTGTCACCTGCTGTCGCGCATTTGCAAGGCGGCGATCGTCAACGCCGGCGACGGCATGCACGAGCATCCCACCCAGGCGTTGCTCGACGCGTTCACCATCCGCGAACGCAAGCCGAGGCTCGCCGGGCTCAAGATCGCCATTGTCGGGGACCTGCTCCACAGCCGCGTGTTGCGGTCGAACGTGCTGTTGTTGACCAAGCTCGGCGCGGATGTCTGGGTGTGCGCGCCGGCGACGCTGATTCCGCCGGGGCTGAAGCAGATGGGCGTGACGGTCACGACGCGCGTCGAGGAAGCCGTGGAAGGCGCCGACGTGATCATGATGCTGCGCATCCAGCTCGAGCGCATGCAGGGGGCCTACTTCCCGTCGCAGCGCGAGTATTTCCGGACTTTCGGCATGACCGAGGCGCGGGTCGCGCGGGCCAAGTCCGACGTCATCATCATGCACCCCGGGCCCATCAACCGCGGGGTGGAAATCGCCTCGGAAGTCGCCGATGGCGCCTCGTCGGTCATCCTCGACCAGGTCGCCAACGGGGTCGCCGTGCGCATGGCGGTGCTCTACCTGCTGGCCGGGGGCGGGGAAGCCGAGGCCGTCCGGGCCGATTGACACGCCCTTCGTGCCGCCCGTACGATGGGAGCTTGCCATCCCGTGTTGTCAGGCTGCAGTCATGATCCATTGGTTTCGTGCTCGTACGAGCACTTTGCTCAATCTCGTGCGTCACTGGGCACCCGTCCGCCGCGTCGCCACCGCGCAGTTGCCGACCGAGTTCGGTGAGTTCACGATTCACGTCTTCGAGAACGGGCTGGGCGGCGGCACCCACGTCGCCATGGTGCGCGGCGAGATCGGCGACGGCGAGAACGTGCTGGCCCGCGTCCATTCCTCGTGCCTGACCGGCGACATCTTCCACTCGGCGCGATGCGACTGCGGCGAGCAGCTGCACGCGGCGCTCCAGCGGATCTCGGACGAGGGCCGCGGCGTGCTGCTGTATCTCAACCAGGAGGGCCGCGGCATCGGCCTGGCGAACAAGATTCGCGCCTACGCCCTGCAGGAGGCCGGCTGCGACACGGTCGAAGCCAACGCCCGCCTCGGCTTTCCGGCCGACCTGCGCGACTACCGCGCGGCCATTCGCATGCTGCAGGATCTTGGCGTGCGCTCAACCCGCTTGATGAGCAACAACCCGCGCAAGCTGGCGGGCATCACCGGCGAGGGCCTGTCAGTGAGCGAGCGCCTGCCGATTGAGATCCTGGCCAACGCGGCCAACCAACGCTACCTGAAGACCAAGAAAGACAAGCTCGGTCACCTGCTCTCATCGGTGTAGCCGGTGTTCGCCGCCGCCGCCCTGCTGTTGCTGAACGCGTCGCTGACGTTCGGCAATGTCTGGCCCACCCCGAAGATTCGCTGGGAGAATGCGCTGTCGGTGGAACTCGCCGTGTGCGTACTGCTGCTGGCGGTGGCACACCAACGGGCCGAGCGCCTGGCCCGGCGCCTGCTGCCGGTGCTGTGGGTCCTGCTGGTTGCAGGCCATTACCTCGATGTGACGGCCCCGGGTCTGTACGGCCGCGACTTCAACCTCTATTGGGATTCCCGCCACCTGGGCAACGTCACCGCCATGCTGGCGCGCGCCGTGCCGGCGTGGCAGATCGTGGCGGCGGCGGCCGGCCTGGTGACTGTCATCGCGGCCGTGTCCCTGCTGTCCCGGCTCGCCCTCCGGCATCTCGCCGCCGCCGTGCAGCACCGCCGCGCGCGGCTCGTGCTCGGGTCGGCGGCGGCGCTCGTGATTGCCGCCTTCGCGCTGCAGCAGTTCACGGCGTTCGTGCCGGCCCAGCCGGCGTTTGCCGATCCCGCGACCGGCGCCTATTTGCGCCAGGCGCGCTACGTCGTGGCCATGGCCGCGACGGGCGGCGCCTCGCCGGTGCTGGGCGACAGCCCTGACTTTGGCGCCGCTGAGTTGCGCGGCCTCGACGGAGCGGATGTCGTGCTGGTGTTCCTGGAATCCTACGGCGCGGTCACGTTTGACAACCCGGCGTTTGCCGACACGCTGGCGGCGACCCGGCGCAACCTGGAAGCCGCGGCCCGCGACGCCGGTCGCGAGTTGCTCTCGGCCTATGTCGAATCGCCCACTTTCGGCGCGTCATCGTGGCTCGCGCATCTCAGCCTGCTCACCGGGGTGAAGGTCACCGATCAATACGAGTACACCTCGTTGATGGCATCGTCTCGCGACACCATCGTGAAGGCGTTCGGCCGTGGCGGCTATCGCACCGTGGCGTTGATGCCGGGCATGCGCCAACCGTGGCCCGAGGGCGCGTTCTACGGCTTCGACGAAATCTACGGGCGTGACCTGCTGGCGTACCAGGGCCCCGAGTTCGGGTGGTGGGGCATTCCCGATCAGTTTGCGCTCGCCCGGCTCGATGCGCTCGCGCGCACCGCTGCGCCACGGCCACCGCTGTTCGCGGTGTTTCCGACCAGCACCTCGCACGCGCCGTTTGGCCCGGTGCCGCCGTTTCTGCCGGAGTGGTCACGCGCGCTGCAGGAAGACGGCTACCGTCCCGAGGACGTCGCGCGTGCCGCAGCGCCCAACCTGACCGACCTGGCGCCGAGCTACTTGAGCGCGATCGCCTACGGCTACGACACGCTGGCCGGCTACCTCCGCGCCCATGCGGGCGAGAACCTGGTGGTGATTGTGATCGGCGATCATCAGCCGCCAGCGGCGGTGAGCGGCCGCACCGCGGTCCGTGATGTGCCCGTGCATGTGATTGCCAGCCATCCTGGGTTACTGCGCCGTCTGCGCGAGAGCGGCTTCCACGACGGCCTCGCGCCAAGTCGGCCTGGCGCCGGCGAGATGCACGCGCTGGCGCCGCGGCTGTGGGAGGCATTCAGCGCCGGCCGGTGACCTCGTCGAGACCGTGCGAACAGCGCCGCTTGCCCGGGCGGTGGTGCGCAGCGGCGCTGGGCTGAGCTGGCTACTTCGAGTCACCGAGTCCTGGTGGCGCGTACAGGAACCCGAACGACTGCGCGCCGTGGCGGCTGTGCGTCTTGTGGTGCACCAGGTGGGCCATGATAATCCGCCGCAGGTAGGTCCACTGCGGGATCCGCCGCAGCGTCACGCGCCTGTGCACGACGATGTCGTGGAAGAGGAAGTAGATGACGCCGTAGCCGGTCATGCCGAGGCCAACGGGCAGCATCCACGAGCCATCACGCACGCCGGCGTTGATCAGCAGAATCGACGGCACCGCGAACAGCAGGCCGAACAGGTCGTTCCACTCGAAGAAGCCGCGGTGCGGTACGTGATGCGACTTGTGCAGGAACCAGAGCGGGCCGTGCATCAAGTACTTGTGCGACAGGTAGGCCACCCCCTCCATGGTGAGAAGCGCGGCGAGGAACAAAGCGACGGAGCCGATCATCTGCCTACTCAGGCTAGCACGGTTCAGTTGGGCAGCACCGGCAGTTGCCAGAGCCCCTCGCGAGCGGCCACCGGGGCGAACCGGGAGACGTGACGTGCCCACGCCGCCTCAACGAACGCCTGCATGAGTCGACGCAATTTGTGCCCGCTCGACGTCGACACCCGCTCGTTCCACGCCTGCCCGCGGCGGCGGCGCACTTCATGGCCGATGTCGGCGTAAACATGGCGCGCCGTGGCAATGGCCCAGGCGCTTCGGAAGGGCAGACGCGGGACGCCCATTGACGCCGACCGGTAGTAACGATCGGCCTCGTCGAGCAACCGGCTGACGACCGCCACAACCGCCGCCCGGTTCTCCGGGTTCATCAGGCGCGCGGCGTCGGCGACGCCGCCGGCCTGGCGCAACCACTCTCCGGGCAGATAGACGCGGCCGGCGGCCGCATCGTCACCCACATCGCGCGCAATGTTCGTGAGCTGGAACGCGAGCCCAAGGTCGCAGCCGCGCACCAGCGTCGGTTCGTCGCGGACGCCCATGAGCCACGCCATCATGAGCCCGACGACCCCGGCGACGTGGTAGCAGTATTCCAGGGTGTCGTCGAGCGACCCGTACTCCCGCCTCGCCACGTCCATCGCAAACCCGTCCAGGTGCGCGTGCACGTAGGCGGCCGGGAGGCCGGTCTCGCGCACCACGTGGGCGAGCCCGGCAAAGGGCGCCAGGTCAGTGGCGCGCCCGGTGAGTGCCTGCGCGGTCTGCGCGCGCAACGCGGCCAGCGCGGCGCCGCCCCGCGTCCCGGTGGCGATCGCGCCGTGCCCCAGCACCTGCCCGTCCACCACGTCGTCGCAGTGCCGGCACCAGGCGTAGAGCTGCCAGACGAGGAGGCGGGTGCGGCGGTCGAACAGCTGCGATGCGGCCGCGAAGCTCTTCGACCCCCGCCGGATCGCCGCATCGGCAAACGGCGGACCCGTCGGGGTCATGCTCCGGACCGCTCGGCCGCAAGGTCCGCGATCATCAACCCGGCCGTGGCAATCGCCGAGTTCACGACACCGGGTACGCCGGCGCCGGGGTGGGTGCCGGCCCCGACGAAGTACAGGTTCGCAATTCTGTCGTCGCGATTGTGGACGCGGAACCAGGCGCTCTGCGTCAGGACCGGCTCGAGCGAGAACGCCGACCCATGGTGCGCGTTCAGCTGCTGCTGGAAGTCGAGCGGGGTGAAGATGCGGCTGGTCACCAGGTCGTTGCGCAGGTTCGGGATATAGCGCGCCTCGAGATACTCGAAGATCCGGTCGCGGTAGCGGGGCCCTTCGACCGCCCAGTCCACGTCGGAGATGCCCAGGTGCGGGACCGGCGAGAGGACGTAGAACGCCTCGCATCCCTCGGGCGCGAGGGACGGGTCACTGAGCGTCGGGGCGTGGAGGTAGAGCGAGAAGTCGTCGGCCAGCGTGCCGGCGTCGAAGATGTCGTGCAGCAGTGCTTTGTAGCGCGGCCCGAAGATGACGTTGTGATGGGCCAGGTGCGGGTGGCGTTGCTTGGTCCCGAAGTAGATCAGGAACAGCGACATGCTGAACTGTCGCCCGGCCATCGAGCGGCCCATCCTCACGCCGCGCGGGTCGTTCCGCATCAGCTTCTGGTAGGTGTGCACGACGTCGGCGTTGCTGCCGACCGCGTCGGTGGCGATTTCCTCACCCGCCGCGGTGCGGACCGCCACGACTCGTCCGTCGCGCGTGACGATCTCGTCCACCGGGGTGTTGAGGCGGATGGTCCCGCCAAGCCGCTCGAACAGCGCGACGAGCGCGCGCACCAGCGCGCCGGTGCCGCCGCGTGGAAAGGTCACGCCCCATCGCCGCTCGAGGGCGTGAATCAAGGTGTAGCAGATTCAAAAAGATCGAATGATTTTTTTTCGTCAGAAGCTTTAGTAAAGGGAACAACAGAAATTGTACTATCAATAA